>Ga0315279_10005325_pt1 | contig 16754 bp, 18 predicted proteins | sample YL17G06_20_MG_FD_203694 | JGI IMG/M metagenome (GOLD analysis project Ga0315279, IMG submission 203694) | Sediment microbial communities from Yellowstone Lake, YNP, Wyoming, USA - YL17G06_20 | ecosystem: Environmental > Aquatic > Freshwater > Lake > Sediment | place: USA: Wyoming | collected...
ACGTTACACCGCCATCATCAGCGTACCAACGACTTGGCAGGGCAAGGTGACAGGCGTGATCAACGTCATTGACGACGTGGAGACCCGACGTTTCACACAGGCGGATCTGGACTTGCTGACGCTCTTTGCGAACCACGCAGCCATCGCAGTCGAGAATACCCGACTGCTGGAGCAGGAGCAACGCCACGCGGCTGAACTGCAACGTTACTCAACGAGCCTGGAGCAGCTCGTTCTCCAGAGGACAGGGAAGCTAGCGGAGAGCGAGAGAAGATTCAGAGAGCTTGCTGAGTTACTTCCTCAGATTGTGTTCGAAATAGATGGACAGGGCAATCTCCTTTTTGCGAACCGCATCACACTTGCGTTGACTGGTTACGGCGAGGATGATCTCCGCAGAGGTTTGAATGCTTTTCAGATGTTTGCTCCAGAGGATCATGATAGGGCTCGGCAGAGTATGCAGAGAATATTGAGTGGGGAAAAGCTGCGCGGTGATGAATACACGATTCAGAGGAAAGATGGCAGCACATTCCCCGCGATTGTAAATGCTGCTCCGATCATGCGTGGAAACAAACCTGTCGGCTTAAGAGGAATCGTTATAGACATCACTGAGCGCAAGCGGATGGAGGATGAGCTGCGTGCGACTGGGGATCGTCTGCAGTTTCTGCTCTCTTCCAGCCCAGCTATGATCTATACCGCCAAGGCTTACGGCGACTGTCGCACGACCTTCATCAGTGAGAACTTCAGGGATGTGCTCGGCTACGACCCACGAGAACTGCTAGAGGACCCCAACTTCTGGAAGAGCCACATTCACCCGGAAGATAGGGCGCGCACACTCGAAGCCGAAAATCGCGTGCTCAGAGAAGGACACGGCATCTATGAATACCGCTTCCAGCACAGGGACGGCACCTATCGATGGATGCGGGAGGAGGCACGCGTGGTGCGTGACGTGACTGGCAACCCGCTGGAGACTATCGGCTATTGGATTGATATCACCGATCGAAAACATGCAGAGGAGGAACTGCTGGAGTCCGAGGAGAGGTTCAGAGGTATCGCTGAGAGAAGCTTCGACTCGATATTCACCATGGATCAGGAGGGACACATCACCTATACGTCTCCAGCAGGGGAGAGACTCTTCGGCTACACGCTTGAGGAGGCATCAGGCAAGAGCTTCCAGGATTTCGTACCTGAATCGCAGAATCCGAAGCTTGCTCAAGTATTCGCTGAGGTGAGGAAGGGCAAGCCAGTCACGGGTCTCGAAATACAAACGCGAAGAAAAGACGGATCATTAGCCTCGGTTGAAATCAATGCGTCACCGATAATCCGAGACGGTCAGTTCGCTGGACTGCAGGGAATCGCGAGAGACATTACCGAGCGGAAGCGTATGGAGCAGAAGCTCCGGGACTCCGAGGAGAGATTCAGAGGTATCGCTGAGAGAAGTATTGACGGGATATTTGAGGTGGATGCTGAGGGGCGTGTCACGTACGTTTCTCCCTCGGTGGAAAGCGCTCTAGGCTACAAGCCCGAGGAGGTGATAGGCACACGCATGGAACGTTACTTGGCCGAGTCTGAGATTCCCAAGATAGCTCCAAACTTTGCTGCATTGATGAAAGGCATGAATGTTCTCGGCCTACAAGGGGAGATGCTGCGGAAAGACGGAACCAACGTCTCAGCTGAACTGAATGCCTCTCCGATTTTCAGAGATGGAAGGATAGTTGGGGTTCAAGGGATTGTCAGAGACGTCACCGAACGCAGGAAGATGGAGAACGCTCTGCGAGAAAGCGAAGAGCGCTATAGGCGCTTACTGGAATCAATGTCTGAACACATCGCTGTATTGGATAGCGAATTGCGTTACGTTCTGGCAAACGATGCACTAACGCGTTCAGTCAAGATTCCGAGGGAGCAACTACTCGGAAAGAAACTCACAGAGATTTTCCCAGGTATCGAGAAATCGGCGTTCTTCGAGGCCGGACAACGTGTAATGAAATCCCGTAAGCCTGCCACCCTTACTGATGAGTACAGTTTCGAAGACGGACAGACGCGCTGGTTTGAGACTCATATTTACCCTGTCCCAGAAGGAATCATGTATGTCGCAACTGACATCACCAAACGGAAACAAATGGAGGAAGCCCTTCTCAAGTCGCAGCGGCTCGGTGCTATCGGAGAACTAGCAGCTATGGTCGGGCATGATCTGCGGAACCCCTTGACAGGCATCGCAGGCGCAACGTACAATCTGAAGAGGCATCTGGGCAAGAGAATTGACATCGAAACTAGGGAAGCGCTGAAGATTATCGAGCAAGACATCCGATACTCGGACAAGATCATCAACGACCTCCTAGAATACTCAAGGGAAATTCATCTGGAGGTAAGAGAGACAACCGCGAAATCAATCACAAGAGATGCGTTGGCCCACCTGAGTGTTCCGAGGAAGATTCACCTTGCAGATTCAACCAAGAATCAGCCCCGCATAATGGTGGACACGGAGAAGATGAGGAGGGTCTTCGTGAACCTCATCAAGAATGCCGTCGACGCCATGCCTAAAGGGGGCACGCTTAGGATTGCAAGCAGGAAATCCGATGGTAACTTGGAAATCGTCCTCGCGGACACAGGAACAGGCATGGCGAGAGAAACTATCGACAGACTCTGGAGCCCGCTGTTTACGACAAAGGCGAAAGGGATGGGGTTGGGTCTGCCAATCGCCAAACGTCTCGTGGAAGCTCATGGAGGCTCGATCAGGGTCGAAAGCAAGGTTGGGAAAGGATCAGCGTTCACCGTCACACTTCCCGTCAGGTCAAAACAAAGAATGGACTGAGGCGATGAGTAAGAAATGAAGGGGATAGAAGAGTCGAGGATCCTCATTATCGACGACGAAGAGAGCATACGCAAGTCGCTGAAGCTTGCCTTGGAGAGGGAGGGTTACCTAGCCGACACGGCGGAGAACGGAAGAGACGCCATCAGGAAATCCAAGAGGAGACTCTACAACTTGGCTCTGGTCGATCTCCGTCTACCAGACATGGACGGCATAGAACTGTTAACCGAGATGAGGGAGACTGTTCCGAAGATGGTTAAGATCATCATAACCGGGTATCCATCACTAGAGAACGCCATTAAGGCTGTCAACCGCGGGGCAGACGGCTACGTAGTCAAGCCATATACGATGGAGAACCTATTGCACGAAATCAAGGAACGCTTGCGGAAACAGCAGGAAGCCAAGAAGTATAGTGAGAAGAAGGTCAAGGAGTTCATAGAGACACGCGCCGAGGAATACGAGTCAACAACCCGAGCGAAGCGCAGCCTGAAGAAGTAAGCCACCCACTAGAACAAACATTGAAGCCGTGAGAGCAAATCCTTCGGGACAGACAAGGACCAATGATTGCTGGAAGGAAGTTTTCCCGCGCCTTACACATTCATGGTTTCAGGAGTATGCAACTATCTGACCCACGCGCTATCGCGAGATCGGAGGCCAGACTGTCACCAACGGATCGCGAGAGAGATGAGGCTCGCAGTTGAATCGTGAATGCGCATCGATGTTCCTTGAGCTTATTCTACGCCTTTAGTTTCTCTCTTATCTTGGCTATAAGATCGGGCGGATTCAGGGGTTTGATGATGTAGGCGTCAGCATCCTCATCAATCGCCTTGACAGCGTTCTCGATTGAGGGATAGCCTGTTATGATGATCTCCTTGATTTCCGGGCTCTTCTCTCTTAACATTCTGAGGAGTCTGGTTCCATCCATGTCGGGGAGGCGTATGTCTACTAGGGCGAGGTCGTAATGTCTGAGTTGAGACTTCTCCAGCGCCCGCTTGCCGTCTGGAGCGGTGTCCACGCTGAAGCCTTCCTTTGTGAGCATATGTGAAAGGGTCTTTCTGATGGTTTCATCATCGTCTATGAGTAGGACGGATGGCCTGGTCTTCTTGAGCTTGGCGTGGGAGTTCAACCACGCCAGCAGCTTTGGCGTTCCTTCTCTTAGACGCTCAAGCGTCTTCGCTTGTTGTTGAAGCAGGATGTCGAGGGCTTCCTCAGGAGGCGTTGGTGTGAATAGGATCGGCCGTTTACCCTTGTGCTCAGTCACAATGCCTTTTTCCGCAAGCTCTCTGAGAACCCTGTACACTTCGCTCCGATGAACATCGAGCTCCTTTGCGACTTTCGTGGACGATGTTCTTCCAAGCGTCAGGAGGTGATAGTAGACCTTCGCCTGAACCTCTGTCAAGCCGTAGTCTGGGAGCTGATCGAGCATCGTATTCACAGCTGGGCGACGTTACTTTGTGAATACCATAGTAACCTTTATAGGCGTTGTCCTCTCGACCATAGAATAGTGGGCGAGTACCCATAGAAGTCGCTAGCCTCGGGTGGAATCGAGCGCCCACATCGCGGACTGAGATGTACCGGTGACTCGGCTAAGTGAGTTGTGAGGTATGGCACAGTCCACCACGATTGAGGACGCGATGTTTCAGGCCACTGACCATGGCTTGCTGGCTCTTGGGGAGATTGTGAGAGAGACCATCTACCACCGCCTCGAGAGCACATGTCAGGTAAAGCGTGAGGAGATCCCTGAGAAGCTTGACACCTTCCACAAGGCGCTGCAGGGGATGTTGGGCGCAGGCGCTAAGGTCATCGAGAAGCAGATCGCCAAGAACCTCTACAGCAGACTGGACCTGGACTTTACAGAGCATTCCAATTGGACAATAGTCGAGTATTTTGACCATGCCAAGAAAGCGAAGGGAGGACGTTGAACCATGGAGAAGGATGAGATCCTTCAGTTTGTTAAGCAGATGAAGCCAAGAGACCACGTCATCATGTTTCATTCCAACCGTGAGGATAAACATCAGGTACTTTTCACCTACCTGAAAGCCGGACTGGATCAAGGCGAAGCGGCTGCGTACGTCGCTAGTGAGGAGACCCCTGACGAGATCAGGCAAGCCATGAGACGATTCGGCATCGATGTGGACGGACTTGAGAGACGTGGAGCTCTACGCGTGATCGACTACAGGGACTGGTACATTGTTGAAGGCAAGTTCAGTGCGACGGAGACGATTGACCGCTGGAAGAAGCTGTACGAAGACGCCGTGGCCAAACGCTTCAAAGGATTGAGGATCACAGGAGAGACGGCGTGCTTCTTCGACAAGAGAATGGTCAAGGAACTCGTTGAGTATGACAAAGCACTGCACAGAGTGCTAGAGATACCGATGGCTGCTATCTGTGTTTACGATTCTGGAGTTGTCGCAAATGAACGTGGAGGAGAGCTGTATTTGGACCTTATCAAGGCGCATAGCACCGTCATCATCGTAGGCCCCGAAGGTGGGGTAGTGAAGAGTCACTGACTACGGAGAACAAGAGTTGTTTCGCAGGTGATTGACGAAACACAAGCGCTTCTGGATAGAACGTCCTCCACCGAATGCAAGGCTCTCCTAGAATCTACAGATTATGTATGGGCTTTTCGCAAGCGGCAATCTCAACACTTATGCTTCTCTTCAGCTGCCTGAATAACTGGTCAATGGGAGATCAATTTGACTGCGGACGCCTCGTCGGTTTCAGATCTTGCTGCAGTATTTCACAGCGTTCTCTTCGCATACCAGAAGGTCTTGAGGGACGCTGCGGGAGACATACCTGCGCAGACGATAACCTCGCTGACTGTTCCGGTCGTCAATGAGATACTTGAACGAACCTCGCCTGGACTACTCAACACCGAGAACGTTGACGATGCGCTTCGGAACCTGTCAGAGTGGGTAAACACCACAGGTACCGTCCAGAGATTCAGAATCGAAAGAAGCGATGACAGATACATCTCGATTGTAGAGGGGTGCTCTTTCGCTCAGAGCGTTCACAGCATGCTGAAACCTACGGATGTGACGTGCCCATGGGCAATAGTCACTATGGCCGTGCTCCAGAGCGTTGGCAAGCGAAGAGTAAAGGTGAACCCATCGGAATTCAGCTCATCCGGGGCGAGGACAACAATAGAGCCAGTCTAAGTGTGGGAAGTTTCCAAACCAATCGAAACGCTTGGCGCACGACAGTGGCGCTTCCCTCACAGGGCGCTCGACCGACGTCATGCCGATCTGTCTATCTGAGCTGATTTTGAGCGTGACCACGGCTCAATTCCAGCGCATCATCAGCTGAAAGTCTGCTCATAGACTGCTTGGTTGAGAGTTCTAAACGCGAGTCTAAACCTATCCCGGCCCACATTATAGAACCTTCAACCCGGGATGTTTCTTGACCTGTCTCTATGTGAGAGCCTGATTCTGGCGCCTTCATTCTTTGTGGTCTTCGTCATTCTGCTCGAGCGTTTAAACCTGTCAACCTAGCGCTTGTTTCAAGTTCGCTTCAAGCAGTATCGCACGCGACAAGCTAGCTGTAGAGCAGCCACTCCTTCATCGTTGACTGATACAAAGCAAGTCGGTCTGGAATGCATACCATTGTCTGTGAGCGGTTTGGAGCCCAAGAATGGCAGGGTTCCGAACCCGAATGGGTATAGATCCCTCCCGATGAGGTGTGCTCCTTCTCGGACAAGGCAAGTCAGCAGGAGATCAATTCCGCTAGCCTCTCTCCAAGAGTCCTACCCTCTGATTCAGCTACCGCTTCAACGCACAGGGCAATTCTGGAGGGGGTAAATTCATGCAAAGCCTCAATTTGCCTCCCTTCGCCAGCATCTGAGACTGTCTACGCCTGTCGTTGCTTCGAGATCCATCAAGGTCTAGGCGCATGACCTTATCTTGACGCTTCGCGGTGCAGTTGACAATCCAGATTCTTCACCATACTCGCCTACGTCAAGGCGCAGATAGGGAGAACAGTATCCTACATTCGCGGACCTTGCACAAAGAGCGACCCAGGAAAGGCTGCGAGAACTAAAGCCGATCGTTCAACTCACAGCAAGGCAAAGATGTGCGGGTGAGCTTGATATCTGCGTGGGCCGCTTACCGGCTCCTATGCGAGAAAGCACAGATGCAGTGCAATCCCATCTGTCCGCATCCGGGCACTAGTATACAATCTTCGACTGTATTTGTCCTCGCTTCACTCGCATCAAGTATGCCTTTGCCCCTTTGCTTCTCGCCGCAGCTCTGAGCCTTGTTCTGTCTGCTCTGCTGAATGGCGAACTTCCGCTCTTCACTTGAACAAGCGCCTTTCTTCCACGCTTCAGTGCGTAAAGATCGTAAGGCCCTCTGCTTCCTCGACTTTGCCTTACAACGTAACCCTTGTTTCGTAGCCTGTTGGCGATAGTCCTCTCTGCCCTTACGCCTCGACTATAGGATGATGAGCGGCGCCTCCTTCGTCCTACGAAGATACCCCAACTACCCATGTTCATCACCTCCAGTGCAGCTTTCCGTGGTCCATCGATCTACCTTGACGAATCTGCGAGGGGATGCTAACCGAAAACAGGTCGCGACAATTGATTCCGCATTTCAGTGACTTCTCTGTGGCTCTGAGCGAGAGGGTATTCGGAAAAGTTCCCAAGCTCGCCGACAATTCGACCGCCAATGAGTACCCGCGAAACTCGGGAGTTACATCCTTGATTATCTCACCTGCGAGAATAGCTCCTAAGAAGCCGGGCACAAATGAAATCGTTGGAAGGAACTTCGAGGGGGGAAGCACCCCATTCCTAGGATTCAAGCAGCCAAGGCATGCTTTTTCTGCGATTGAATCGATAGGATGTCGCGAAACCGAGACAAAGTCAAGTTCTGAAGCCCCATTCAGTACAAGTCGAGGAAATGTCTTCTGGACATCCCAACGAGTCTGGATATCATCCACTCCAACAACGGCTGTTTCCATATCTTCAGGTTCTTTTTCGCGGAACACTTGAAACCTGTACGGCTCTTCAGCAACGTATAGATCTCCTCGAGCAATCTTTCCGACTGAAATGACCTTTCGCAGCCGGCTGTCTGCTTCGCGATACGTCGCGAGCATGTATCTGTTCAAGTTTGAAAAGTCAAGGTGCTCTGCATCAATTGCTTTCACGATGCCCCTAATCTGGGGCACAAGCGGGTCAAGAGCATAGCCAAGGCAGGATCCAATCGCACCAGCGCCTATCAGGTGAAGTATTCCGAGATCAAGTCGTTTCTGAAGTTCAGGATTCGCACCCGATGCATCCTGACGATAGTCAAACGCTGAAAAAGTGATGCTGGTAGCGTTCTCCTTGGGCTTTGCCAACAGCTTGAAGATCTCACACGCTCCAAGGCTTGCAGCTAAGAGGGCGCCAATCGGATTCGTATTCGCCTTCGAAAATGGTTCCACAGCATCAGGCGAAACATACCCTATCCAGCCATCAGAGCTTATCCTGATCGTGTGCTGAAGGTTGACCTCTGAATCTCCGACCACGAGAGCAGCATCGAATGCACTACTTCCTAACCGTCTTCCCGTTCTGAGGTTCGAGAAAGGATTGATCGCTCCAACTAGCTCGCAAAGGCAACCGTCAATGTCCACCGCTGAGACCAGCGAGCTGTGAACCAAACGTTTTGACTTGCTCGGCAGGATGAGTTCAACATTCCAAAATAAGCGTGAAACTAGATTCGTCGCGGCAAGCAACGCATGCTGACCATTGCCCGTAATTAGTGCGTCGGCTCCTGCGACTACGGCAATCCTGCTCTTCCTCAGAAGCTGCCTGCTAGCTATTGGGCTAAGATTGGCATGTTTCTGAACAAAAAGCGCGGACCTGCTCAAGAAGTCCCTTTCAAATCTCTTGGAGTATGACAAATCTTTCACCGATCTCGGCTTGATTGAGCTTGCGCCAGCTGCCACCTGATTTGAGCTCGAAAACTTCGCACCCGTACAACGACTCCAATTCCCTGCGCCCGAAATTCGGCACAACTATCGAGAAGAATCCCGGTTTGTGACTGAAGGGGAATGTCTCATCGGTTGACGAGTGGAACGCGTTCCCCGGGTGTGTGTGAACCTGCCCGAATAGAAACTTGCGCTCTTCGGCAATCAATTGCTGGACCCTGATTATTTCCTCCAGCAGAACAGATATGCCAACGGGGCTGGACAAATGGCTCGGATGAACGCAAGATGCGATTCGGGCCTCCTGATTCTCGAGCATGTCGCCGCACCATAGCACAAAGCATTCTCTGTGTTTTCCGTGCTTAAGAAAATGGGAAGAGGATTCGCGCAGGATACTTGATGGTATGTGAATCCTGCGCACATGTTCCGGTCTGGCGATCACCTGCCTCAAATCATGCTCCGGCCCTTGCTTGTCTTGGTGCTAGTATCAGTTCGGCGCCTGACGGTATGTTGTAGTCCTGGAGTGACCTCTCATGGTCGTCAAGGTTCACGTTTCCGTAGCGCAGAATGTAGTTGGGGACTTGGCTAACATCTATTCCGAAGGCCTTGAGTCCGTCGTGAATGACTTTGCGGACCTTCTCGTGTACATTGAAGCTATCAGTGTAGCGGTTTCCATCATTTATGATGGTGATCGTGATGACGTTCTTGCTTTTTTCGAGCGCCTCTGCTTCGACAGTCATGCATTTTTCACCTCCGTTGCGTTATCGTGATCTCCACTTGCTCGACGACCTTCGCGCTGCCGACCCGACCATTGGTTCGAACGCCTCTTCCTGTGGAATGTGTGGGACGAGTGGTAGGGAAACATATAAATCTTGTGCCGACATGGTTAATGTGCTTAGTGTTGGAAGTGTGGCAATTTGTCGTCTTCTGAGCGCTCCTTGACCAGCGTCGCGCTTCAGAGTTTAAAGCAGGCCATGTTGCGGGAAGTCAGATATGAGTACAATTGGTTCCAGTATTTTCGCATGAAGAACGACCCGACCGAATCTGAGCCAGTCAACTCGGATTTCGACGCGAATCTGGTTGATAGGCAACAAGAAGCCCGAACGATCGGTTTGATACTGGGGTCGGCTGCGAAGGGAAGCTCAGCGATTATCCTGCTACTTGGCCCGGTCGGATCAGGGCGGACATCTCTCGTCAACTTTCTGTTGCATCTGAACGAACAGGCTTCTCAAGAAAAGATCAGATGTCACAAAGTTTCGTTCCGCGAACTGACCATGTACAAACCCGATAGAATAGCAGACTATTTCGAGAAAAACATGGCCAAGGATACGAAGCTATTGATACTGGACGACATTGAGGAACTCGGAGACAAACTGTTGGAGGCGCTGACCACCCAAGTTCCTCGCGCCGTACTGAAATTGGTGGTCACAACTCCTGCGCACTTTCTTGCATTGCGGCATAGGGATGAACTGGTGAGCCGCTGGCGAATGGCTTTGGTCTCCCCGCTGACAGAGCGGGACTCACTTGCTTTCCTTAAGAACATCATGACCCGAGCGCTACAGCGTTCTTCAGACTATTCCTCTTTGTTCGAATCTGACGCGGTTCCAAGGATGATCTGCGAGTACGGAATGGGGATTCCTGGCTTGACACTGAATCTGCTGAGGCAGTGTTTTCTACTTGCCTATCAGAAGGATAGCCCAAGGTTAGACAAGACAACTGTCCTGGAGGTAGCGAGGAGAGAGGCGTACGAGGTAGCGCTAAAGCAAATTATCGAGCATAAACTTACTGAGAAACTGTTTGAAGTCCTTTTCACGCTATATTTCATGACAAGCTTCGTCCCTGGCGCTCAAGGTGCGGAGGGAGGCACAGCCAACCAGCTTGAAGAACAACTTGACATGGACAGAACGACCGTGGCCCATTACTTGTCGGAACTGTATGAGATGGGTGTAGTCACAAAACAGAAACGGGGCAAGCCAGTGTACTATAAGGTTCCGGAGCCCGTGCAGGCTGCGCTTGAATTGGACTGTGTCAAGAGGATTAGATGATGACAAGTAGACTCTATGTCTTGGGCGCCGGCCTCCCTCAGGCCCTTGCGCTTGAGACTGTTGTGACGTTAGCCTCGAAACTGAGAACACGGGACAACGAGTTTTCCCTCAGCAAAAGTCGAGGCATCCTTTCCAAGTTTACGCATGCAATAGAATCCGCCGATGCACTAGCGGTAACGTATGCGTTCACTGAGGAGATTGAGGCAGTGGTACAAATGACACCACAAGAGGCACTGGATTTCATTGAAAAGCAAGGAAGAATTCCGCGAGAACAGAGGATAGTCCGACCGCGGATGACCATACTCGAATGCATGCTGCTGAAGGAGAAGGGCATCGCTCTGGTGACTAAACACTACGGTCGCTTGAGGCGCGATACTGTCCACGATGCGGTCAGTGAAATTGTTGGGATGATCGGAAAGAACCCAGAGGATGTGGTCGACTACGGAAGGGGGCCAAGTCCCAAGCACACATGGATTCAGCACGGACTGAGATTCCTCAATCACATGGTAAGGAAGTATTCCAAGCAGGAGCTAACAGTTCTAAGCTTGGCTCACGTAAAGGGCACGCGCAAGTACACAATGAAAGACGTGACAGATCTGATTAGGGATTTGGAGGTTAGCAAATTACGACAGATCCTAGGCTTGACTGAGCAAAACACAGTCGAGGTGGGATTGGACTGGTTCCAAGATCCGGCAAGTCGCTTGAAATTGGGGATGAAGTTTGACTACAGACGCGGGATCAAATTCACAACAAATGTGATGGCCTACGAAAGTTCTGAACAACGCGCCGCGATACTTGATAGGTTCGCTGAAGAATACCAAAACGCAATCGGTCTGTCTTGGACCGAACTACTCTACAGGGAATCCCTACGCTACTATTTTGCCCAGGCGCCTTCACGATCTACTGTCAGGCCAACCTGAGACTCTAGCGCACTGTTTCTTTCTGGCGTCGCGTGCGATTTGGTCTGTCGAAGCATGTTCAGCCGTGGCATCTACATCCACACCGAGGGCCGGGATATCCGTCCTTGCACCCGCATGTCGAGCACTTGTGGCTGTACTGAGGAAGGAACAGATGCGAGGAGTCTTCGCGATAGGGGCACTTGCCCTGCTCTACTATATCAGACAGGTTTTCCAGACGAGCGATTGGGAGACTCCTGCTGGAAGTATTACGCTACAGAGTCAGAATCCCCACGACCTGGTTCAGAAGGAAGTCAAAGACGGTGCTCCAAGACGTCTCGCAAGAACACAAAGAAATCGATGACGAGGTACAGGTGGGCCATAGCACTCTAACCTCGGATTGACGTGACGTTGCGCCGCCACGTTCTGTTGACATGGAGACCACCCATGCCGTTCTTCTGGTTGGTTCCAACATTAGGTTGGCGAACAAGCAGCTGACAGGCAAGTAGAGAGGCCTGGCGTATCTTCCCTTGCTATCATACCTTTTGTAGGTCAAACACCGCAGATACAATCGAACAAACATGAGTTCAACGGCCCATTCTCTGGATGTTGCCATAAGAGTCTCGTTATCTCGGACTTTCCAGCCTACTCTTCCAGGCATCACTCTCGATTCCTATCGAGTGAAGCCGATCCCGACCTCGGTTGGAGAACAGGCGATTCTCGAATTCAAGGACCAGTGGGCTGAAGGGCAACAAGCGTCTCATCCCGTGCAGGAGGGCAAACTCCTCTTATCGTGGCTCGCAGTGGTGCTGCGATCTCGACTCAGCGTGGAGGCTGCTGAAATCGGCAATGTTTCTTCTCCTCCTGAGAGGCCCTACAAGCAGTTCCTTGGACCGATTGAACCTCCAGCGGACATCCAAGAGCTATTTGACAGACTTTGTGGACTTGACGACAAACTGTTCCGCACTTACCTTAGAGCCTGCGATCTGTACCATCTTGCAACGCAGGTGATGGATGATAGGCCATCGCTCGCCAATTTTCTCTTAGTCTCATCTATCGAGTGCCTAGGGACGATTGTGACACCTGGCGACGGCTTCGGACAGAGCTTTCTGAAATTTGTCAGGACCTACTGTCCAAAGACTGTTCTGGGCGAAAGAATGTCCGACGCGGAGTGGAACGGTTTGCTATCGAAAATATACGAGTACCGCTCGCAGTATGCGCACGGCGGGAAAGATGTCCCAGTCGCAGCGCTCTTAGCGGACAAGCTCGGACTGCCGTGGGTGAAACACTTTGTAGGAGGCAAGGAGGAACCTGCGCCATCAGTAAGCTGGTTCGAGTCGGTTGTACACGCGTCTCTTGTGCAATTCTTGAGAGCCGTCCAAGCGGGGCCTCCCCCAGAGAGAAAACGGCAGAAGATCATTGAACTGGCCCTTTCTTCTGCAATTGTGCATCTCAGAGCGAGGCGTCCCATAACACAGGGCCAGCTCCTGACCAAAGATGACATCGAGCTTCAGTAGAACAACGGAAATAGGAAGACGCACAATTCAGAATCACAAGACAGTCAACGATGCATTTGGGGCCCGTCGATGTAGAGGCCCTAAGTTTGGATTGGGATGTCTTTCTAGCCCGACGCGTCGGGGATGCAAAACAACAGAACAGATACGAGCTCTTGTTGAAAGCGTAAGTCCAAAGTCGGTCTCGGTACACAGAAGACTCATGGAATCGTTGCAGCGATTCCGTGAATGCATTAGTTGCCATTCCTTCTGGCGGTCGTTCGAGGGGGCGCTAGGCAAGCGATCGTCGCTTCTCGCTAGCCCTGAATGATCCAACAAACCACAGCGCTGTATCTATGTCTCTACAATCCAGATTGTGGGCATGTGCTAGTCTCATCACCTGGTCTAGATACTCTTTCCACTGGGCGTAGCTTGTGATTTCATCAGTGCGATTGGGGAAGAGTTCTCCATAAGCGAGCCGATCGATCACTGCAAAGTTCTTGGGATCATACATCGCCAGCAGAGCGGATGCTGTAGCAATCCCTACGCCTTGCAGATGCCTCAGGTGCTTCATGGCATCCTCCGATTCATGGATTAGATCCCGGCCGCGAATCATCCTGAAAGCTTCTGCGGTGGTGCTTCTGACCTTCTCGTTTGAGTTTTTCTTCAGCAGATGGCTAGTGCGCTCGTATGATTTCCACTTGCCTATGGATCTGAGCGTGTCTTTGTCGGGTACGCATTTCTCAGACTGAACTATCAGGCTTAACCTATCAAACTCTGTTGCGTCCGAGATCTCCGCCAGTCTGTGTAGATCCACTAGTCTCTTCCAATCACTGGTGGTCCAACGTCGTTTTTCGGTTTTCGCAACCTGATTGAACCAATCCCACGCTTGTTGAAACGCATCGCGCCAGTCAGATACGAACTTGCTCATTGGTCTCCTTCCTCCCCTCGTCCTTTTGAAAGATGGCCATGTCCTTCGGCCAGACTCACTTCATCTAGGGTGCCGTATGATGCTTCCTCCAGTACGATCAAGTGAGCCAGCTAGAACAGTAGCAGTTGCCCAAGTTGCGGTGTGTCCACGTTCTCTCCTATTCGGAGGCAGATGTTCAGGTCCAACATGTCTCAATGGTAAAGTGCGCTGGAACAGCAAGATCAGATTGCAACCAAGCCTAGGACTCGTTTCTGGTAGTGGCGGGGTACCTTGGTGCGCGCACAGGTAGCACAGGTAGCTTGGTCCGTTCATGGCGCTGGAATCTGAACGCTCATTGGGACGAGTGGTTTCAGCTCAGTCTGCAAAGCAGCGTGCTGTGAGTCGTTCGGAGCCCATGGAAGAGGGGGGTCCGAACCCAAACAGGTCCAAATCCCTCCCGGCCCACTATCCCAAACTGCCTATCGGAGCTGATTCTTCGCTGCCTTTGAGCTAAGGCTGTGCTTTCTTGCTGCTTGTTTCTTGCTGTGCTTTTCAATTGGTTCGAGCGTTTAAGACTGTCAACTTCGCCTAACGCGATGCAGGCTTGCTTAGGAGCGACGATTTCACGACAGGAGTTCTGCTGTTAACGACTGACTCCCTCTCTTGTTCGTCCTCTCACGTATTATGCAAACGGTTACGATCCCGGCGAAGTGTGTCCGATAGCCGTAATCCAGTACGGATATGGGCACCTAGTCACCGCCGGCATCAAGGTAGATGTGCAGGCTTAGATAGTCCTAGCTTCGATCGACAGCTTACCTAGATGGTAGAATAGATCTCGTGAACCACATCAATCACGGCAATGACTGCTCTCTCAGTTTCTTCTTGATTGAAAATTCTGTCTGGGTGCTCAGCTTCATTTCTTCTGTCGTGCAGATAGTTCAGATGCAGAAAGAGGATTACCGGCATTCTACCCTGCATTACTCTAGCCAAGCATTGAAGTCCATGGAGAGCCAGACTGACCTGCTCGCCCCGGAATCCGTCAAGAGCCGTTTGGGGTGCATGAATGTGAGCGAGGCAGGCAAAGCTCGCTCGCCGCGCAGTCCATGCCTCCGGCACTTACATCTCGACGGTGACCTTCACGTCCTTGGCATTCTTGAGAATGACATTGCTCCTTTCGTCTTGCAGGAATACGACCTTGTCTCCTTCCTTGACCTTCAGGATCCTCGGGAGATCGGCGACCAACGTAATTCGGTTCTTATAGCCTACGGTTGTCTCCCCTAGCACTCGCACGGTCTGGCTCATCGATCGCACCGAAGGCCATGGCGCTAGTTGTAGTTCAAAGCGCTTGGCGACACAGGGTGCAACCAGATACAACCAGCACCATTAAATACACACAATCCAAGTTGTAGCAGGGCGACAGATTGGAAGCGAACTCAGGGAAGATAGCCATCATCGTCCTAAGCCGCATCCTGACCAGCAACGATGCAAGACTCACCGACGACGAGTTAGCACAACAGCTGAAACAGGCCATCAGTCTTGTGCGCGCAACCTCATTCAACCTCACGGAGTGGCAACTTGACAAAGTCACGGTGCTCGACAGCCTCTGACAATAATTCCTCTCATAATGATCATCTCCAGACTCCGCTCTTGCCAGTTGGGAATCAGGCCAGACAGCTCACATGTTGAGCCATTTCGCGGAATGCGTTGGACAGCCAGGAAAACTGTGGAAATCGATAGCTGAGGCCGTGCAAAGCTCGCCGGAGAAGAAGACCATTGCATTTGCAATGAAAGCGGTTGATCTAGCGGTGTTCGCGGGCTCGGGGAAATATCTGGCGTTCCAAGAGGAGCCTCCAATCGCAGTCGACTTCCACATCAGGAGAATTAGCCAGATACTGGGGCTCGTTCGCCAAGAGGCATCTGATGATGAGATACGCCACCTATGGTTTCGGGTCTCAACGGAAGTCTCAAAGAAGAGTGGCAAACCGATTAGCCCGTTGAGAATTGACAGCCTGCTATGGCAAACAGGGGTCTTGACCTACGATCCAGAGATCAAGAAACACGCGAAAGCGCGACTTGAGAAATTGGAGACCCATCTCGCCGGGATCGGGATAGAAAAGGTCAGGGCAGACGGATTCGTTGCCGTGCTAAGATCAGGATCATCCTGGTGATTCCCAGAATGGAAAACTCAATATTCTCAATTTGAGAAGAAAATGATTTGGGATCTGAAATGAAAGCAAGATTCCGCATAATGGGCTTTGAGGAAGGACGCCCGGTTAGGAGCCAAGACTCACCAAACATGAGGCTTGTCTGCCTGACGGACTCATGAGAAACTCGTCATTTGGGGCAAAGACGGCAAAGACACCAAGAATATCGATAAGGTGCTGCAACGTGAACTCCCATGTCAAGTTGAGTGTGATTACATCGCCCCTACTGAGACTTTCAAGAGCAGATTCGGACACAAGTATTGGGTTCCTCAGAATTCTAAGCTCGAAGTCATCTAGCAGTTCTGTACAATTGCCGTAACTCGCGCTCCGAGAGTATCTACCGGAGGCTCGGTTTTGAACCCTGTTGGGTATGGAAACCTCCTGAGTCCTTGGATTGTTGTTGTGCATGTTCAGTTCGAGATAGGTCAAACTACTGTTAACAGATCGCTTCGGTTTCCGCGTTTTATCGGATTCTTCATGCGGACGTTTCGACTGATTGATACAG
>Ga0315279_10005326_pt1 | contig 16752 bp, 10 predicted proteins | sample YL17G06_20_MG_FD_203694 | JGI IMG/M metagenome (GOLD analysis project Ga0315279, IMG submission 203694) | Sediment microbial communities from Yellowstone Lake, YNP, Wyoming, USA - YL17G06_20 | ecosystem: Environmental > Aquatic > Freshwater > Lake > Sediment | place: USA: Wyoming | collected...
ATGAGGGCGACCCCGCCTGCATCCTTACCTATCATCGGGAAGGCGACAATAAGATCCTCAGTGAACTCGCGGTAACCTATGAACTCTTGCGAGACCGACTCTCTCTTGAACAGCGCGCCCGCGTTGAAGACGGCGTTCTGAAACGGATGCTCGAGGACATCATGCTTCAGCCGCAGTACACGTTCGACCACAACAACATCTATCAGTTCCATCGCACCGTGTTGCAGGCCGCTTTGGCGCTCGAACGCGAGGATCTGGTGGACTGGTCGTTCGGTTTCGGCGACTACACTCCGGAGAAACTCCCCGAACACCGCAGCCTTCAGCGGATTGTCGCGAAGCATTTCAAACCGGACGGCGCTTTTTGGGAACTGTGCTCCGGCTACCACCTGTATCCGCTTGACGCCTTCTGCGAATTGGCCGTGCTGTCCCGGAACCTGTCGCGAATGGATCCGGTGCGCTTCCCGGCGCATCAGTACGACGCCACGGATGCGAATAGTCCCGTGGGGAGGGCGATCAAGGCGGCGCTCGAATGGTTCGTATCGATGGCCATGCCCGACCGCACCATGACGGTGGTCGGCGATTCGATGGCGCCGCGCGCGGGACTCGATTCCTATGCTACGACCGCGGAAGTCGGATACCGTTACTTCGACGTTCGCGCCGTCGGGGATTATGAGGCGCTGCGCAGCGGAAAACGCACTTGGATGGGACTGTTTTACGGCGCGCCGCAGATTTTGCAGCAATGGACGCCTTTTACGAGTTCGTATCTCTCGAGTGGATGGGTGTCGCTTAGGAACGAATGGAAAGACGAGCGCGTTTGGGTTGGCTTGAACGCCCTTGTGCCGGGTGGGGGACATCAGCACGCGGATCGGCTCTCGCTCACGCGCTATGCGCAAGGAAAGCTTTTGGCGCTCGAGAAGGCTACGCCGTACAACGAGTCCACAACGCGCGAACTGGGCACGCTATCGCCTTCGCACAATACCGTAACCGTGGACAAGACCTCGCAGCCGCAAGGCGAGGCCCTCACGGCGGAACAGACGCCACAGGTGACCGTGTTCTCGGCAGGGCCGGTGATGAAGTTCGCCGAGGTCCGAGCCGATCGTATCTATGCGCAGACTAAAACCTATCGGCGCGCAGTTGCGCTGATCGAGGACGTTGTCATCGACATCTTCCAAGTGGAAGGAGGGGCCACGCACGATTGGATCGTCAACCATGCAGGCTCTGCACCGAGCTTGTCTTTGCCGGTTGAAGCGGGTGAGTTTGAGCCGAAAGCGTGGCTGGCGCGCGGTTCGGCGAAGGTTGTCCACGCGGTGTCCGATGGTGACTGGAGCGCTTGTTGGCGCGTGGACGATGTCACGTCACGTCTAACGATGCTCGGCGCTGAAGGCACGGATGTGTTCGCGTTTGAGACGTATCCCACCGATAACGCAGTCATTACGGCGGATCACCCCGCGTGCCAGACGCTGTGCGTCCGCCGAAGCAGCGATGCGCCGTTCATCGCAATCTGGGACGCATGGTGTGACACACCCAATCTGTCCGAGATCACCGTGTCCGGGCAAGGGTTGATTCTCAAGACCAAATCGAACGTTTACCATGTGCTGCTGGGGCCTGGCGAGATCGCATTTCCGGACGGCGTCACGCTGAAGGGCGATGCCGAATTCAACCTTGTTCGCAATGCCGACGTGTTCGCGTTTGTTTCCGGCACGCACTTTGAGATGAAAACGCCCCTGACAGAAGTGGAAGTCCAGCTTGAGAAGGGCAACGTTTGGTTAGGGCCGGCTGGCCCGGGAGACGTGGCATACACTCCATGCATCGAGTACGACACGTTCGGCTGCGTGGATCACCCACGCGACCGCAACGGGCTTGGGCTGAGATCCCACATCTCCGGCCCCGTCAGCCCTTTGGGCCGCCTGATTGGGCTCACGCCATCCTCGGGACGCTGGCTGGCGCACCTGTTTGACTGGCTTTGATGCACGCATCGCTTCCTCGGACGCTTCGGCTCCGCCCGATACACCGGACAAGGACAGTACTTTACCCATCTGCAGGTCCCGCCTCGGGAATGCCGCGATCAGCGCCGCGAACCGTGGCATCTTAGGGCAATAGGGGCAATAGGCAATAGGTGGTCTTGACGCCACCGAACAATGTGCCTATTATAGTAACGAATTCGCCTTGGGTGTTCGCGAGCAGTCCATATGGGAAATCGCGATTTAGGAGGGTACTAACATGAGGGCGATGCGATTTATCTTCTTACCAGCCGTAATCTGCCTTGCCGTCGGATGCATTACGTCGACCCATCCCTTGTATTTTGCCCATGAAAAGACCTTTGACCCTCGCTTGCTCGGAGACTGGGAAGTTACCGAAGAACGCGGCGATAAGACCCCCTGCAAAGTAGAGAAAGCGCAAGTTGATGGCCAGTATGGGTACCTGCTTCGGGGTGAGAAGCCGGAGGATGATGTTAGGGCAAGACTGGTCTCGATCCGGGACAAATTCTACCTTGACGTTCAGCAGGCAGAGCAGGATCAGGGGCACACGATCGGACGGCTCTGCAAAGAGGACAATGGTTACGCGGTGCAGTTGATTGATAACGATTTCATTAAGAAGTACCTGAAGGAGCATCCCTGCGCGGTCGCTCACAATGCAAATGACGATGTTTTGACAGCGAAAACGCGCGGACTGCGCAAGTTCATCTGGAAACTTGAGCGCTGTCCGGAGGCTTGGCAAACGTATCTGCGGTTTCATCGGCCAGCGAATGTTGAGGGCGGCGATCCTGCAGGAGAGGGAAAGACAATCGCGAAGTAGGGAACAGCCGTCTCTACTCTGTCATTCCCGCGAAGGCGGGAATCCAGTGCGAAGGTTGCGGCGTAACGCGTGCCTTCTGGATTCCCGCCTTCGCGGGAATGACGCTATTCAAGGATTCCTTCACAAACTCTGCATATAGAGAAAATGCGTCCGCCCTACGGCCAGATTCAACGAGTCCTTCCGCGCAGCCGTCGCCACGAGATGGATGTGGTTCGGCATCAGGCAGTATCCCGGCACCCGGACCCGGTGCTTCTCGTACTGCTCGCGCAGCAGCCCCAAGTATGCGACACGGTCCCCATCCACAAAGAACACGTCCTGGCGGTTATTCCCCGACAGCGTGATATGGTGCGGCAACCTTGGTATGATGACGCGCGCTTGTCTAGCCATGTCACCAGAATACTCGAACTGGAAGGAGACGTCAATACAATAGGTGGCTGTCCCCTATTTATCCGTGGCGGCGTATCGGACGGCGGAGATGCGTTTTGGCGCACGTCGCGGACTCGGGCGGGTCCCGCCGTGCGTCCCGTGCAGAATGGATGCTTCAGTTTTCATTGGTGTTACTCCACGTTTGGCTGGGGTGCATCATACTTACCGCATAGGGATCTGGACGACCTTCTCGCCGTTCTCCGCAAGCTCGACGAGGACAGACTGCATCTGGAAATCGGCGGCACGGTCCGCTTGCGTGATAGCCCGTGGATTGGAGAGGGTTGCGACGACGGTATAGGTCCCTGCGTCAAACCCGCACGCGGAGAAGACGCCGTTCGCGTCTGGTGTACCTGGCCAGATGAGACGGTCGTATGGCAACTCGGTAGTGGGTAACTCCACGACGCCCTCGAACACATCAACAAAGGCATCGAGCGTCCCGCTCAAGCCCACGAGCTGACCGGTAAGCCGTGCGCCCTGACCGAAGTCCACCGTCACGCGGGCGGGCTCGTTTTCGGACAAGTCGACGGCAAGCCTTTTTTGGCGGGCCAAGTCCGTTCTTCCAGGGAAGAAGGCGGTGACCTCTATCTGCGCAGGCCCCGGAGCTAAGCTCTCGACTCGGAAAGAGCCACTCTCGATGTGCCCGGAACGGAACTCCCGGCTCTCGTCCAAGCCCGACCATACCGTGACGGATCCGTCGTCGGCGGGTGCGCCATCGCATACGGCCACTCCCTCCAATACGGCCGCGTGCGTCTGAAAATCCACATCGACCCGCGTCGTCCGACCGTTCTGGACGATGATGGCTCGAATGGCGCGCCGCGTTCGGCCCCCTTCCTCCCCGCGCGGATACGGGTAGAACGCCGAGAGCGCCATGGAGCCTGCGGGGACCCCTGTGAACTGGAAACGGCCCGAGGAATCGGAGCGTGTGTTCCGCATGCTTTGTGCGAGTTCCCCAGGGGCGCTCAAGGTGACAGCGGCATCCGGCAAGGCCCATCCATCAGCGGTGACCATACCTGCGACAATGCCGCCAGCGGTCAGCACAATGCGCACGGACGCCACCTTGCCGGGCTGGAGCGCGACGTTTGCCGAGCCGGGGGCGTAGTCCGAGCGATAGGCGGAGATTACCGTGGTGTCGGTCGAGAGACCGGGCAACCGAAACGCGCCTTTGTCATTCGCATACGCCGCCGCCAACTGATCTAAGTTGTACAAGTCATCCAGGGGTCCAATCAGGATCAGCGCTCCCGGCACGGGACGGTCACTCGCATCGACCACGACCCCTTCGACGATGGCTTCAGGCTGTAAGCGGAGAATGATTTCCGGCGTGCGGATTTCCGCATCGAGCGCGACGGTCTCACTTGACATCGCGAAGCCAGGCGCCCGCGCCAAGAGCATGGCCCCTGTTCTCGGTCCGCCATGGTAGTCTTCGAGCAGGAAGCGACCCTCGGGATCATAATACTTCTTGAACAATAACGGCATCGCAAGCTGTTGGAGGTTGCCTCCTGGATAAGGCGGCACGGCCTCGATCTCGAACTCGGAGATTGCCGCTCCGGTGTCGGCGCGTACCACTCGGCCCGCCAAGGTGGTCTGCACACGAGGCAAAGCGAAGTCCACGTTCTCGCTGCCGGCTGGTATCTCCCATTGCGTGTGATGCGCGTAGCCATTGGTATAGGCCTCGACGGCATACTTCGTGTTCGACAAACCCGTCAGCCGATAGTCTCCATTGCGGTCCGTCTCGGCACCCCAGTGTGGCCGCTCGCAGATCCGTATGAACACCCCTTCAAGTGGCTTGCCGTCTGCATCGGTGACACGCCCGGAGATGCCGAGGTCGCCGCCGAGATCGAGGACAACTACCACGTCTCGCTTCACCTCCCCTGCAGGCACGTCGACGGGTTCAGGCGACCCCTGCGAGGTATCGCCCGGAGGTGTGGCTCGGAGGTAGTATGGTCCAGGCAGAAGCCCGGTCAACTCGAAGCGGGCCGCTTTGTCGCACCGCACCGGCGCGACGGGCCTCATCTCAGCCGGCGCGCCGGCTTCGATCATGACCTCTGGAACAGGATGACCCTCGAGGTCCACCACTGTTCCCTCGACCCCGCCCGTTTCCACAAGCGTCAGGGTGTAATCCGACAGACCTTCCGCGGACAGCGGAATTGGCCCGTACAGCTTGCTCTTCAGGGATCCCGCGTCGGCACACAGATAGACGCTGCTGCCGGGTATGAAACTTGAGAAGCAGAAGGCGTTCTCCGCATCCGCCAGCCCTGACTGTCGGAACTCCGGCTGTGTGGTGTACGCGGTTACGGTGATCGGCGAAACGGGCTTTAGCGACTCGACCTTTCCCAAGACCGATACCCCGATGGCTGACCTCGGCGCAGTAGGGCCGGGCGAACTGGTGCGCGGATCGATCGCGACAGGCGCGGCGGACGGGTTGGTGACAACCTTCGGGGCGGCAGAGACACCAGGCTTGGCCTCAGTCTGCGCGGTCTGCACCGGGGTGGGCGAGACGTGCGACGCGGTCTGCCAGATGCCAACACCTGCAATGATGACTACCGCGCAAACGAGGGTCTTGCCGAACGCGGTGGAAAGCAGGTGCTGCATTGCGCTCGCGGCTGAAGACGACGCCGAAGTCGCAGCCACGGCCTTCCAGGGGACAGACGCGACGACAGCGAGGCTGGCAACGTGCGCGGCGCGTTTGCGCAGCAGCGGTTCGAGTTCGGCAACCTCGCCGAGCTCTGCCAGGATGCGCTCGCCGAGGACTTCCCGGGCGCGCTGCAGGCGTTTGCGAGCTGCAGCCTCCGTAATGCCCAGCAGACTCGCGATGTCGCCGGTGGGTTTTCCCGCAAAGTAGTGCAGCACGAGGACTTCGCGAGGTTCCTCGTCCAGTTGCCGGATCTGCTCATGCACAAACGCCCGCATTTCGCGCCGCTCCATGTCTGGGAGGACTGCCGATTCCGCAGGGACCGCCTCAGCCGCCACGCGCGTCTCGCGCGCCCGCCGGCGTGACACGTCACAGGCGATGTGGCGGGCAATTCCGACGAGCCATGCCGGGAACTTCGCCGGTTCACGCAGCGTGTCGAGGGTTTGGAGTGCGCCGAGGAATGCCTCCTGGGCAACGTCTTCGGCGTCCGCGTGGTTGCCGGTGTGCGCGAACGCGATGGCATGCACAACGGTCATGTGCCGCCGAATCAGGATGCCGTAGTCGTCTCGGCGGCCGCCCAGTACGGCCCGGACGATCCGTTCATCGTCCTGTCTCCCTATGCGGAACATCTCTAGGATCTCCGTTCGTCGTTCGGTACGGGCCGTTATGCAGCCCTGCGTCCTAAAGTCGAACGACGCGGCGAGTTTGTGACATGCCTTCAATACATCTTGGGCGAGAGGAGTTCGCGATGCAAGCACGGCGACGTTCGGTAGACGTCCTGGCGTTGGCCCGGCGACGAGGATCCCTGCGAGGTCAACATCCGGCCCGACCCAGAGGGGTGGCTACAAGCCCGCTTGCTGGCAGTCACAGTCCTTGCGGGGGGCTCGAACGCGTGGGCAGCGTTCCCAATCCCGAGCGGAGAGCAAGTACTGTTGTCGAACGCTCACAGGTCTGAGCCTAAATAGGGGACAGCCAACTATTTGCGCCTTTTCCGTATCTCGGATTTCTCTTTCTTGGGCCGGTCGACTGGCAGGGGACGCAGTCGGCGACCGAGCGTGTGTGCGAGCTTGATGAGGAATGAATCACCCTAGAAAAGAAAGCGGGAATACAGAATTCAGAATACAGAATTCGAACGGGTCACAGCATTACGCCGGAGAACGCAACAGTCACCCTCGGGTGAGAGTTCACCCCTTGAGAGCTTGTGAAGAAATGCCGTCGCAACACGCCCGTTCTCCCAACGAGCTTGGGGCGTTAGGTCATTCCCGCGAAGGCGGGAATCCAGTATTCACAGAGGTTTTTACGCACGGCACTCTGGATTCCCGCCTTCGCGGGAATGACGCCATTCGGGTATTTTCTCACAAGCTCTGAGATTTCCTTTGTAAGTCCAGAAGATTGAACATTCTCAATTCTGACTGCCGGATCTAGGATCACTGGCGCACCGGCTAGCCCGGATTCGGGTTGCGTTCGACGTGTCGCATCGAGGTCACCGTATACGCATCGTCCGTTGGACACGAGTGGAACCGCCCCTGCCAGCGCTACTACGGTTTCGCTTGAGTCGCAGGGGGCGGCATTGCGGTGACGAGGCGCTCGGGATGTTGGCGTTCGGCTTCACGGAGCCGTTCACAGAGGGTGTGAAGGTCGTCGTTGGCTTCGTGGGCCAGTTCGGCGCCGGCCTTGCGGACTTCCGCCACGATGGGATCGTCAAAGGTCTGGGGCCGGGATGGCGTCTTCATCGAGTAGTTCCTCCGGAGTGCATATGATCGGGGTCAAAATGCCCTCGGCGTCGTTCAACGCCGCCAAGCGGCGGCGAATATGGGCGTTAGCGATATGTTTGCAGTTCCAGGTTACCAGGAAGTCCACGGCGTGGACGGAAGCCACCGCAAGGTGCAGCGTGTCGCGCAGCGATCTCCCGGGGAATCGGAGTTCCTTCTCGTACAGGGCCGCCAGATGCTCGACTTCCGGAGAGATCGGCAGCAAGGGGAAACGAGAGACGGCCCTGAGGCGCTCGTCCGCGGCTTCGGGGTCTCCGCGCTGAATCTCCTCGAGCACGACCTGGGATATGCACACCGCGTATTCGTCAAGATGCTTGTCCCACCAGGTGTGCGTGATATCCTGGTGTGCCATCACAACCACGTCGCGTGACCGGCGCGCCGTCCGATAGCTCACCACGGAGGACTCGATGTATGCCTTTGGTTTGGCCATGATCTCTCGTGCCCGGACGCCCTGCGATTTCCGCAGCCGGATTGGTTAGCTCCTTTGAGATAGTATACAGTATGAACAGTCGATTTTCAGCCGGAAGGCCTGACCCGGAGTTATTCCGCGAATGGCGCTGCACCCGATTCTTGCCCTTGAGCACGTGATCAGCGAAGTGGGGGAACCGACGATGAGGGCTGAATTTGCGGGGTAGATTCGGTCTGGGGGCGTGGGGGAGGGGTCCACGGCTTGAGTTGCTTCAGGTCGATGGGCGGCTTCTTGCCGGAGTCGTTCCACCACTTGCCCCATGCCTGCTTGTCGCCGCTGAAGTTCTGGCCCGTCAAACGCACAAGCGAGGCCATCGCCCACATGCGGGTGTTCTGGTTGCCGTGGTCGACCAGCGGCACCAACGTCGGCACGGCAGATTCGTCATCCTGCCTTCCGAGCGCGGCCACGGCCATCCACTTGGCCCGGCAATCGTAGTCGCTGTCCTCGCGGTGGTACGCGGCGGCTTTTGTAACGCCCGGCAACAGCCGCTTGTCCTTGAGCGCACCGGCTTCGGCCAAAACCGTGCAGAGATGACGGCCGTATTCGCCCTTCAACACATCGACCGCGTACAGGATCTTTTTCTCTCTTTTCTCCGGTGTTAGCTTCTCGTAAGCGTTTACGGGCAGCCACAGTCCGCCGCGCCCGAAGGTCCGGGCGGTCAATCGGATGAACTCCTGCACCTCGGGGTCCGCTTTGGTGTAGTGCTCCTGAATCTCTTTCTCGATATCCGGATCGCCCCCGGGCTGCGCGCTTCCGGATGGCTGTTGCGCCAAGACCGATTTCATCCGTTCCTCGGATTGGCGCGACGCCCACTCGAGGACAGCCGGCGCGATGGCGGTTTGAGGGCCAGCTGCATTGGCCCAGTCGACCCACGCCTTTTTGTCAGCGCCGAAGTTCTGGCCGGTCAACCGCACCAGCGAAGCCCGAGTCCACAGGCGCACGTTTTTGTTGTAGTGGTCCACCAGCGGCAGGAGCACAGGCACCGCCGACACGTCTCCCAGGCGACCGAGGGCGGCCACGGCCATCCATTTTATCCTGTTATCCTGTCCACCCTCTTGCATGTACCACGCAACTTTCACCAGACACGGCAAGAGTGCCGGGTCACGCAAGACCGCGGCCTCGGCCATGGCGGTGTAAGCCGAAAGCGCCTCCGGACCTTCCAATGCTTCCTTGACGGACTTGATCTTGGCTTCCCGCTCTTGGGGGGTGAGCTTGTCAAAGGCGTTTTCGGGCAGGCACAGACCCTGCGGGCCGAAATGGTCGGCCGTCCATTTGATGAAGTCCTTCACTTCAGCGTCGGCCTGGGCGTAGCTTTGAGCGATCTCGGAATCGATGGCCGCAGTGTTGCTCGCAGGCGTCTGGTCATCGGCTTTTGCTTCCACGAAGCGCATGCCGGGCAACAGCAGCGCCGCAAGCAGAACCACAATCAGTGCTCCTCCCAACGATAGTCTGGCTCGGAGCGTGGTAGAGGTATCCATGATCCGCTTGAACCGTCTGCCCAGTGGATGAAATTTCTCGGATACGCCCAATGCCGCCCGTGCCCAATGCGGCCGCGTAACGTGTCCGGCCGATTGCAGCAGAATCTCGCAGTACGTTTCCCTGTCGGCAACGCGGGCATCCAGAATCATATCGTCACAGCAATCCTCGCGTACGCTGCACAACCCCCTGCGGACAAGCCAGAACACGGGATGGAACCACCACAGAATGAGCAAGAGGTTCTCGACGGCCATCAGCCAAAGGTCGTTGCGGCTATGATGAGCCAACTCGTGGGCCAACACGGCTTCCAACCGGTTCGGGCTCATAGTCTCCACTAAACATCTTGGGAGGACGACGCTGGGCCGGATTGTTCCCAGGGCCATTGGCGCGCATCCCTCAGACGTAAGCAACAGGCGCATGCGAAGCCGCAGCCCCATTCGTTGTTGGACCCGTTCGAGGCTGCGCCGGATCTTACCCGCTTCGATGCCTTCGCAGCCGGCCGCGAAACGCCAGGTCCTCACAAAGCCGGAAAGGACATATAGTCCTGCAATAATGCCGCCAAGCAAATGGGCCAACAGCAGAAGGACCATCCAGTGGTCTCGAAGGAGACTCGAGACGCCTGGGGCTTGCGCTAGAACTGAACTGCCTGTTGGGACGGGCCTACCCTTGGCGATGGAAGGCACTATGCGCGAATCCGGCGGCGGCGCGGACGCCGTTTTCATAATGGAGGCTTGTGCAGCGGCAACCTCGGCAGACTCAGCGAGCGCCTCCGTTTCGGGACCCCGTGAAACAGATAGCGAGTCCTGGCTAAAGGCTTGCTGAGGTCCAACAGAGGCATAGGGCACGTCGATTAACGGCGGCACCGCGAATTTCAGCAGTGCGACGACCAACAGCCCGTAACGAAGAGGCGCCGGCAAACGCCGCATCAGGTAGATCGCCAGGCAGATGACAATCCCCACCAAGGCAGACTGGCATGCAGCGTGAGCAGTGTACGACCACCATGCTTGAGAGATTGAGTCGAGTCTTGACAACAGAGTGTCCATGACGGTTCTCCTTACTTACGTTTGCGCCTGAGTTCATCAAGAAGAACCTGCAATCTGTCCAACTCTTCAACGGTCGGAGGCCGTGATTCGAATAGCGATGCCACCATCGTCAAGCCGGAACCGCCGAAAACGCGTTCGCACATATCCTTCACGATCTTCCTGTACGTCGGCTGGGGCGAGCGGGTCGGCTCATACAGAAAAGCCTTGCCAACCGGGCCTTTTCTCCTGGAGACCAACCCCTTGCTCTCGAGTCGTTTTAGGATGGTAACCATGGCCCCGTGTGTCATGGGCCGGTATCGTTGCATGGTCTCTCGCACATGGCGCGCGGTGGCCGAGCCCGCCTGCCACAGACACGCCAAGACCTCAAGTTCCGTATCGGGCAGGTTGCCCGCTTGCATACTGGGTTTGGACTTCCGAGGCGAGTGGCAGTTCATCATGCTTCCGGCTTCCTTCCTCAAGTTCAGGCGTCAATTGCCGGGCTTGATTATATACTCCTGTATTGTTTCTGTCAAGGAAAACATACAAGGGTATATTTAACACGGGGTTTGAATACCCGCGAGAACTGATTGCCGAAGGTTGTAAGAGAGGCCGGCTGGGGATGATGCAGAAGGATGTCTGGATAAGTCGGACAGGTCAGACAAGTCGGACGAGTCGGACGGGGCGGAGATCACTTTTTTGGGCGTTTGTTGTTATCGTCTTCGACTTCTTCGATCTTGCGGGAGATGGCTTCTGCGACTGTCCGGAGGGTCTTAATGCGCGCGTGTAGTTTGTCGTTTCCTTCGACGATGGTCCATGGGGCATTGGGCGTGGACGTCCACGCGAGCATGTCGGAGACCGCTTCATAGTAATTGTTCCAGTGTTCCCGGTTGCGCCAGTCTTCCGGAGTGATCTTCCATTGTTTGTACGGGATTCGTTCGCGTTCCTTGAAGCGTTTGAGCTGTTCGGCCTTCGAGATGTGGATCCAGAACTTGACCAGCACCATTCCGAATGATGTCAGTTCGGCCTCGAATTCATTGATCTCGTTGTATGCGCGGCGCCACTCTTGCGGGGTTGCGAACCCCTCGACGCGCTCGACCAGTACGCGCCCGTACCAACTGCGGTCGAACACGGTGAGATGGCCTCCCTTGGGCAAATGCCGCCAGAAGCGCCAAAGGTAATGGTGCGTCTTTTCGTCGCCCTCGGGCGGGCCGATGGGGATCACCTCGAAGCCGCGGTGGTCGAGCCCAGCCAACAAGCGCTTGATGTTGCCGCCTTTTCCCGAGGCGTCCCATCCTTCATAAAGGATGGCCACGGGGATGCGGGTTGGGTAGACGAGATGCTCCAGTCGGAGAAGCTCTTTCTGAAACTGCGGGAGGAGTTCCTGGTATTGCGCGCGGTCGAGTGACAGGCGGAGGTCGACTTTCGCCAAAGGGTCCACGCCGCGTCTTGGCAATTCGACGCTTGGAGTACGCTTGCGCGATCTCTTGCGTACGGCACTGTCCAATGCCTTCGCGACCGTCTTGAGAATCAATGCGCTGGCGTAACGGTGGTCATGGGCGGGCACGACCACCCAGGGCGCGTTCGGGAACGAGGTCTCGCGGAGCATCTCCTCGATGATCTGGCGGGAACGTCCGTACTGGCGGTGTCGCCGCCAGTCTTCTTTCGTGACTTTCCAGGCCAGGGCGGGGTCTTTATTGAGCTTCTTGAAACGGCGGGCCTGCTCGCTCTTGCTGATGTGCAGCCAGAACTTCAGGATGACGGTTCCGTCATCGGTGAGATGGCGTTCGAGGGTGCGCATGCGTTCGTATACCAGCGCGCGCACGCCCGGCTCGCGGATCTTGTCGTCCTTGGTAAGGATCTGGACGTACCAGCTCCCGTCGTAAACTGCGATCGAGCCGCGGGCGGGCATGGCCTGCCAGTAGCGCCACATCGGGGGAAAGAGCTTCTCCGTGTCCGTGGGAGCGATAAAGGTGTGGACCTTGTAGCCGCGCGGGTCCAAAGGGCCCAGGAGATTGCCGATGGCGGCGCCGACGCCGGAGGCTTCCCAGCCTTCAAAAACGAAGATCACGGGGATCTGCGCGGAACGAACCGTTCGCTGAAGCTCGCCGAGACGGATCTCCAACTCGGCGTAAAGCTTCTTGAAATCGGCCTTCGGCATTTTCGCTTTGAGATCAACGGACTCAAGCATAGTCTTCACGCGGCACTCTCACGATTGCGAACATACTCACGCATGTGTTCGTTGTACCGCCTTTAGGCGGTCATTGCGTTGGAAGATGCCGCCGGCTAACGCCGGTACAACGAACACTCAAGCACGGGCATAAGAGCCAGTGTCAGTACTTCACGCCCATCAGGTGGCAGATGATGTAGCGGTCAAGCTCCTCGTAGTCCCGCTCGGCGATGAGTTTTGATTCGAGCTTGCGATCAAGCGTCCGCACTTTCTCTAGCAGGAACAGGAACCGCTCTTTGCTCGTGGACAGATGCTTGGTGTTCACGGCTTGCTTCTGCGTACGCATGGCCTTCACGTCCAAACCGACCCACTCGCCGTTTTTCCCGTAGCCGTACTCTTCGAGCACGCGGACCTGGCTGAACGCGCGGCGCAGATTGAACGATCCGAAGGATTTGTCCTGATCGAACTTGAGTCCGCCTTGGTCGTTCAGATGCACGCTCTTGAGTTTTCTGTGCGCGAGGGCGTACGCCATGTCGTCGCTGGGATCCAGTCCGGCCAGGACTGAGTGGGCGGTTTCGACCAGGCACCCGACGCGCTCCGGATCCGTCGTTATGTAACTCAACCCGGTCGCGTGACCGATGGTTGGGATGATCGCGCTGTCGACCGGTTCGTTCGGCTTCGGCTCGATAAGGATCACGACTTTCGGATCGTATTCCAGGAAAGCGTTGATGGCATCTCGGATCTGGAGGACCTCGATGCGCGGGTTCTTGCTCTCGCGGATGTAAGACCCTTCGCGCGCGAGCCACAACACGATCCAGGATCCGCCGATCACATTGTTGATGTCGATGGCGATCTTGGTTCTGTCGATGGCGTACTTGCGACACTTCGGGTCATTGTTCGTGTAAGCGCCGTCAATCGTCTGGGGCGCGAACCAAAGGCGCGGCGCAGTGAATTCGGCCGCAAGGCCTTCCGCGTCCAGCATGCGCTTGACCTTGGCGGCCTCCTTTATGATTTGCGCATGCGTCTTCGAATCGAGATCGGGCACGACATCGTCGTCATGGAACTGGACGCCGTCGAAGCCGAGGCTTTGGGCCGCCTTGATCTTCTTCGCCAGCGCCTCGGGCTTCCGCACGGGCGGACCGAACGGATCAGCGCCCTCGTCGATGTTCCAAGGCCCGAATGAGAATCGGTATTGCTTATCTTTATTTGACATAGATCATTCCTCCGTAGGGTTTCGGGTTTGGGGTATCAGGCCCAAACATCGGGCGCTCTCTCAGATAACCTAGAGCAGGCGAACCCTACACCCTAACCCCTATACCCTAAAAACGAATGCCGACCCTTCAGCGGAAGAACGCTTGGGCCGGCATTCGAAAATCCTGGAGCGCCTTACTTCTTGGCCACGGTGGCTTCCTTGGCGGCCTTGGCGATGCGGAACTTGAGGACTCTCTTCGCCGGAATCTTGATCGCTTCGCCAGTGGCCGGATTGCGGCCCATCCGAGCCTTCCGCTGGACGATCACGAGCTTGCCGAGAGCCGGGATGGTGAAACCGTCCTTCGCTCCCTTGTACGCAAGGTCCACGAGGCACACCAGTGCCGCAACCGCCTGCTTCTTGGTGACGCACGCTTTCTCCGCCATCTTGGCTACAATCTGCGTCTTCGTCATTGCCTTTCCCATTGTAACTCTCCTTCCTGGTTGAACCTTCTCCGCCGTTCTACGACCGTACAGAAGTAGCAAAGCGCCGAACCCATTCGGCCCCCCTGCCGCTTCTTTCCAAGCCCGAACAGAAGGCAAAAAGCACATCTTTTCGCCGTAGTTCACCCATTTTCATTGCAAATTCCTAACGATTTGTCAAGTCCTATTTTTCGATTGGGGATTTTCGATTGCGGATTGGGGATTGCGCGCGTGCGGCGTGTGGCCGGCCATGAGGGGTTGTGCGACGCAAAAACGTCGTTTGTAGAAGGGCGCGTTACACTTGAAATAGAGCAGCGCGTATGTTCATATGCATTTATGGTGTCGGCGTACAACATTTTCGGGCGCGGCATCGCCTTTGCGGCGCTTGCGGTGTTTTCGCTTCAAGGCGCAGTCGGCGCGGAAGCTATTACGCTTTACTACTGGGGCACGGACAACGACGTGCTGGCACTGGATCAGATTCAGCGCTTCGAGGAGATGCACAACAGCAGCGACGGGCACCCTGCCATCAACGTGATCATGGGCCAAACGGCCTCGATGGATCGGACCGGCGACCCGCAACGGCTGCTTTGCTCGATCACGGGCGGCGACCCGCCCGACGTTGTATGGTTCCCTCGCTTCGCGGTTGTCGCATGGATTGTCCTGGGGGGCCTCGAGTCGCTCCAGCCGTTCCTCGAACGGGATCTCGCCGAATGGCCCGACGATCCTCTTACGCTCCGCAAGGAACAGTTCTACCCCGCGTGCTGGGAGGAATCGGAATACGAGGGTCAGGTCTACGCAATCACGGCGACGGCGGACAATCGCCTCCTTTACTACAACCTGGACATTCTGGAAAAACACGCCGATGCCTTGAAGGCCGCCGGATGTGTGGATCCAAAGGACCCGAGCAAGGCCGGTCCGCCGACGACTTGGGATCAACTCAAGGCCGCCGTCGGGATCTTGACGCAGCGCGACAAGGACGGCCGGATCACTCAAGTTGGTTTCATCCCGAACTACGGCAACGCCTGGTTGTACCTTTACGGATGGCTGAACGGGGGGGAGTTCATCAGTCCGGACGGCAGGACATGCACCCTCAACTCGCCCGAGATTGTGGATGCCCTCGTGTTCATGACGGAGCTTTATGACCTTATGGGCGGCATCGAAGCTGTGGGCGCCTTTGAAACGTCGATGGCCGGCAGCGACATGGACCCATTCATGTCGGGCCGGGTCGCGATGAAGATCGATTGCGAGCCGTTGATCGGGACGATCGCTTCATTGCGACGCGATCTCCGGTTTGGGGTAGCACTGCCGCCTGCGCCCGCGGGCAGACCTCGCTTCGGTTGGTCGGGAGGTTGGTCGTGGGTGATACCGAAAGGCGCCAAGCATCCGGAGGAGGCGTGGGACTTCATCAAGCATATGGCATCGAGGCAGGCTTACGAGATCCGCGCGGACGCGTTGCGCCAGAAGGCCCGCGCAAGCGGAAGCGTCTTCATTCCATCGCTGTGCGGACGCAAAGACATCAATGAATGGGCGATGGAGCACTATGTTTACGGCGACCCGACGATAGACGACAAGTTCAAGGACGCGGCAAGAGTGGCGCTGGAATCGTTGCCGATAGCGAAATGGCGGCCTCGGACGCCGGCAAGCCAGTTGCTCTGGAACGAACACGTGCGGGCCATGGAGGCCGGACTGCGCAAGAAGTATGATCACGAGGACTTGCGGAGGAATGCGCGGATTGCGCTGGACAAAGGGGCCGCCGTCGTGCAGGCGGAACTGAACCGCATATTCCAGCCTGTTCCCTACCCTGTGTTGCGATGGCGGCCCATAGTGGTCGGATACGGGATCCTCGTCTTGGCAGGGGCGGCGGCGCTCTATCTTCACTTCAATGGGAAAATGCAGGCCCGTGGCTTCTTTCGGCGGGAGTTTTACGCGGGTTACGCGTTTGCTTCTCCATGGTTCCTGGGATTCATCGTCTTCGGCGGCGGCCCGATTTTGTTCTCTCTGCTGATGAGCTTCTGTGAGTATGACGTATTCTCTCCGCCGAAGTTCGTCGGACTGAAGAATTACGGGGACATGCTGTTCAACGATCCCCTCTTTTACAAATCGCTGGGCAACACGATTTTCATGGCCGTCGGGATCCCGCTGGGAATGGCGCTGAGTCTAGCCATTGCGATGTTGTTGAACTATGAGGTCCGGGGTATGGCCGTATACCGCACGTTTTTCTACCTGCCGGCCATCATGCCCGCTGTTGCGGCTTCGATTCTGTGGATCTGGATCTTCAATCCGCAGGAAGGAATTCTGAACGCCTTGCTTGGGAAGATGGGCAT
>Ga0315279_10005328_pt1 | contig 16749 bp, 3 predicted proteins | sample YL17G06_20_MG_FD_203694 | JGI IMG/M metagenome (GOLD analysis project Ga0315279, IMG submission 203694) | Sediment microbial communities from Yellowstone Lake, YNP, Wyoming, USA - YL17G06_20 | ecosystem: Environmental > Aquatic > Freshwater > Lake > Sediment | place: USA: Wyoming | collected...
CGAAACTTACTTTTTTGAATAAAAAACTGCCCAATTACCGATAATCTTATAGTTTTTAGTTGTTTTTTCTTGACAATAAGGCAGGCAATTTGGTATAAGTAAAATTGGAAGGTTATGGACTATGGTATTTGAATGGTAGAATCTCTGTGGCCTTTAGGTAAAATAGGGAGTATTGGCAAATAAGAACAAGCAGTGTCTTTGCGTTTCAATCGCACTTTTCAAAAAAATGATGTGTCTTTGTCGATGATAACAAATGTTTTGGTGTGTGACCAAAACGGAATTTTTTAAACTCTATTTGAGGAAGGACTGTTATGTGTAAGAAATCAATTCACTCAACCTACCTTGTTTTGATGATGGCTTTTTTCCTGACATCATCTGTCCACGCCTATACGATTGTATGGGTATCGGACTGGACGACAGGGACCGGACAGCCGGCCCAGTGGGACAAGGGATGGGCGGACCTGCTTACGGCTCAGGGATACACCGTTAACAACACGTCCGGCCAGTACTGGCGCACCCTCGATGCAACAAAATTAGCTACTCTTGATGCTGCTGACCTAATAATTATAAGCCGTGATGGCTCCAGCGGCGAGTATGATGATGGGTCTGAACCATCACAGTGGAATTCCGTAAAGACGCCGCTGATTCTTCTGTCCGTTTATATTGCCAGGAGCAGCATTTGGAGGTGGTTTGATACCACGACTTTAACCGCCGACGGTGACGCTCCAATCTGCGGGGCAGTGCTGACCAGCCACCCGATATTTAACGGTGTGACCCTGGATGCGAGTAACCAGGTTGACGTTCTTGATGAGACAGTCGGCACGGGCAACACTTCATTTGTGAATATTGCCAATGCCGGCAACGGGACGGTAATCGCCACGAGGCCGACAGCCAGCAACTATGTCTGGATTGCCGAGTGGAGCCCCGGTCAGCGGTTCTATCCCACCGCAGCTTATACTGATGGAACTCCTGCGGTTGCCGGCGCTCGGCGTATGTTATTTACTGCCGGCACCAGGGAAGGTGGCTCCTTTGGTCAGGGTATGTATAACCTTACCGCTGAGGGGCAAAAGATGTTCCTCAACGCAGTCAATTATATGATTACCCTCAAGCAGTTGAAGGCATATAACCCCACTCCCGCTGACGGCACGAAAAACATAAAACCGCCTTCACTTACGTGGGCACAAGGTGATACTGCGGTCGCTCATGACGTATATTTAGGCACCGACCTGGCCGCTATAGAAGATGCCGATACATCTTCGCCCGAATGGCAGGAGACGACAGCCGGCCCCCAGTTTATCATTCTTACTCCGTTAACACCAGCAACAACCTACTATTGGCGTATCGATGAGATTGAGGAGGGCGGCACAGTACACAAGGGCGACATCTGGAGCTTTGCAACGCCACCCTTAAAGGCATACAACCCAAGCCCTCCCGACGGAATACGGTGGCAAGACCCCAACGTCAACCTGAGCTGGACCGCAGGCTTTAAGGCCAAGCCACTATGGGGACAGGATGTGTATTTCGGCACCGATGCGACCGCTGTGGCCAATGCCGATACATCCAAGCCAATGGGAGTATTCAAAGGCAACCAGTCCGGATTGACCTATGACCTCCCTACCCTTGCGATGGAGACCTTCTACTACTGGCGTATCGATGAGCGTAATAGCGACAATACAGTTACCAAGGGCGACGTGTGGCTCTTTAAGACCAATGTGCCCGGGCTTGGTACAATCCTGCGTCAGATATGGGAGAATATCACTCCTACCGGCACAGCTTTGACGCTGCTATACAACTGGCCACTGTTCCCTGACTCTCCAACGTCGAGCGACCAGAGAACATCGTATGACTCGCCCGACCACAACCCGGACCTGCTCCAGTATGGAGGCCGGATGCACGGTTGGTTGTATCCGCCGTTCTCAGGTGATTACACCTTCTACCTTGCCAGCGACGACAACGGCCAACTGTTACTTAGCACTGATGACGACCAAGCTAACGCTGTGCAGATAGCCAGCGTTACACCTTACACCGGCTACCAGGTGTGGATTACGTACCCCATACAGAAGTCGGCGCCAATAACGCTGGATGCCGATAAGAGATACTACATCAGTGCGCTGTGGAAACAAGGAACCGGCGGAGACCACTGTTCGGTCGGCTGGACAATCCCCGGCAGCACGAATATAACGGTCATTCCCGGTATTTATTTGGCACCGTATGTTCAGTATTGGGCGTATAGTCCAAAGCCGGCCGATAACGCTGCAGATGTAGAGCAGAAACCTACTCTTATATGGAAGCCAGGGGTTAAGACACTTAAACACAATGTCTATTTTGGAGACGACCAAACTGCTGTAGCCAACGCCAATACATCAACAGCAGGTATATATAAAGGCCAGTTCGATGTCAACGAGTATCCTGTGCCAACAAACCTCAACCTGGGCCAGACTTACTACTGGCGCATCGATGAGGTCAACGGACTGGAGGTCTGGACAGGTAAGGTCTGGAACTTCAGCGTAGCTAATTATCTTATCGTGGACGACTTCGAGAGCTATACCAATACGTCACCCGATATAATCTGGCAGACGTGGATAGCAGGCGGCGGCGGCAAAGTTGGTTACAATGACCCCAACTATGCTCAGACATACATTTACCACGGAGGCGCCCAGTCAATGCCGCTTGACTACGGCAACCTTAACCCGCCCAATTACTCGGAGGCAAGCAGAACATTTACGGCCCCACAGGATTGGACTGCACAGGGTGTTAAGGCATTGTCGCTGTGGTCAAGAGGGTATCCATTACCCGTGGGCAGCTTCACAGAGGCTCCTGCAGGCACCTACACTATGACTGCCGGCGGTGAAGACATCTGGAATGTGCCTGATATAAGGCATCCATCAACGTTCCACGATGAGTTCCACTATGCCTACACGCAGGTGTCCGGCAACTGCATAATTATAGCGAAAGTCGAGAGCGTCGGTAACACAAACGCCTGGGCCAAGGCCGGTGTGATGGTCCGCGACTCTTTAGATGCCAACTCTCCGCATGCGATGATGTGTATGACACCCGGCAACGGCGCTTCCTTCCAGTATCGTTTGGCTGCCGGCGGTGCAAGCACTAACGGCGGCCAGGACCCCAACGTTGATGCTCCATACTGGGTGGCCATCGAACGCCAGGGTGATTTGTTCTATGGCGCTTACTCGTCTGATGGCATTAGCTGGACTACGCTCGGCCAGATGACCATCTATATGACCGACCCTGTCTATATAGGCCTGTCACTGACCGGTCATAACGTTACAGCAACCTGCACAGCCGTGTTCACCAATGTCAGCATCAATCAAGCACCGCCGTCACTGACATCTCATCAAGGCATTGGCATAAAGAGCAACACTGCTGCGCCGCTGTATGTGACTTTGCAAGATTCAGGTCAGAACACTGCAACGGTTACTAACGCTGACCCAAACATAGTTCTCAGCACCGCCTGGCAGGAGTGGGATATTGCCCTCAGTGATTTTGCCGGCGTCTATAAGAATGCCATCACGAAGCTGACCATAGGTGTCGGCACACGGTCGGTCACTACAGGAACGATATATGTTGACGACATCAGACTGTATCTACCCAGGTGTATGCCTAATATTCTAAAACCTTTAGCCGACTTCACCAACGACTGCTTAGTTGACTACGCAGACCTGCAGATAATGGTCAGAGATTGGCTGCTCACAGACTCCAGCGTGGCAACGTCACCACCTTTCGATGCAAATATGGTAGTGCGTTATGAATTTGAGGATAACCTCTACGATAGTGCCGGCTACGCCGGCTACCAGAATGGTGACCCCTGTGGCAGCATAACATACGACACCGGTGCGGTTGGTAACCGTGCACTTTCTATCGGTGGAGGATCCTGCGCCAATTTCAGCAACCCAACAGCACTCGACTTTGGAACAACTAACTGGTCCGTGTGTGCGTGGATAAAGACGACCCAGTCCGGCACAGGCGATGCCAATAAGGGGAGTATCTTCGGTAAAGGCGGGGACTCAGATAACGGCATACGCTACGCATTAGGTGTTGGCGAAGTCACAGAAGGTAGAGTTAGTTTGACTACCGACGATAACGTCACAAAAGTCCAGGCAACAAGCGCAACTACAATCAACAATAACGTCTGGCATCAGGTTGTTGGGCTAAGGGACGGCGCTGCGCTGCGTTTGTATGTCAATGGTATTTTGGAGGCAACTACTACCCTACCGGCTGGCTACAATCTTTCGGGAACATCTCAGCACAACGCTTACGCTGGGACCATAACCAACAACAGCACCGGTTCAGTGTATAAGTTCTATCAAGGGCTCATCGATGACGTTCGTGTCTATAATTACGCCCTGTCCAACGCCGAGATAGCATACTTAGCTACTAAGGGTGCAGCCCAGATGTATATCCCGTTACAATCGCCTGCTAATATCTACGATGCCGAGCCGCCAAACTCCAAGTCGGTGAACCTCAGGGATTATGCTCTCCTGGCGGATATGTGGCTTGAGGAACTCCTCTGGCCGCAGTAAGCCGCAAGGAGGGATGGCAAGGCTAAGTAGATTAGCCGATGATTTTGTATCATTCGGGGCCTATTCCGACCAGTTCGGGATAGGCCCTGTTTCTATAGCGATAACCTGCAAAATCCACAGAAAGATGCAAAATAAAACCCCTAAAATTCAGAGGGAAATCAGGCCATCACAACCCAAACGCCCCCCACCACAGGGGTGAGGACTAAACGTTGTGTCGCCGTGCCCTTCGACAAGCTCCCTACTTCGCCATCAACGACAGGGCTTCGCAGGGCAAGCAGGACAGGCCGGCGAATGCTAAACAATACGGGTATCCGTAATGACTGCTTAACGGATATTTGATGCGACACGACCTATAAATTTAATGATTTTTCCTAATATTTTCTTGACGGAAGGCTGGGCAATCTGGTATAAATAAAAATGGTGAATATGTTGAGGTTTGAACCTTTACTATGTGTGGATAATATCAGGGGTGAGTAAATTTAGGCAAAAAAAGTAGGAGTGACAATCCTGAAGTTGTATGTTAGGCCTTGTCACTACAAATAAATTATGGTTTTTGAAGGAAGGAGAAAAATCAAGTCCTGTAAAAACTGCGATATCAACATTAAGGAGAAAATGAGGGTGCAATTTTTTTAATTGTTTTTTTAGTGGTGTTGTCGAAGACAAGCGCACAATAAAAATCCAAAAAAATATCGCCACATATACGGCGGATAAAAATTAAAAAATATATGCGCTTGTTGACGACAAGTGTTTTGGTGCGTGACCAAAACAAAACAAGTTTAACCTCTTTATAAGAAGGAGAACTATTATGTGTAGAAAATTCACTTATTTATCTATTGTTGCGTTGGTTTTGTGCTGGGTTGCGAGCACAGCCTCGGCGGGCGTTTCTTACCCGAATCCACTTGGTGGGTGGACATATACCTACACCGGTGATGGCGCTGCTAATCCTGATGCTGCTGCGCTTGACGGCACATGGGACCACAACAACGGCTCTGACGCATGGGATGGCTCAATAATTGGTGCCGGCACAGCCGGCGGCGTTAGCGCCCTAAGTGAGAGCGGCGTAAATTTTCTGCGGATACAGGATGCTCTAACATCCGGCAGTGGCACCGACAGCAGAAAAATCTGCTTCGGACACAGTATCACTAACGACATAGGAGCAACAATTGCAGGGCCCCTTCTCGACAACGGCGTGACCATCTCATTCCGCGCCTGTCTGTCCACAACATCTCCATTGGATGGGACATGGCCGGCTGGCGGTGACGGGTATGTACCCCACGATGGCGGCAAGGACACCTTCAGCATCCGTCAGTCCACCAGCGACAAGATTATTTCCTTCGGTTTAGTTCCGGAGACAGATGGGCAGAAAAACAATGGAGCAGCTATGCTCGGTGGGCGCTCCGGACTATGTATGAACAGTCTTAACGGCACCTCACCTTCGTCTTCGGTGGACATCTGGGACGGCGAGGGAACACTCAATCTCTTAGACATTGCCAACCTTACCGGCTGGCACGAGTTCTGGATTATAATCCAGGCGGATACCAGTGGAGGTGGGACACACAGGGTAACAATCTATATGGATGGCTCAGTCACACCAACAGTGTTCAACGTTACCGCAGGTACTGGCAACGACTATGACGTTAGTTACATGGGTCTGGGTCTTGGATCCACGGGGCAGGCCGGAGCAATTGACGTTGACTTTTTTGCTTATAAACCGGGCATCGTTTTTCCACCTGGTGCTCCGATAAAGGCGTGGGCACCCAATCCAGCCGATGGTGCAGTGAACGTGAGACCGCCAACTCTTCAGTGGAAGGCAGGAAGCACTATTATCATAGCTCACGATGTATATTTAGGCACCGACCTGGCCGCTATTGAGGATGCCGATACATCTTCGCCTGAGTATCAGGAGACAACAGGGGGCCTTGAGTTTATCATTCTTACCGAGTTAGATGCATTAACAACCTATTATTGGCGCGTCGATGGAATTGAGGAGGATGCCACAACACACAAGGGCGATGTCTGGAGATTTACAACGCCAAGTGAAAAGGCCTACAATCCTACGCCGGCCAACGGGGCTAATTATGTTGACCCGAATATAGATTTGAGATGGACTGCGGGCTTCAATGCCAAGCCATTATGGGGACAGGATGTATATCTCGGCACTGATGCGACTACTGTTTCCAATGCCAATACATCGACGCCTGTTATATACAGGGGTAACCAGTCCACAACAACTTACGACCCAGGCACATTGGCATATAATACCTCTTACTACTGGCGTATAGATGAGCGTAATACAGACAACACAATCACCAAAGGCAATGTCTGGAGCTTTACAACAATGCCCTACATCCCCATCACCGACCCCAATCTTCTGTGCTGGTGGACATTTGATGAGAGTGCGGTTTCTATCGTTGTGGACCGGTCCGGCTATAACCATCATGGTTTATTTGGTTCACCAGCCCCAACCCAGGTAGTAGGGTTGATAGGGAATGGACTGGAGTTCAAAGGAACCAGTGATTACATTGAGGATGCCGACGGCGGAACTTATCTAAATGGTTTGAGCGCACTGACGGTCTGTGCATGGGTCAAGTCCGACCTGACCAATACAGACAGAGGTTTCATCATTTTTGACTATCCCAACACAGGTGACAGCAGGGATATACGCTACGACGCAGCCGGTTCCGGCGGTGGCGGCACAAACGTGATTAAATATGGCATCACCTCGACCGGCGGCGGCCAGGAGAACGAAAGCTCCAGCGGCGTTCAAGTTACCGATTGGCAGCATATTGCCATAACCTGGAGCACCGGCGAATTGGTGCAGTTGTATATTAACGGTGTACTGAACACGCCGTCATCCCAAGCTGCAGCAACGACCGGTACCTTAACAGGATGCACCTCGGTAATGGTAGGTAAGGGATGCAAAGATACAGGCGGTACGTCCTGGGACGGTCTGGTTGACGACTTCCGCATCTACAACAAAGTCTTGACAGCACACGAGATAAAACAGCTAACGGCCCCTCCACAGGCCTGGATTCCTAATCCGACCGATGGTGCCACAAATGTAGAGAAAACAGCTATTCTTAGCTGGACCCCTGGAAAGAATGCAGCTAAACATAACGTCTATTTTGGCACTGACTTTGATGATGTCAATAATGCTACTACGTCAACGGCCGGCATATATAAAGGTCAACAAGATGCCAACAGTTACGACCCACCTGGTCTGCTTACACTGGGCGAGACTTACTATTGGCGTATCGATGAGGTCAATAGCATAAACCTCTGGCGAGGTGATGTATGGAGCTTCACGATAGTTAACTATCTTGTCATGGACGACTTCGAGAGCTATACCAATACCTCTCCCAATATAATCTGGCAGACGTGGATAGCAGGCGGCGGCGGGAAGGCAGGTTATAATGACCCCAACTACGCCGAAGTAACCGCTGTCCACGGAGGCGCACAGTCAATGCCGCTTGACTACAGCAACCTTAACCCACCTAATTACTCGGAGGCCACCAGAACGTTCACGTCCCCACAGGATTGGGTTATACAGGGCACTAAGGCATTGTCACTATGGATTAGAGGCTATGCACCACCTGTTGGCAGCTTCACGGAGGCTCCTGCGGGCACCTATACTATGACCGCCGGCGGTACGGACATCTGGGATGTGCCTGATATAAGGCATCCATCAACATTCCACGATGAGTTCCATTATGCCTACACGCAGGTATCCGGCAACTGCCTGATTATAGCCAAGGTCGAGAGCATCAGTAATACGAACGCCTGGGCTAAGGCCGGTGTAATGGTCCGTGACTCGTTAGATGCCAACTCCATACACGCAATGGTGTGTATGACACCCGGCAGCGGTGCTGCATTCCAGTATCGTCTGGCTGCCGGCCAGGCGAGCACCAACGTCCAGGACCCCAATGTTGTGACTCCGTACTGGGTGGCTATTGAGCGCCAGGGTGATATGTTCTATGCCGTATACTCTTCTGATCCTGCTCTTTATGGGTGGGCTCCGCTTGGTCAGATGACCATCACTATGCCTGACCCAGTGTATATAGGCCTGTGTCTGACTTCTCATAACGCTGCAGCAACCTGCACAGCCGTCTTCACCAATGTCAGTATAAATCAGGCACCGCCGACATTTACATCTCATCAGGACATTGGCATAAAGAGCAACACTGCTGCGCCGCTGTATGTGACGCTGCAGGATTCAAGTCAGAATACTGCAACGGTTACCAATCCCGACCCCAATGCAGTTCTCAATCCTGCCTGGCAGGAGTGGGATATTCCACTAAGCGATTTTGCCGGCGTCTATAAGAATGCCATCACGAAGCTGACGGTTGGCGTCGGCACACGGTCTGTCACTACAGGAACGATATATGTTGACGACATCAGACTATACCTGCCGTGGTGCGTCCCCACCCTTCTAAAACCTTTAGCTGACTTCACCAACGACTGCCTGGTTGATTACGCAGACCTCCAGATAATGGTCAGAGATTGGCTGCTCACAGACTCCAGCTTGGCGACGTCACCACCTGTCGATGCTAATATGGTCGTGCGTTATGAATTTGAGGATAACCTCTATGATAGCGCCGGCTACGCCGGCTACCAGAATGGTGACCCCTGTGGCGCCATAACATACGACACCGGTGCGGTTGGTAGCCGCGCACTTTCTCTCGGTGGAGGGACCTGCGCCAATTTCAGCAACCCAACAGCACTCGACTTTGGAACAACTAACTGGTCCGTGTGTGCGTGGATAAAGACGACCCAGTCCGGCACAGGCGATGCCAATAAGGGGAGTATCTTCGGTAAAGGCGGGGACTCAGATAACGGCATACGCTACGCATTAGGTGTTGGCGAAGTCACAGAAGGTAGAGTTAGTTTGACTACCGACGATAACGTCACAAAAGTCCAGGCAACAAGCGCAACTACAATCAACAATAACGTCTGGCATCAGGTTGTTGGGCTAAGGGACGGCGCTGCGCTGCGTTTGTATGTCAATGGTATTTTGGAGGCAACTACTACCCTACCGGCTGGCTACAATCTTTCGGGAACATCTCAGCACAACGCTTACGCTGGGACCATAACCAACAACAGCACCGGTTCAGTGTATAAGTTCTATCAAGGGCTCATCGATGACGTTCGTGTCTATAATTACGCCCTGTCCAACGCCGAGATAGCATACTTAGCTACTAAGGGTGCAGCCCAGATGTATATCCCGTTACAATCGCCTGCTAATATCTACGATGCCGAGCCGCCAAACTCCAAGTCGGTGAACCTCAGGGATTATGCTCTCCTGGCGGATATGTGGCTTGAGGAACTCCTCTGGCCGCAGTAAGCCGCAAGGAGGGATGGCAAGGCTAAGTAGATTAGCCGATGATTTTGAACCATTCGGGGCCTATGCAAAAAGCATAGGCCCCGTTTGTTTTTATAACGCTTACCGCCCCCGACAGCAACATTCGGGGGTGAGCTGCACCAAAGAAAACGCCGGCAAAACTTATTTTATCACACGGCCAATGCCAAAATACCGATAATCTCAAAGCTTTTTCCCGTTTTTTCCTTGACGGGAAGGGAGGTAATTTGGTATAAATAAATAAGTAAATTAGCGTTTGTTAGTCAGATGCTTCACCCCGACAAGTCGGGGTTCAGCATGACAATTGTTCAAACCATATATGAATATGCTATATCGTGCAGACGAAGTAAGCTCAACTTTTTTATAAGGAGGACTATTATGTGTAGAAAATCGGTTTATTTAGTTTTGTTACTTGCTGTGGTCGCCGGCATAACGCAGGTGGCACAGGCACAACTCATTACAAGCGTTGTAAGGACAGGCAGCACGGCAGGCACTCCACGAATTGCATCGCCATTTCAGGAGGATGCAGTGTGTTTTGTTGACCGTGCTCACCAATACAACCAATTACCACCCGAGATGCCTGAGCTGGTTGGCGCAGAGTATATTATGACGGCCAATGACGACAAAGGCAACAGCACACTTACGCATCAAGTGACCATATCGAGGTACGCAACGGTTTACCTTATCCTTGACAACCGTCTTGGTGGCACAGGGGGCGGTTATGGTGTGGCCCCGAATCTTGCAGGGATGCCGTGGGTAGCTACTATGGGTTTTGTCGATACGGGTTACGACATTGGTATAGACGAAGCCGGCGATGGGGACATTGACCAGTGGTCGTCGTTATTCAAGGCTGATTTTTCGGCTGGAGTGATTACCCTCGGGGGCAATACCCAAGGACATGGGGGCAATATGTATGGTGTCGCAGCAGTATCGAGCGAGCCACAGCTAAAGGCCTGGGGTCCTAATCCGCCTGATGGCATGAAGAATGTCAAACCATCGCGAGTCGAGTGGAAAAAAGGCGACACTGCTGTCGCCCACAATGTGTACTTCGGCACCGACCAAGCCGCTGTAGAGGATGCCGATACATCTTCGCCGGAATGGAAAAAGCTAACAACTGACTTATACTTCCTTGTTGGCAGCTTTCTTACGCCAGCAACGAACTTCTACTGGCGTATCGATGAGATTGAGGGCGATGGCGTCACTACACATAAAGGCGACATCTGGAGCTTTACAACGATGGGGATGAAGGCCTACAACCCCAGCCCGCCTAATGGCGCCAGATGGATTGACCCGGACGTGACTATTAGCTGGAGTGCAGGCTTCAAAGCCAAAACGGTAAGCGGTCAAGATGTGTATTTCGGCACCGACCAAACCGCTGTGACCAATGCTACCACATCCAACCCGATGGGCGTATTCGTTAAGACCCAGACCACTTTAAACTACAAGCCCACCTCTTCTCTCGCAAGGGACATCTTCTACTACTGGCGTATCGACCAGCGCAATACCGACACCACAATCACTAAAGGCGATGTGTGGCGGTTTAAGACCGCAGGGCTCGGCGGCGGACTGAGAGCTGATTACTATCACTGGTCCGGGACCGCTCCTCCAACAGATGCGTTCTCCAATTTTGTTCTATCCCGTATAGACCCTCAGGTCAATTTCAACTGGGGTGACCCCGGCTCACCGGATCCGCTGGTCAATGTTAATCAATTCTCAGCCAGATGGATTGGCGAGGTCGAATCAGCATTTACAGAGACCCACACATTTTATACTCTCACCGATGACGGCGTCCGACTCTGGGTAAATGACCAACTACTTATCAACCGCTGGGTAGATCAGTCACAAACCGAATGGAGCGGAACGATTGACCTTGTCGAAGGAGAGCGTTACAGCATTGTAATGGAATACTACGAAAACGCCGGTGGTGCAGTGGCCGAGCTACGCTGGTCAAGCCCATCTACGCCAAAACAGCTTGTTCCGCAGGGTGCATTGTCTCCGCCGCTAAGGGCCACTCGACCTAATCCGCCTGATGGCGCTACAGACATTGTGCAGCAGCCTATTCTTAGCTGGGTGAAAGGTGATAAAGCAGTTAAACACAACGTCTATTTCGGCACTGACTTTGACGATGTCAGCAATGCTACTACGTCAACGGCTGGCATATATAAAGGGCAGTATGATGTCAATAGTTACGACCCACCTGGTCTGCTTACCTTGGGCGAGACCTACTATTGGCGCGTTGATGAGGTTAATGGCATAGACCTCTGGAAAGGCAAGGTCTGGAGCTTTACGGTAGCTAACTATCTTGTCGTGGAGGATTACGAGCGGTATACCAATACTCCGCCCGATATAATCTGGCAGACCTGGACAGCAGGCGGCGGCGGAAAGGCAGGTTATAATGACCCCAACTACGCCGAAGTAACCGTTGTTCACGGAGGCAGACAGTCAATGCCGTTTGACTACGGCAACCTTAACCCGCCCAATTATTCGGAGGCCGCCAGAACGTTCACGTCCCCGCAGGATTGGTCAGCACAGGGCATTAAGGCGTTGTCGCTGTGGCTGAGAGGCTATCCATTATCCGTGGGCAGCTTCATACAGTCCGCCCCCGGCACCTATACTATGACCGCTTCCGGAACAGACATCGGGGATGTGAAGGATTTGAGGCATCCATCGTTCTATCACGATGAGTTCCATTACGCCTACACGCAGGTATCCGGCAACTGCATAGTTATAGCGAAGGTCGAGAGCGTCAGTAACACAAACGCCTGGGCTAAAGCCGGCGTTATGATTCGCGACTCAACAGATGCTAACTCCATACACGCAATGGTGTGCATCACACCCGGCAATGGCGTTGCATTCCAGTATCGTGATTTCACCGCTGGTATAAGCACAAACACCAACCTGGTCGGCATCACCGCACCATACTGGGTGGCAATCGAACGCCAGGGTAATTTGTTCTATGGCGCTTACTCATCCGATGGCCTCAGCTGGACTACGCTTGGCCAGATGACCATCACTATGACCGACCCGGTCTGTATAGGCCTGTCACTGACTGCTTGTAACACTGCCGCAACCTGCACAGCCGTGTTCTCCAATGTCAGCATCAATCAGGCTCCACCACAACTGACATCTCATCAAGACATTGGCATAAAGAGCAACATTGCTGCGCCGCTGTATGTGACGCTGCAGGATTCGAGTCTGAATACTGCAACGGTTACCAATCCCGACCCCAATGCAGTTCTTAATCCTGCCTGGCAGGAGTGGGATATTCCACTGAGCAACTTTGCCAGCGTTTATAAGAATTCCATCACGAAGCTAACCATAGGCGTCGGCACACACTCCGTCAGTACAGGAACGATATATGTTGACGATATCAGACTGTATCTACAGAGATGCATACCGACCGTTGTAAAACCTTTAGCCGACTTTACCAATGACTGCTTAGTTGACTACGCAGACCTTGCAATAATGACCGGCGATTGGCTCGAACACGATTCTACAAGAACCGGCCAGTTGCAGTTGCACTGGGCATTGAACGAAGGTTCGGGCAGCACAGTCACCGACAGCAGCGGCAATAACCATACAGGTAATATCTACGGCGCTACATGGAACATCCCAGGCTACAATGGTTCTGGCGCCTGCCTGGACTTTAACGGCGTGGGCAACTATGTAGTCAACAATGATGTTAATGTGGCCTTGAATGGCCTGGACGGCTTGTCCGTATGCGCCTGGATAAGGTCTGATTTGGACAACACCGATAAAGGCTTTATCGTCTTTGAAAATCCAACCGGCAACGACAGCAGGAATATGCGCTATGACGCAGCCGGTTCGAGCGGCGGCGGCACCAACGTCATCAAAGTTGGTATCACGGCTACCGACGGCGAACAAAAGATTGAAAGCTCCAGTAACATCCAGAAAATAGGCGTCTGGCAGCACATTGCAATAGTCTGGGCCAGCGGACAGAACCTCCAGTTGTATAAAGATGGAGTACTAAACACACCGACTAACATTGAGGCGACCAGGTCTGGGACGCTGACCGGCTACACGAGGTTGATAGCCGGCAAGGGCTGCAAGGACACTGCTGCCGACCAGGGCTGGGACGGACTGATTGATGATGTCCGGATTTACAACTATGCCCTCTCGCAGGCTGAGATTACGGCAGTTATGAATGGCCAGACGCTGCCTCCGGTTCAGATATACTACCCTGTTCCGTCGCCTGCTAATATCTACAACGCTGAGCCGCAAAACTCCAGGTCAGTGGACCTCAGAGATTATGCTCTATTGGCGGATATGTGGCTTGAGGAACTCCTGTGGCCACAGTAAGTTACAAGCAGGAATACCAAGCAGATTAGCCGATAAAATCGCATTATTCGGGGCCTATCCCGACTAGTGTTCTGTTACTCGTCAAATGATGGGTGTCATCCCTTCACTGCGTTCAGGGCAACGTCTGAGGCGCAGCCGAAGAATCTCGCTTACGCAAGCCATATCCTTCGCTTCGCTCAGGATGACAATTCATCAAATCAGGTGTAACAAAGCACTAGATAGTCCCCGTTTATTTCCATAACGCTTACTAACGGTTAGCTGCACCGGAAAAAGGAAAAAATGCCAGCGAAACCTGCTTAATCCCCCCGCTAATCCAAAATTACCGATAATTTTAAGGTTTTTCTCGTTTTTTCTCTTGACGAGAAGGCAGGTAATTTGGTATAAGTAAAATTGGTAAAACCCGTTAGAGACTTTTTATTTAATTGGCCTATACGGCTGGCGTCGGTTTGGCCGAGACGTGGTGGAAGATACATTTTTCAATAGTACACAATATCTAACGGCTTAAATTAGAGAGAATGAGTAAAAGTAATTTGAAGATAAAATCTTTGAACGGTGAATAAAATTAGTTTTGTTAAGGAAGGAGTAAAAATAAGCATAGTAAAAGCATGCCGGTAATCGCGAGAGAAAGTGGAGCGCAATTAGTTATTATGTTTTAGTGGAAGTTGTCGCAGGCAGGCGCACGAAAAACTCAAAATTAAACATTAAAATTGCGGATGCTTGTTGACGACAATGATGTTTTGGTGTGTGGCCAAAACATAATCTTTTTAACCTTTTTTTGAAGGAGGTTTATTATGTATAAATTATCATTTCTATTTGTGGCTGTGTTCACGTTGTTACTACTGTGCGGAATGACACAGGCGGTCGATGTCACCAAGCCGGGTGATGCCGTCCAGGGTGTCCCGAACGATGGCGATTGGCCTGCTGGCGAATCGCCTCCCAATACAATTGATGACAACGTCAACACGAAGTATCTGCATTTCAAGGGATATACAGGCACTACTGGTTTCCGGGTTACGCCATCAATGTCTCAGAGCATCGTTACCGGGCTGACTTTCACCACAGCAAATGACTGGGCACAGCGTGACCCAATTGCTTATGCACTGTCTGGTTCTAATGTGAGCATAGATGGGCCATATACGCCGATTGCCGCCGGCGAGATTTTTGATTTCAGGCAGCCGACGGCGTGGCCTCGTTTAACAAAGAACACTACGCCGATTTCGTTTGCTAATACGACGCCATACAACCACTACCAAATTATATTCACGGCCATTAGAGACCCCGTAGCTGTGGTTCATATGCAGATAGCCGAAGTTGAGCTGTTAGTGCCGCAGCTAAAGGCCTGGGGGCCTACGCCGGCTGATGGTGCGACAAATCAGCCCAAATCAATTCTTCGCTGGAATGCAGGAGAAACCGCGATAGCCCACGATGTATATTTTGGCACCGACCGGACTGCTGTGGAAAATGCCGATACATCTTCACCTCTGTGCATAGACCCAGGGGTAACTGTGCTGTATTCTATCGCTGCTGTTGCTAAGCAATCGGTGTCAACGACTTACTACTGGCGAATAGATGAAATTGAGGCCGATGGTATTACGATACAAAAAGGCGATATCTGGACCTTTTCGACGGCAGGCTTGAAGGCACATAGCCCCAGCCCGGTTGATAGCGCACTCATGGTGGACCCGAATACAGCTCTTTCCTGGGGTGCAGGTTTTACGGCGAGGTATCACGAGGCGTATCTGGGCACTGACCGAGCTGCTGTACAAAATGCCAATACCTCATCACCTCTGTATAAAGGTAGAAAGGGTACGAGCTACGTCCCAGGTAATCTAATAAATAGCACCTGGTATTACTGGCGAGTCGATGAGGTTGAATCGGTCCAGACAATCAAATATAAAGGCGACATCTGGAGCTTTAAGACCGCAAAACCTGGCGGAGGCATACTGGGCTTCTACTATGACAATATGGACTTCACAAATCTTGTACTTACCCGCGTGGACCCGCAAATCAACTTTAGCTGGGGCGACTTTTCGCCTGATCCTTTGATTGGTGTCGATACATTCACCGTCAGATGGATTGGCGAGGTTGAAATACCATTTACCGGAACGTGGACCTTCATCACAATGACTGATGATGGTGTCCGTTTGTGGGTGAATGGAGAGCCACTTATCAGCCAATGGGTAGACCAGGGAACAACCGAATTGAGCGGAACGATTGACCTTGAAGCGGGTCAGAAATATCCGCTTGTAATGGAGTACTACGAGAACGGCGGCGGTGCAGTGGCGCAATTGCTGTGGGAAGGTCCTAATACCAGCAGGGCTGCTATTCCACAGGCCGCACTGTCTCCGCCTCTAAGGGCATACAATCCAGCCCCGTTCAATGGTGAACGTGATGTAGCGCTATCACCCACTCTTAGCTGGCAGCCAGGAACTTATGCTGCTTCGCACGATGTGTATCTGGGCACCAGTTACAATAATGTGCTCAATGCAACCAGCAGCAGCCATCCGAATGTCCAGTATAACCGCGTTACTCCTG
>Ga0315279_10005329_pt1 | contig 16747 bp, 15 predicted proteins | sample YL17G06_20_MG_FD_203694 | JGI IMG/M metagenome (GOLD analysis project Ga0315279, IMG submission 203694) | Sediment microbial communities from Yellowstone Lake, YNP, Wyoming, USA - YL17G06_20 | ecosystem: Environmental > Aquatic > Freshwater > Lake > Sediment | place: USA: Wyoming | collected...
TCAAAGCCACGCCGATTCTGTTGAAGAACACTTTTATTTGCGCTTCGCCTATTGGCTGTTGCCGGATGATGAAAAGGCATTAGCTTGACATATGGATGAGAAATCAGAGTTACTCAGACGGCAAAGGGTGACATACTTTATATACAGCGCTGACCATTTAGATAATTCAGGTGTTTTATATGAAGCCAGGTCAGAAGCCGAAGGAAAAGCCGAAAGATAGTAGTCTCATCGGAATGCGTAGGTATGCTTGGACGTGGATTGAACAGTATCCTAGCGTAGCCAAGGTTAATGAGGCAATCGCCGGCGCTAGGCGAATGGGTAGCTCTGGAACAGTCGAAAACTATGTTAAGGCCATCAGGAGGTTTGTGGCCTTCCTGAAGTTGGAGGATCCTGAGACTGCGCTGCAGAAGCTTCTGAATGGAGAAGTGAACGCTCAAGTCAAAGCTGACGCTTTCATAGATTACCTTCTTGACAAGGAAAAGGGCCTAGGCTACGCCCATGGAACGGCTAGAAACTATGTGTTCGGCATAAGAAAATGGTTCGACCTGAATGGTGTCAGAGTAGACTGGAACAAGATCGAGCTACCAACAAGCACTGAAATTAGCGAAGATGATAGGGTTCCGACTAAGGAAGAGCTCAAGCTCCTGCTGAACCACGCGGCCAGCGCAAGGGACCGCTTTGTAATCTACGGTGGCACAAGTAGCGGGCTGAGAATCGGAACACTGTTGAGCCTAAACGTCGGAGACGTCGACTTCAACTACCCAGATGTCGCCAGGATAACCGTTGAAAGAAAGCGAGGACGCAAGTTCTCAAGCAAAAGAAGCGGCACAGCTGGAAGGCTCTTCTGCACCTTCATAACGCCTGAGGCGAAGACTGCCCTGCAGCAGTACCTTGAAGAACGCAAAGCAGCGGGGGAGAAGCTGGGTCCTGAATCGCTATTGATAGGAGACGCATACCATAAGGGACGGCGTGAGACAGTTGAGGGCTACGAGAAGGTGTGGGCTCGATTGCTTAGACGTGCAGGCCTAGCTGAAAAGTGTAAGAGATGGTTCTTCCTTCACATTCACACTTTGAGAAAGTATTTTAGGTCAAACTGCGTCGGCATTGACGCTTCTTACCGTGAAAGATGGATGGGCCATAAAGGAGGCTATTTGGACATAAGCTATTTCAAGGCTGAAGAGCCCTTACACCTTGCTGAATACCGCAAGGCCATACCGCACCTGACAATCTATGCCACATCGACAGACGAGAAGAATCTGAGGAAGAAAATGCTCATAGACTTCGCCAGGATGCAAGGCACTCCTGAAGACGAGTTGAGAAAGCTTGACGAGATCTTTGCTAGGGCGAAAGACGTTGATGAGGGAATCAAAGAGTTCAGACGGTTCAAAGACGAGCTCTCCAGCTCAAAAGAACAAGGGAGCATAGGGAAAACACAGACCATGCACAACGGAAACAGCAAATACCTAGTTGCCAAAGGCGAAGACAAAATGATTCAAAAACTGCATGAAGGCTACCAGTTTGTGCAACCTTTGAACGGTGACAAGTATCTGCTTCAGCTCTCTTGACCACGCGCTTTGTCTACCGTTCTCCCGTTGTCGTCTACTCTGAGAATTGCCTTCTTCATTGGTTGTATTCGTATTTGAAAAGGGGAGTTTCTACAAAAAGTCCGAGGGTGGTCCCTTTCTCTGCTATGTCTTTGAGATGGGACTTGTTTATCCTGCTGTTCTTTGCGCTCATTCCTAGGCCAGTACCTACGTTATCAAGTTGTAGGACATGGTATTCCCAGAATCTTTCAAGTGTGACAGCAACATCATGTTTAAGTCCATTATAGATACCCCACCAGCCCTGGGTAGGTGCGTTTTTGACTGCGTCGAAGGGTTTGTTCCTTTTGCGATCAGAGAGGACCTTGTAGATGACTTCTTTACTTGATAGCTGGTATTTGTCCTCGAAAACTGGATAAGTTTCAGTTATGTACACGCGATCCTCATGGCTTGACTTGATTCCTTTAGCCCAAGCTGCTTCCCAGTTCTGAAGTCTTGTCCTAATGAAAGATATTCGGGGATCTGGCGACAGTTGAGGAAATCTGATCATCTCCTTAAGTGCAGAGTCTACGTGCCCTCCTATTCCCAAGATTAGATTGAGTAGTCTGAAAGAACAGACATTTTCGTTCTGAGATATATAGGGAACGTACTCCAGAAAGTTCCTAAGTTGAAGTTCCAAATCTACGTAGAGTTCCCAGAAGTATCCGTTTTCAAAATTGTCTACGGATCCCTTAAACACAGCTATTCCTTCTTTTCGCTTTCCCTGAACTTCAATAAGGCCAGCTCAACTAGGTGACTGCGATTTCTGAACCTCTGAGTTTCAACTTGCCTGTCAATCCACCCGACAAGCCCTTTCTCAACTGTGACGCTGATACTCTGCTTCATACCTTGCACTTACGCATCAACCCCTTTTATATTTTACACGATAATATATATTGCATAAGGCTTATATATTTTATCCTATAATCTACTTACTGCGCTCTTTGTGAGGAGAAACGGAAAGATGCATCATCAATGGTCAGGCAAAGTAGTCATACGTAGAGCCGACATAGAGAGAATTCATGACTATGCGCGCGACAAGTGCAGCTTACGCGACTTTCTACTCATCAGACTTCCTATGAAGGTTGGGCTCAGAACGGGCGAGATCGCTACGTTGCAGATAGAGAACATCAACTTTGAAACTCGAACCTTCCAGGTCCTTGACAGTAAGAAGAAGGTTCTGTTTCCGTTGCCCTTGGATGTGCTGACGTTGCAACTGATTAAGGATCTGTGCGGCTTCAGAACTCATGGCTACGTGTTCAGGCAGAGCCGAAGCTGGAAATACAGTAAAGGAGACAAACCTCTGACGGATGCGACTATCTGGACCGTCATCCACAACATTGCGAGAGAGGCAGGCGTCTCAAACTTTAACCCGCGCATGTTGAGGCATTATTTTGCTGCTCATTGGGTGCGTGACCAAAATAAAAGCGTCCCGGGCCTGCAGGACATTCTACGGCATGAAAGCTTAGACTCCACTCAGGTCTACATTGGACGGCTAAGTTTCTGGGAAGACACGCAAAAAGAGTACGACAGCATCAAGAAAGGGCCTTTTACTGAGTCCAAAGCTGAAGAAGTGTCACAGAATGACACACCTACAACGGTTCGGGTTACTGCCAGAGCCAAGGTGTGTTCGGACTGTGGAGCTGTTCAAGTGTGCAAGTTTGCGGCTAGCATGCCAGAATGTGCAATGGCATGCTGTCACAAGGCGTCAAACCTAATGCAGAGGATCCAGTCTAGAATGTCAGAATCCGCACGTTAAATCCGCTTTTTCCCTTTTTTCTTTTTCAAATCCAAAGTCTTGAGTAGCACGATTCACAATAGTAATTTACGTGAGAGCCAGTGACATGACGATAAACTTGGTTACCAACTCTGAAGTGAACCTCGCAAACTCTGCCCTGACATTTCAGAGGGCTCATGCGTGAGGTCAGCGCCGGAGTGACAGTGACTTGCTTGAACGAAGGCATTTTGGCCCAGTAGGGAGTATGCTCGTAGTATGCCTATAAGCTTGTTGAAGTAGTTACGGAGCAGGATTCTAGACTGTTCATTCATTTATTCGAGGACTGCAACAACACCACACATAGGGAGTTCAGCATTTCGAAAGTTGTAGAAGGGTGCTTCATACTAAAGCGAGAGTGAAAGGGCATGGTGACGGAAACGATAGGCAAAGTTGAAGCAAAAAAGGCTTACCTAACTGCTAAGAAACAGCCTCGTCGTAATCGTGCCACATGGCAACTTTTCCACCGTCTTGAGAGATTGAAGGAACTCATTCCACAGTTTGAAAAATAGGCAATCTTAGTGTTAACATCTCACTCTCCAGAAGTCTCCAGCACCCTCAACGACAGACAATTACACCAGACTGCTATCAATGTGAAGCCGAGAACGCCTGTTTTCCAGTTTAGCATTTGCTTGTATGGAATGTTCATTCTTTTTGTCTCCTATGTTCTTTTCAAGAGAAAAATACAGAACTACCAATAGGGCCAGAAGTCTATGCGCATAATCAGCATCCGTTCTGTAGATACCTGCACCTGAATTACGCAGTATGAACCTTGGACTACGGTGATAGTTTTTGTTAGGGAGGCCTGCTGCCAAGATGCCGTCACGGTATAGGACTGCTTCACTCGCAAAGAAAGCACTGGCTGATCACTCCAGCTTCCTGTAGTCACAACCGTATAGTTCCCAGGATTCACATTTACCGTCACGTTAAAAAGGTAACCTGTAGATGTGGTGGCAAAGACTTTGACTGGAATATCAACTGGAATAATAACAGGAAACTTAAACTTCCACGGACCGAGAACATAAGCAGCCATTACCACTCCTACCACTGAAGCCAGTAGAAGCACTAAAGCTAGAGCTTTTGCCCGGCGCATCAATCAGCGCCTCTTCTTCTTCCAACTTGGCCTTTTTTCCACGCTTTCATAAGCAAAGTCTCTGGCTTGTTTCGCACCGCTAAATAGTTCAGGAAGAGCCCAAGGCGCGAAGACTGCTATCAGACAGAAGATGATTATGATGACGAATAGGAATAAGATCATCAGAAACAGAGGATTCTGGAACAGAGCAACTAGGTCATCCCACCATGTCCTTGTCACTATAGTCTGTGAAGAACGGTCCCACCAGCCAGTATACCCGTTATCCGCTGCGGTTTTAACTGTCCAAAGATAAGTGAATGTTCCCCAGACAGCAAACAGAACCCGCACTCGATAGTTCACGGCAGGATACTTTACAGTCCACCCACCAAACGGTGGATTCACTTGATATGCATACGTGCCGAAAGTGTCAGCCGAAATTGAGAAGTATGCTGGCGCCTGATTATTTCCAGCCCAAGGATAAGTTTTGGCTTGAGCTAGAATCGCGTCTCTCCCAACATAAGACGGTTCCGCATCTGGCAGTCCCGTCTCGCCAGGCTCACTGTAAAGCGGAACGGAATGCCCTATGAGGCTAGGATAAGTCTGTACTACATTGTCAAAGTTGGGATCTCCGCTGCCTGGCAACTGGTATAGGTCTGGAGTCACTGTGAAAACTTTAGCATCGTAAATGTCAACTCCACTCCTTGGCGTATTGACAACGAATCCAGAGATCCATGCGGAAACAGGGAATCCTCCTCCCTCAGAGTAGTCTCCATAGGTCACGAATTGAGCTGTTGAACTGGCTGGATTAGCCTGGAAATAGGAAGCGTCAGCTTCAGGAGCCAAGTCCCGACTATTCCACGGACTAGCTTGCTGCGCCCAAGTTGTAAAGTCAAGTTGAAACCAATATTGTATGCCTGCCCAAGGAGGATTCGCTTCTTCCCAGCCAGAATCCCTCAGGTCTGAACCCTCCGTAGAGGGACTGATCGACAGAGCAATGTGAAGCTCAGCGGGCACGATAAGGATGCTTCTTTTCGTCAACGTGTACTGCCGAGTTCCGTCAGGAAGGTCAACACTACTAAGCTGTCTGTTCACGTCTCCAGAAGAACTTGTAGCGTTCGGTTCATACTGCAATATCTCAAAATACTGTTGACTGTTCCAATCTAACGGGTCGCCCATCTTGTTAAGGTTCTCCAAAGGAACATCTAGCTGAGTTTCTATGAGTATCCTAGACCTTTGATTCCTTCCCAGCATCTCTCCAATCAAATGTCTGTCCCAATAGACAAGCTGGTTTGAAGGCTGATAGTTTGCCCAGTAAACATGATCCCAAGCCGTCATCCATGAATGTTCAATGAACTGGGTGCCGCCTTGCACTTGCGAATATATGTTGTTTCCTGCACAGCCAGTCCAGCCGTAAGGCGTGGCACCAACCAATAGGCATTTAGCTCCTTCCAACCCACCCAAGAGATTCATTTGCTCAGTAGACGAGGCTTTTATTAGAAGCGTAAACAAGTGATACTGCGTTTCCAACACAAAGCCTAAGGCAAGTGCAATCAAGACAGCACCAATGATGACACTACCTTTGAGCTTCTTACGTTTAGGCATCTTAGCTACCTCCCTCGGCTGAACTGACGCCTCTTCGCCTTTCGCCAGTATTCTCTGACCGCTGGTGAAGATTTGCCGCCGCGAGGTCTGCCGATTCCATGTTTTTTCCTGTGTACCACACTTCAAGCAACATGCCTGAAAACCGGGTGTTGTGCTTGAGAAGTGAAGGTTGAAAGATGCCTTATCAAGGATTAACACCCAGTTTTCAAGGAAAATACATTCGGCCAAAAGAAATGGAAAACAATAGTAACTCTTGTTTTTTCAATGAAAAAGGTTTCTTCTAAGGTCGTTTTGCTCTATTATTCTTACAATTTTTCTTTCATTCTTGATCTAGCATTTCTAACTTTGGTTAAAAGGGCTTCCCAAAATTCCACCGTCTTGCCTTCATGGTGATTGTTATAGAGGTCTTTCGTGGTGAAAGATGACCTGACATCTAAGTTAAGGGGAGGGGGAGATTTGTGTCTTTTCACGGCCTTGACAGCTCTTATCAATCTTTCTTCTATTCTTGGAAGCATCCAGTACTGGTCGATGCTTACACCGTTTTCTATCTCTTTTTCCCATTGTTCAAAGCGCGATAGAAATTCCTCATCAGCTATCTTGAAGATCTCAGAGTACCCCCACAGATATGTGATACTCATTCTGCTTTTTGAAGGTAATTCGCTGAGGGGTTTCAGGTAGTTTCTATAGGCTCTGACATTCTTGATTGCCCCTGTCAGATCGTCTTGGATTAATCCAAGATCGTCCGTAGACAAGAACTCTTGAAACACCATCTGTGTAAAGTGGTCCCAGATCCCGCTGAAACTCGACAGGTATCTTGATTGAAGATCCTCAGACTCCAATTTTTCATCTGCAACCTCAAGCCCGGAGGTAATTAGGGAATGGAACTCGAAGAACCGGTGAAATATTGCTTTTTCATGATGCCCCTCATCAATTTTGCTACGCAGCTTCTCCACGTCAAGCTTTTTATGATAGAGTGTATCCAAGAAATCCTTCAGGTTCTTGCTTCTTGTGAGTTCCGTCGTTATCTCCAAGAGAGACAGTACAGCCTCTTCTATCTCAACCCCAGGCTGATCATTATCACGCTTGGCGTTTTCAATACAACACACTACATAGCTTTTGAGGTCACCAAGTTCCTTTTCAGAATACATATCTTCTAATTCATTTTTGACTCCACACCAATAGGCATGAGCCAGAAGTTTAGCGGCGCCACGCCATTCACTTGTTTGAAGATTAGAAAACACTCCAAGCATCCTTGAAGCAATGACTTCGTTCACATTACCCCAGTCAAGCAGTGACGGATAAACAAAAGTCTGTAACTCATTTTCCTTTGCTGAAGTGCGAGTGCAGAAAGCGACAACAGGGGCGCTCGCTTCCTCAAGATTCAAGTAATTCAGTTCTTCCTCTTTCTTCCCATGGGGATATTGAAGAACTGAGACTATCAGCCTTTTTGCTTCATCACTACGAAATTGCATGGTCGTTTTATAGCCTTCACCTTTGCTCAGACGGACCTTTTCTACATCTCCTTTCTTTATCAATACCTTCAGGTTTGCCCATAAGGTTCCATCATAAACTTTTTCGGTCCTTCCAGTTTCTTCATGTATTTTCTCCGCTACCTTGACCTTCAAGACTGTGAACACTGGATATTCTCTTCTTCTTGTTGTTTCTTCTAAGACAACAAGTATCCATCTTCTCAAACTCGGTTTCCGGCCCAATTCAAACCACCCCTACCGCATCCTATCTCATCATTTCAACTATTTTAATTTTAAGGATTTCAATAGTGGCTCATGGAAATCTAATATTCTGCAAATACGAAAAAACTGTATTTGAGGATGCTCAGATGGTGAAATTCCAAATAAAAGCAAACCCCGGTGGGCAATACTATTTTCCTAAGGAAGTCAGGGCGGAACTCGGCGACAAGCTGACCATGGTTTGTGACACCAAAGCTGCCGTAGTCTTCTCAGAAAATATGCCTCTCACAACTGTTCTTGAAAGCATGGAGATCATCGTAAAGGATCTCAAACATCGCCTTCAAATCCAAAAAGACGACTTGAAATCGAAAGCGGAAAATCGAATGACTGAAAGTCAGGAGATTGTGGCACCATGAGTGACGCTACATGTGGAGCCTGCCGGTTCTGGGCGGGTCGGTGCAGAAAAAGCGCGCTAGCACTACTTAACAAAATAGCGTTAGACCTCGCATGTGAAAAGTACGGTCCAAGAGGAGGTGGCTTAGTATGGTGAATGAAGTGCTGGAGATTCTGACTGACTTTCTGGACGCGGTGGAAGCGGGAGCTGTCAACGCTAAAAGGCAAATTGCACATATGCCTCGAGCTACGCCATTAGAAAAAGCACCGGACCATGACGCGAGTGCGAAAGCCTCCCCGAAACTGCCTTTCGACGCTGACAAGATCAAGTGGCAAGACAGGGAGAATGAGAAAGGTAAATTTCAATGTTCAGAGGATTATGACAGCTTAGATCATAAAGCGTTACTCGCATTTCTGAATGAGCATGTGCCTAGCAAATGTGTCAGATCTGGAAGCTACTTCTACTGGATTTACCCGAATGGCACGACAATCGGGAGAAAACTACAGAAAAAATGAGGGTGTAGAAGTGGTCGTAAAAAGCTCTTTGTTCGATTTGGTTAGGCTGAAGGAGCTTGGAGGCTTCAAGGCTGGCGATCTGCTGGCTGTTGATCCAGAGTTAGAAGTCAAGTTCATGCAGCATATTGGGCGAACCGTGAAGCACGACAAAATGACAAGCAACCTGATCCTGAAAACTGGCCTTAGCGCATACACAAGAGAACCTTTGAACGTGTTTCTAAGAGGCCCATCCAGCATAGGCAAAACCTATGTTGTCGTCAACAGCTTGACTGCCTTTCCGAAAGAGGATGTTTGGTTTCTGGGAGGCTTATCGCCTACAGCTCTAGTGCATGACAGAGGCCTGCTTGTCGACAAGAATAATGAGCCTATAGAGTATGTTAGCAAGCCAGAGAAGGACGCTACTATCGAAGAAAAAGAGGCGCACCAAACATATAAAGAGAAACTGAAAACCGCGCATTACCTTGTGGACATGCAAGGCAAGATTCTGGTGTTCCTGGAGGCGCCAAACCCCGAAACATTCAACAAGCTTAGACCGATATTGAGCCATGACGTTTGGGAGACTAGTTACAAATTCACGGATAAAACCTCTAAAGGCGGCCCCCTTCAAACCATGCACGTCATTATCAGAGGGTGGCCAGCAACGGTTTTCTGCAGCACAAGTGAGAGGTTCGTTCAAGATTTGGCTACCCGAAGCTTCACGTTTGCGCCTGAAACGACAGAGGCCAAGTATAAGGATGCTAACATACTGTCAGGCTCCAAGGTTGCTTTTCCGTGGAAGTATGAGCAAGACCTAGACCAAGGACTCTTAGAGAGCTACGTCACCTTTTTCAAGAACCACATGAAGGAGTTGCAGGCCCTAATTCCGTATGGCAAAACTTTTGGAGGATTGTTCCCGGCAAAGTTTCCCAGAAGTATGAGAGACTTCAAGCATGTGCTGGGCCTAATCGAAGTTAGCGCGCTGTTTCACCTTGCTCAAAGACCTCTCTTGGTTAGAAAGCTAAAGATTGAAGTGGAAGGGAAAGATCCAGCGATCCCCGAGTACAGGGAGGAGGAGCACGTCTATGTCATGGCAGTTAAGCAGGACTACGACAATGTTATGACTCTATGGAAGGAAATAAGGGAAACTACAGAAACAAGCGCGGCAGGACATCATCTAACATTCTTTCACAAAATCGTGGAACCAATGGCTAAGAAAACCCCCTCGACGTTCACCGTGGCAGACTTAACGGACGCTTGGAACGCAAAGTTTTCAGATCGCAAGAGCAGCGACACTATCAGGAAATGGGTTGACTTCTTATGCGAAATTGACTACATGAGCAAGGAGCCGAGCTCAACTGATAAGCGTCAGAACCTACTGAAAGTAATACAAGAGAAAATAAACGGAAATTACCCGCAAAACGATTTATCCGTATTTTTCAAGCTGGATTCGCTTAACGCGTGGCTAAATGAGGCTAGACAGATAACCGCGGAAAACCATATTTCACTTAGAGAAAATCTTGTCACTGACGTGGAGATGTCTCCAGAAGACATCTACCTCAAATACTTCTATAGTGAAAAGCAAGATTCCGCGGTTATCGTTTCAAGCCAAACCCTAGGCTCTACAGCCGAAAGCGAACAGGAAAAAACGGAATATCAGAAAAGCCTGCAATATCTGCATTTAAAGCCTCCTAGCATTGTTGATGCTTCAGCTCCAAGTGGTCCAAGCGTCTTAGGCAACGGTGAAAGTGCCGGATACAAGCACCGGGACCAGACCGCGTATGTCAGCCACACCAAAACCGCTGAACCATGCTATAACAATTGTGGCCTAGCGTCAGAATGGCAAGTCAAAATAGAACCTGACTTCTTACAATGCTTCTGCAACAGCTGCTTTGACAAGGCGAAAAGCGATCTAGAAAAGAGTGGTTGGAAGGTTGAATTTAAAGAGGCTGAGCAGCCATGACTACACAACGGTTTAACTATTGCCCGTTCAACTACCCGCCAGGACATCTTTTCTGTCATAGTTGTCCTTACGCTTGCGAGTGGACATATACAAAAATCGGTTCTAATAAACGTGAAATTTGCGTACATGTCACACATAAAAGGATGTTGGAACACCATGACTAGAGAATGTGTGGTTGTTCCTATTGGGAACCGTCTAGCAAAAGAGAGAGAGCGGATCAGGGCAGAGTGTCTAAGATTAACCATCGAGATTCTTGAAAGGAGAGAGAAGCCATGCATGACTGAACAGAACTTGCCACCATGTAGGCTCAGAACCTTCCAGAAGATCAGTACCAAAGCCACGGAGTTTAGCGTGGAAGAAACAAACCGTAGCGTGTTCTGCACTAGGCTAGATCACTGGGTAAGCATCTCGACGTGTCAGGGTTGCCGTTGTCGTCCTCTACGAGCTGATGAGAAGTTGGAGAGAGCGTTAGGCCACATGCCACGAAGGGAAATGAATGGGAAAATGGCCAGAGAAAGTCGGGCCCTCACCACTGAGTCTATGCCAGTTAAGCATTTGCCGAAAAAGCCGGGCGCAAATGGAGGGTCAGAGTCAAGCTGCCGGTACCCGACCTCTAGAAGCCCTTTGTCCAAAATGCGGGAGTTCACATGTTGGAGCTGGGTCAAATGAGTAAGGAGAAGACGCAAGCCAGGATGCAGAGTTGCCTTGACCAGCTGGGGATTTCGCTCAGTGTTGTGTGGGCTCCGAATCCTAGCCAGGATAAGCATGGGCTCATAGAACTCAGTTCTAGAACACTGTTCATATTCAATGAAAACGAGGACGAGGCTTGGCAAACATTTATGCATGAAGTCTTTGAGTGGAAGCTGAAGGATGTAACTAGGATTTACCGGGAAACCGTTAATGGCCTCATCGAAATCCTAGAAAAACTCGCGTATAAGGAAAAGGAGAAGTTTTTGGAGGCCGTCCCCAACATTTTCAAGGTGATTGAAGAGGAGAACAAAATTGAAGCCTAAGAAAAAGAAGAAAAAAGAGCAAACTGATAACAACGAAGACACTCAGAATCAAGAGGAAGGCCAGAGTGATCTTCAGAAGTTTGTCCAAACAGCACTCCGACAGCCACGAGGCGGCATATATGAACAGTTGCTTTCACAGTTTCTAGCACAAGCCGTGATCGTGACGGACCCGCTCAAAAGAATAAAAATCGTGTGCGAGGCTGCCTTGTTGATTCCAGAAAAGGAAAGGGGAGATCTGGCCGTGGATTATGAACAAGTCAATATGTTGAATCGAGTTGCCAATGCCTTATTGAATTCGGTAACTAGGAAGGATCTGGACTTTGGCGTGGACGTTGTTTCTATCCCTTGGGGGTTCGGATACACAGAGGAGAATTTCAAGGAATTCATCGAGCCATGGGTTGAGTGTCAGCCTAATTATTGGCCGTATCTACTGAAGAAGCATGTGGAATTCAGTCAGGACCGCTATGGACAAGTAAAGATTGTTAAAATTATTGAAACACCTACATGGAGTTTTCTCTATGAGGTGTGCGCCTGTTTGACACACGTTGGGTATAACACGGTGAAGAATGCTTTTGCAGCTTGGGCTATCCCCAAAGTTCAGCTTTACTTGGCTGAGTTAACGCAGGTTGTAAGCCCATCTCTGTATGCCGAGGTCATTGGACTGTACAGGAGGAATTCAAAGGGAAGCTATGCGGAAAAAGTGAAAGAAGCAGCAAAACCAGTGGAGGCGCCAGCCGACGAAACTTGAGATTGGGTGGGTTCGAGGAACGGAAACCATCGGGTTCAACAGGCCCAAAACCTTCTTTGTCTTGGGCGTTCGAGGATCTGGGAAAAGTAGCTTGCTTGAATATGTAGGTGAAGGCTACTTGGCTGCAGGCCACAAAATCTTAGACCTCTTCGGGTCGCGGGATGGCGAGAACCTAGCATGGTTGAGGTCACCATATGCGAAAGACAAGAAAACCCTTCTTATTCATGGCGACAACGTGAGCGTGTCAGGATCGTTTGACGCTAAAAACATCAGCAAACTAAGCCTCAGTGACTTCGAAAACTATGATATTGCAATATCTTCTAGTCCTTTGTACAGCTCGCCAGATGACGAGTTCTTCCAAGTCAACAAACTAATTGATATATTGTATCAACGGCTCTCCTGGAAGACTCTCATCTATATGATAGTCCGAGAAAGTGCCAACTTGTACTATTCACGATTGCGAGTTAGCAGGAATCAACTTGACGCTAAGGCGGGAGCCGTTTACTTGATCCGGGAGGCGAGGCACATGGGCGTTGCGCTTGGATTGGACACGTTGAAATATACTTCTGTTGACATTGACATTAGAACCGTTGTGGACTATTTCTGTTTCAAAAGCCAAGGCGTGCTCGGCCTGCCTGATGATAAGGTTTGGCTGTACGGATATTTCAACCCGGCCGTTGTCCGAAACATGCCTCCACAATATTTTCTCATGGTCACTACTCAAGGAGCACTCGGATTAGGCACATTTCCCTGTCCTCCCTGGCACAAACAAGAACGAGAAAACATCCTCAAGAGTGTCGGCCTCAGAGTTGAGCATGGCGACCGGATCGAGTACGGCAAGAGCCGAGGAGCCTACAGGACTGTGGGGGATCAAGAACACACGAACATCATCAACAACTATCTTGACGAAGACTTAAGCATGGGCAAAATAGCCAAGAAACTCAACCGATCAGCAGCCACTATATACACCCAGATTCACGTTCATAACGAGAGTATAGAGAAGCAGGGGTTTTGTGCTGAGTGTCGACGCCTAAATGGAAAACATGAAGCTGAGAGAAGCGCTAAATTGATAAGAAGACCTAAAAGCTGAAACTTGAGAGAGAGCGCCAACAAGTTTTATATTCCGTGGAGGGTTCTAGTCTTACTACATGAGCAATATCACTCTCAAGGACATTGCACTGACCAGATTTCTGGGGGAACACGAGTACGGCATTCTGAGCCAGATAAAGGCACATTGTGAGAGTGTTTGGAGAAAAGACGTTTTTCCCCACGCCTACGCCACAATTCACGGACTTCCCCATTCCGTAGGTGTCATCAAAATACTGGACGTTCTGTTGAAACCATATATGGGAGTCCAGCCAGCAAGCAAGAGACTAAACTCAAGTGAAATCCTTGTACTGTTAGGAGCCGCATTTCTTCACGACATAGGTTATCTCCCATGCGAACCAGGAGAGAATCTGGAGGCTGTCCACAGCGAACATCACAACAGAGGTCACAAATATATTCTCGACGAAATGGTCGGGGTGCTGATTAAGGATGATGTCGGAAAGACATACCTAGACTTCATCGCAAGATTAGTCAAGGGCCATAGAAGTGTCCCCGAAAAGACTGGAAAATTCCGGAATGGAGCTATTGGAAGTAATCAGATTAGGGTTCAGTTTCTGATAGGGCTACTTAGACTTGCCGACGAACTGGATGTTGGAAAGACTAGAGCGAATGAGGCACTACTTGAGTTCGTCCAGAAAACCGAAGAGAAACCTCCACCAGAACATACCATACTGCAATGGGTTAGGCACTTCTATACCATTGGAGTACATGTAGACTCTCAGTTGCAGAAGGGGCTCGTCAAGGTAAAAACAAACGTGAGCACCCTCTACCCAGAAGGTAAAGACGATTATGAGCATTACTTCATCAAACCTTGGATTCTTCAACCAATAAAGAGGGCAGTTCTTGAAACCTATTTTGCTCTTGCTGAAGAAGGGATTATATTAGATCATAAAGTTGACCTTGTGAATGACCCTGCGAAAATCGAAGCAATGCCCGGACAAATATACTCAAAATGTCAACAGGGAGTTATTGAAAGGGAAAGCTTGGAGAGTCTCATCAGATACAACCACAAAAGAAAGTACATATATGCTGGCGCGACTGGGCAAAAGAGCAATTCGTTCAATGCTCACGTCATAAAAGTGAAGAGCAGCGTTTCTTACACACTTGTGAATACATCTGAAGAAGAAAAATATCTTGGCAATAACGGCATATTCTTGAAACAAGAAACCGAAATCTTGGACTCGATTGTTCCATCTGCCGTCGATGAGAACCTCATAAAGCGGTACTTGGGATTCAGAATCTCTGTCAAATGGGACAGAAAGCCAGTCAAGATTAGTATGAAATACGTTCCGTTCTTGGGCAAGTCCGATGATCCTATCAACATGTCCGCGACCGCCTTGAGAGATGCTTTGGGTAGGATTATGGATTCGAAAAGGAAAAAATGGTCCTTCAGGAACACAATGTTTTGCGAGTATCGGCTCTCAACGGAAGACGGAGGAAATTGTTTGCATACAAGATTTATCTATCTGGAACCGATTACTTCTGGTGCAAACGTCCGCATATCTTATGCCTGGCTTGCAGACTACCTACCGTGGGATTTGACTATAGTTGGTTACAATTTGCTCACGAAAGGTACCGAGTTAAAGTTCGTGAAGTTTCCGAAAAGCTATGTTTTCACTATGAGTCGGTCACTAAGATTGGCGCAGAATGGACTTCCTAACGGAAAGACTAAGATTGTATCCGCATGGGAGAACAAGAGGGCCTTCAGAGAAGCCCAGATGCTTGAAGCCGGTTCTCAGGCCATAGTCTGGTGGAGGGACAAAAACTTCCCCAAGCTTGTCAAGGAAAGGCACAAGCCAGCAACGACATAATGGCAAGTAGAGGAATCTTCTGAAAGATTGTTTCGGAAGTCTTATATGCCCCCGCGAATAAAACAAACTGTGCAGGTTGCGACGTGGGAACCACCGCGGCCTAGGCGACTTGCGTGGATGATAATGGAATGGCAACCGCTGAAATTTCATAAGTTACGGGTCTTCTGGGTAGTACTGAGTATAATAATTATCGCCGCTTCGGTGCGTTAGTGTTCTAACTATGAACTTGTATCCATGCGCGCTATAGTGCAAAAACCATATTTGGGCAAAACGGAGACAAGCCTGTTTTGGCGCTCGCTCGCGAAGTTCGGGGGTCGGAATAGATTCCTAAGACTCGCCCTCATGGTCCAGACATAAGTGAGAAATTAACAAATTATTTATTTGTTTAGAAGCTGACTTCGAGTAACCACTCACAGACAAAAATGATACTCAACTGAATAAAAACTGAATGAAATAGCCATATCTCAGCCGTTAACAGTTGAAATATCAGAGTTACTCAGACGGCAAAGGATGATAAACTGCGGAAACGCGTGCTAGCGTTGTCAGAAACTCGAATCATTCGAGATATGTGCTTGTAATGGCACTAACGAAATCAGCGGATTTGCCAATCGTTTCTCTGGTTTTGTAACGGGTCAGAGTCTCTGCTCTCAATGCTTTGCGAAATATCTCAGGAAGGTGTGAAGGTTTGTCTTCAATGTTCTGGACCTCTTCAAACACCAACATGATGTCGTCATGTTTCCGATTGTTTACTTCAAAAACTGCATTTGCGACCTTCTTCGTGTCTGTACTGGGAATTCAGAAGTCTTAACTTTGGCAGCGCACAACAGTCCTTCGTTAGGTGAGTGCCAGAACTGAAAGCTCCCCTCAGTTTCAGGTTCATGTTGAAGCAAGAAGGCTATTCTCAGAAGGCCATTAGAGAAGTCTGGAAATGGTATGACTTCTCAGAAAGGAAAGGAATCAACTTTTAACAGCCTCAAGCTCAACTCATAGATTGCCATATGATGACGCACCAAATCAAGCTTGCAGACCAGACTAGATTTTTAAGCACTTGCCGACAAAGGGCTACCTGACGATGGATTATGTCGAAAAAGCCTCACAAATTTGACCAAGCCGTTTTGGAGTCTGCACTGAAGGGAAAAACCCTTCTCGTCTACTGGTACTTAATACAACAACCCACACACACTGTCGGCGTTCGCGAGGTTCAGCGCGCTCTCCACTTTTCAAGCCCAAGCATAGCAGTGCATCACCTCGAAAAACTGCAGGACCTAGGTCTTGTTGAAAAGAAGGGCACAGGCGAATACGTGCTTGAGGAAGAAGTAAAAGTAGGAATTCTGCGTTTTTTCACGCGTGTAGGCCGTTTCCTCGTTCCTCGCTATTTGTTCTATTCTGTTCTGTTCTCGACGATGTTAACAGCTTACTTGACTCTATGCATTGTGGCCGGAATATTCCCAAGCCTCTACGCTATGATGTTTGGGCTGATTGCGACGATTATTCTTTGGTTTGA
>Ga0315279_10005330_pt1 | contig 16746 bp, 16 predicted proteins | sample YL17G06_20_MG_FD_203694 | JGI IMG/M metagenome (GOLD analysis project Ga0315279, IMG submission 203694) | Sediment microbial communities from Yellowstone Lake, YNP, Wyoming, USA - YL17G06_20 | ecosystem: Environmental > Aquatic > Freshwater > Lake > Sediment | place: USA: Wyoming | collected...
GGACTGGCAAAAGTATGTGAGGATTGACACCCGATATGTCCGTCCTGCAGAGGTGGACCTCCTCGTCGGCGATGCCTCAAAGGCTCACAGGAAACTCGGATGGAAACCAAAAGTCGCCTTAAAGGAATTGGTCAAGATGATGGTGGAGTCTGACCTCCAGCTGGAAAAGGAATTATCCGGCAGAAAAAATAAAAGATAAACCGTACACTTGAGGGAATCACCTGTGGACCTCATCCCGCTTTTGAAAAAACAAATCTCAGACTGGTCACCTCGCTCTGGCGCAATATCTGTCACATGGGAAGGATGAACATCCATGCTGAAATATAAAGAAGGTGAACTCTTCTGTGAGGGTGTTGCCCTGAGAGATATTGCCTCAGCGGTGGGAACGCCCTTTTATCTTTACAGCCTGGCGAGACTTCTGGAAAATTTCCATCGCATCCGGAAGGCATTTTCCAAAGCAAACCCCCTCATCGCCTATTCAGTGAAGGCAAATTCCAATCTGAGTATCCTTCGTCTCCTTGCGCGCGAAGGGAGCGGGTTTGACATCGTCTCCGCTGGAGAGTTGCGCCGTGTTTTGGCTGCAGGCGGCGACCCACAGAAGGTTATCTTTGCCGGCGTGGGGAAAACGGCTGAAGAGCTGAGATTTGCCATCCAACAAAAGATTCTCATGGTGAATCTGGAAAGTGAGCCGGAGGCGCAGCTTTTGTCAGAAATTGCCAGGGGGCAAAAGGCAGTGATGCGCGCCTCGCTTCGCATCAATCCGGATGTGGAGGCGCATACCCATGAATATATCACGACAGGCAAAAAGGAAAATAAGTTCGGCGTCTCCTACAAGAGCGCTCCAGCCCTGATTGCGCGCATTGCCCGCCTGCCCAATATCGAATTCGTTGGACTGCATGTCCATGTCGGTTCCCAGATTCTTGACCTGACAGCCCATATAAATGGGGTGAAGCGCCTCGTGTCTCTGATTGGGGTTCTGCGTTCCGAGGGAATTGAGATTCGCACACTGAACATTGGCGGAGGCTATGGCATTGCTTACGGCGAGCGGGAAAAGACGATGAATGTTGAGCGCGCGGCGGAAAAGATTATCCCATTTGTCCGCAAGATGGGATGCCGCCTGATTATGGAACCCGGACGCTATATCGTTGCATCCGCAGGCGCCCTTGTAACGCGCATCACCTATATCAAAGTCGGCGACCTGAAGCAATTTGCCATCGTGGATTCCGGCATGAACCACCTCATCCGTCCCGCACTTTACAAGGCATATCACCGCATCATACCCGTCAAGGAGACACGCACCAGAAAACGTATCGAGATGGATGTTGTTGGACCGATTTGCGAATCGGCTGATTTTTTTGCCAAGGACCGTCCCATGCCTCCCCTCACACAGGGAGAACTCCTCGCTATTCTGGATACAGGAGCCTATGGATATGTCATGTCATCCAATTACAACACACAACCGAGACCGCCTGAAATCCTCGTCAATGGCACTGCATTCCATATCATAAATAAACGAGAAACGTATGATAATCTATTAAAAGGCGAACAATTCCCGCCTTACCTTCAACATGGTGGAAAGGGAATAAAGGGAAGGATTTAACTTTTAAAAACCTCAGATATGCGACGCTGAATATGGTGGAAGATTTTCATTATCCAATTATTGAGGAGGCGGCAAAGGCCGCCTTTGCAAATTCACCCCCAACGCACGATTTCAGCCACACACGGCGTGTCCTGAACCTGTGCATGCACATCGGTCGCGATGAGGGCGCAGACCTCGAAATACTTTATGCCGCGGCGCTCCTCCATGACATCGCAAGGGATGAAGCGGCCGCCGCAGGCAAATGCCACGCACAACTCAGCGGTGAACGGGCGGAACCGATTCTCATAAGTGCGGGATTCCCGGAGGAAAAGCGAGCCGCAGTCATTCATTGTATTACTGCCCATCGCTTCAGGAGCGATAATCCCCCGCGAACCCTGGAGGCGAAAATACTTTATGATGCGGATAAATTGGATGCCATCGGCGCCATAGGCGTCTGCAGGGCTTACACCTACGGGGGTGAGAATGGGCAGAGGCTTTATGATGATACCTTCACCCCGGCAGACCTCGTCTCCAAAAATATTGACATAATCTCCAAGGTCACAAACCACAGCCAGCACACGCCGATTATTGAGTTTCGCATCAAGCTATCCCAAATCAAAGATAAGCTCTTCACCAGGACTGCCCGCGCCATTGCAGAAAGCCGCCACAGGTACATGCTGAAATTCTTCAACCGCCTCTATGAGGAGGTTAACGGCATAAAATGAGCCGGAAGTTCATCGAAAAGCCCTTGAGTCTCATGTCGGAGGGAAAACATATTGCGGCAACAGCTCATCTCCCATCCGATGAGAAGGCGGCGTCGCCCATTGTGGTTTTCTGCCACGGCTTTACGGGCAATCGAATTGAACAGCGCTATATTTTTGTCCGCACTGCGAGAAGGCTGGCAATGTCTGACATCGCCTCACTGCGGTTTGACTATCGGGGTTGTGGTGAGAGCGAGGGTCTTTTTAAGGAGCACACCCTGCTTGATTACATCAAAGACACACTGAATGTGATTGATTATCTCCCCAATCTGGGGGGAACTGATGCGGGTTGTGCAGGTATCCTGGGATATAGCATTGGCGGATGTGTGGCGGCGGAGGTGTTGGGGCGGCGGCGGGAATTGAAAACCGCTGTCCTCTGGTCGCCTGTTGCCTTCCCCCGGCAACTCTTTTTTGAGCGCAGGCAGGATTTACCCGCCTCAGAGGCACTTCCACCTGAGCAAGACTTCATTGAGTATGACGGCTGGGCAATTGGAAAGGGATTTATCCATTCCCTTTCCGAGGTAAATCCCGTGGAACGCCTTGCAGGATATGCCGGACCTGTCCTCCTGTGCCAGGGGTCACAGGATACAGTTGTCCCACCCTATCATTCTGAAGCATACCTGACGGCGAGGCGGCAGGCGGAGAGAATAACGGAAATATCACACTTCCCGGAATCCAACCATGGTTACAAACCATTGAAAGAGGATGAAAGACTGCTTGATGAAACGGCGTCATGGTTTTATAAATATTTATGAAAGGCAGGGAATAAGAAGCGATGGCATTTGGTTTAAAGAAAAAAAATCATGTGGGGTTTTTTAACGGCACACTTGTCATGAATGCCCCATTCGCATTCGTGCTGGGCAAGGATTTTAAGACTAACAGGGCACTGCTCCGCTTTCTCTCCATGGATTCTGCAACTATACACCTCTCCATGGAGGGTGAAGTGCCCGACCTTAAAAACTTTTTTGACATCCCCATGAGTTTTCGCCTCCCCGGAGACCAGAACATATGGAAATGTAACATTGCTGTGGTGAGGCTCTATGCCTATGATGAGCATGACCGACCCGTCTATGGCATGGTGCTCCGCTTCAAGAATTTCACCAATGAACAACATGAGCAGATGCAACAATATCTCCTTGCGCGCAAGAATGCAGGCGCTCCTGTTGCCAATAATTAATAGCCGGAAATATGAATGCGGCGCAAAAAACCATAAAGGTGGTAAGGAATGAACAGGGAATTTGACTGCATCAAACTTGCCAATATGGGATTTTATGCCTTTCACGGCACAACAAAGGCTGAGAAGGAGATTGGACAGCGCTTTTTTATGGACGTGGAACTCTTCCTCGACCTCTCCACCGCTGGGAAAACTAATAACATACGCCACACGGTTAATTATGAAAAGGTCTATAACATAATCACCGCCGTCACAAAAAAACGCAAGTATAACCTCCTTGAAGCACTTGCAGAAGATATTGTCGATGGAATCGCCGCACACTTCCCCAACCTCGACCGCATCCGGGTGAAGGTGCGTAAACCCCAGGTGCCTCTCTGTGGAATCCTCGATTACGTGGAGGTCTGCATTGACCGCATAAACCCGGCTAAACAGACCCCATCCGGGGAGGAGCGTGAATATGACAGCAAGAATTCTTGACGGCAAGGCGCTCGCCCAGACCATTCAGGAGGAGATTGCCCGCGCCGCGCGCGAACTCAAGGAGAAGCATAATATCACGCCGGGGCTCGCAACCATCTTGGTTGGCGATGACCCTGCCTCCCATATATATGTAAAAAATAAAGGCAAGGCGTGCGAGAAGGTGGGGTTTTTCTCAAAATCCATCATCCTTACGCAAAACACGTTGCAACAGTCTCTCACTGAGTTGGTCGGCGAATTGAACGCAAACCCCGCCATCCACGGGATTCTCGTTCAGCTCCCCCTTCCCCAGCATATCGACGAGAATTCCATCATTAACGCCGTAAATCCCGAAAAAGATGTTGACGGCTTTCACCCGGTCAACCTGGGGAAGATGGTGCTCGGCAGGGAGGATTGCTTTCTCCCATGCACCCCGTTTGGCATCCAGATGCTCCTTGCGCGCAGTGGGATTGAAACGCAGGGACGTCATGTCGTCATCGTCGGGCGCTCCAATACTGTGGGGAAACCCACAGCGATTATCCTTATGCAGAAGGCGGCAGGCGCAGATGCCACCGTTACGGTCTGCCATTCTCGGACAAAAGACCTCCCCGCAATCATCCGCCAGGGGGATATCGTGATTGCGGCGATTGGGCGTGCCGAATTTATAAAGGCAGAGATGGTCAAGCCCGGCGCAGTGGTGGTTGACGTCGGCATCAATCGCATAGAGGACCTTACAAAAAAGGCAGGTTACACCATTGTGGGGGATGTGGAATTTGAAAAGGTGAAAGAGGTGGCATCAGCCATCACGCCCGTGCCGGGAGGCATTGGTCCCATGACCATCGCCATGCTCCTCTTCAACACCCTCAAAGCGGCAAAGAAAACCATCATATAGTGTATTTTCGATTATTGAATCCCTTCATCATTCCAAGCATCAACCAATGGGCCAGTATTAAAATGGCGAACCATCGAATTATTCTCCAACCACTTATTCACCAATTTCCGGTGTTCTTCTGTAGCTGAACCACGGCTCTTGTCGGAAACGACAAAAAATGAACAATCAGTTTTCCTCCCACCGCCTCCACATGCGAGTTCATTGCCTTCAATTGCCTCAAGGATAAAAGCATCCAGGAAGCGGTCAAAATCGTCATCTTTAAAATTCTCAACAAACTGGATGGATACGTTGAAACCGAATTCCCGGAACTCATCCAGATGAAACTTCTTCCGCAATCTCTTTTTCATAGATTAAAACTCAATCCCGTATCGGTCAATATCCACGACAGGCATGAATGGGGCTTCGCTGCCAGAAGTTGTGGTATTTTCACGCCGTCTGTGCAAAATCAAATACAGGAACCTGGATTGTTCGGACTGAAGGATATTCCATGTGGGCAAAGTGAAGTAGTTTGTCGGTAACCTCCGGGGAATAGGTTCTTTCACCGCATGATTCGCAGACCTCAGCGGGCACATTTTCCACAACGATTAATTGTCCGCCATCCTGATATTCAAATGTGACAAGTTTCTTCTCAACCTTGCCGCCGCAAAACACGCATCTCATCTTATCCTCTCCATTTTAAATACCGGCAGAAACTTTTTCCGTAAAAATCACATTGGTGATGGGCAGCGATTTCAGTTCCAAACGCGAAAGGTCGATATATTTACTGGCATCCTCAATCTCGACGCCAATGACCCGGTTCTGCTCGTCAAAGTCCAGCACAATCCCCGGTGAGACTTCTTCGGATTCCGTGCTTATTGTGTCAACCAGTTTGATATAAAGCATATCCGTATCTGAAAAGTATTGAAAGATCATTTTTCACCTCCTGTCAGGGTTTGAAGCGCCTGTCAAAAAATGCGTTATGCACTGTTTCGCCATCGGATTCCGTAACCACCCGCAAATATTTTCCGACTTCTTGAATAAATCCCCAGCATCGAATGCGCCCATTCGATTGAATTTCCGAGCGAATGGGATGCCTGATAATTTGCTCAATCCATTCCTCCTTAATATAAGGTCGGCGAGTCATAACGCTGAACTTAAAATATTGTGTCATTTTCATTGTATTTCTGAGTTTATCTTTATTCAAAACAACCCTGCAACGTCAAGTTCAAAGACAGATTGAATGCAGAATGTTCACAATCGCACCGGTTGCCTTTTTGAGAGATTGCACAAAAATGCCCACCAAAAAATTGAACCGGGCAATTTATGCTCCGCCCGGTCCTTTCGACTTCATGAATATTTACAACGCAATAACCAGCCCGTGAAGGTTACCTGATCTTTGCATAACGACTTAAATCAGCGGCGGGGAATTTACCAATGAAAAATCAATCAAGGCTATTCCCCGTCCGCTGGATTTGCTGGTTAGGCAATTTCACATAAATTTTCTTCTCTTGAAAGCATTTACATCGCTTATTGATAGATCAAACCACTCCCCACTTTTTCTTTTTTCTTCAAATCTCTTATGCCAGTAAGCCTCGATTCCTGTTGGGTCATCCGTTTTAATTTTATGAACTATTTTTAATTCTTCAGGCAGCTTAATTCCTATTTCATAGTTTCGTTTTTCAACAAAACTACTTCTACCTATTTTATAGTAGCGTCCTGATTTCATTAAATAAACATAACCAATATTAAAAGTATCCTTTCCGCTAACTTCAGGTTCTTGTTCTTTTGTTTTGGTTATAGGCTCACAAATTTTTATTACGTCATCAAAACCATTATCTTTACTACAATAGTTAATTACCTTCTGAGCTAATTCTTGTTTATTACCCATGCGTGAAAATACATTATGAGTAGGGAAATGCTTATCATTCTTGGCTTTTATACGAAGTTCACCCGCAACAGGGTAGTGCCCAAGCTCTCTTATCAATGAAATCAGTTTTTCAATTACGTATTCATCATTATACGAACCTTTAAAAATATTTGGCTCGTATCCCGCTTCAATCAGTGCGTCTCCCCACCTAACCCAGAACTTACCATACCAATCAGAGAACTTTATTCCAGTTTCTTTCAGAAACCGATCTCTCCCTAAGGGAACACCTCCATTTTCCTCAGCCGTACGTTTAATTTCTGAAATTATATGTTGTCTATTCATTTTTTATTATTTTCTTTGTTGCCTAACGCCTGAAATCAGCGGTAGCTGTAAGCCATCCGCTGGAGTGATTTGTTCTGTGGCCATTTAATGAATGGATGGCTCAGGGCAGGACCCTGGCAGCCGACAAGAGCGCAAGTTTAAGACTGATTGGATTGACAATCAGGCCAAGAACAAATGCCAGCCAGCCAAAGATGGCCAGGGCAACAGGATGACTTTGGGTCATTCTGAAGAACACGTTTTTCACCATAGCAGTTACTCCTTTCCGCCAATTTGGGTTTCCAGTTTGGCTGCCAGGGGTCTCCTGCTCCGCACATTGGCGTCGTGCCCTGAACCATCCATTCCCTCCCGATCTCAAAAAAAAGCCTTTGACTAATCATCGATTATTATTTTCTTTTTTCTCACAGAACAATAATTAGATTGATCCGCATAAGATGCGGAAATCTTGTTTCCTGTCCTTATAAGATGCCGTCGGTTCTCCGGGAAAATACGCCATAACCCCTGTAATCTCTGCCACTTGCTGTTCATGTTATGCGCCGGGTGAAAATTGCTCATTCCTGACTGAAATGAACAATCTTTTTAACTATAAGGTTTTATTTAGTGCAAGAAGAAAAATGAATCATGATGTCAAAAAATTGACGTGGATGCCGCGGATGGCATGGATTTATTATCTGCGTTGATCCGCGAAATCCGTGTCCAAATTGATTGATTTATTTGCCCAATATCACCTTTACCCGATGCGGTTTGCCATCGGTTTGTGGGGGAATGATGTTGCCCGCGAGGGATTTGCCGTCGAGGGTTAGGGATTTGACACCCAAAGAGATGCCATAGGGATTCTCGATGCTGATTTTGTAAAGGCAGCCGCGAAAGCGGCGCGTGACTTTGTAAGAGCGCCAGTCGGAGGGGATGCAGGGGTCAATGAGGAGTCCGTCGTAGGTCGGGCGGATGCCGAGCATATAATCCATTGTGTTGCGCAGCATCCAGACTGCGGAGCCGGTCAGCCAGGAATGACTTGCCTGACCAAAGGTCGGATGGTCGGGGCTTGTCACATACTCCGAATAAACATAAGGCTCCATCTCATAACGGTCAATATCCACAACGGGATTGTTGGGCAGCGCCTGCCTGTAATACTTGTAGGCAGTGTCGGCGTGTTTGAGGAGAAGTTCCGCCAGATACGCCCATGAGACGGGATGATTGAAGACGGCGCCATTTTCCTTTTTCCCCGGAACACAGCGCGTGGCGAGTCCGATGTTCTCATTCACATGCGTATATGCCGGGTGGAGAATTTTGGGTCCTTTTGGCGTGCCGCAGAGGCGTGCGGCGGATGCCATCGCCTGCTCCGCCCTCTCCCCTTCCGCAACCCCGCTGATAATCGCCCAGGATTGTGCATTCAGGAATATCTTCCCCTCCGGCGAGGTCTTTGAACCAATCAGTTCGCCAAGGTCATTGATGGCGCGAATATACCACTCGCCGTCCCAGAGGTTTTCATTGGCAGATTGTTTGATGACCCTGTATAACGCATCATATTCATCGGCTTTGGGGTGATTGAGGCGCCGCAGGAGAATGCTCATCTCCCGCAGTATGTAGGCATAAATGAAGGTGTTCATGGCGCTGATGCCCTTGCCCTGGCGTCCGCAGTAATCCAGCGTATCATTCCAGTCGCCGGGTCCGATGAAGACCAGGTGCTTCTCATTCAATTTAGATTTGAGAAACTCAACGGCGTTCAGGACATGCTCAAGGATTGTGGCTTCGCCGCCATCGTCATACCGCACCACCTCATTCAAGATGGCAAAATCGGCGGTCTCTTTCAGATAAGCCACGACAATCATTGGAAGCCAGAGAGGGGTGTCGGAATGGCCAGTGCGCTCGCCCCCGCCGGTCATGGGATAGTAACAATGATAGACACTTCCGTCTTTGAACTGCCGTGACGCCATTTCAAAGATACGCTCCCTGCCCCATTCGGGTTTCGTGAAAAGGACGCCGAGGGTATCCTGGCATGAATCGCGGTAGCCGCGTCCAAATAAAAGCCCGCCGTGATGATAGCTCGCATCGCGGGAGAACTGGAAGGTTGTCTTGGTCTGATACTGGTTCCACATATTGATGAACAGGTTTAGCTCACGGTCGGGCGTCTCCACCTGAAAGGCTGAGAGGTAATCATTGCGCATGGCAAGGAGGTTCTGGAACTGGGCGCGCGCCTCATCTGGGGAGCGGTATTTGCGGGCGAGGGATGCGGCAACAAGTTCCGCCTGCGCTGTGTGCTCCGCCTCATCGCCCGTCTTGTCCACAATACCCAGAATAAAACAAAACTCCGCCTCTCCCCTTGCAGGAAGCTCCAGCGGGCAACGCAGGACATTGACCGCATCCCCCGCTGTTATCTCCGTGTTGAAACTTGTCCCCTGCTCAATGGCAATGGGGTTTTCCTCTGAGCGCCAGGCGCCTGTGAAGCGGTCCTTGGAGCCATCGAATCCAATAACAGGCAGGCTTGATGCCATAAAGACCCACTTGTTCCAGGATTTGTTCGCCTGCTTGACCGTGGCGGCGGAGTATGTGACCCAGTAGCGCTTGGAGGACATCAGAATCTGTTCAGCAGGCACAAAATGGACATCATTGAAATGTTTATCATTGGGCTGGTTTATGAGGTCAACAAGGGCATGGCCAAGGCACATCTCCGCATAGGAATAAACATCGAAAGAGCGCGCCTTGCCTTTTGTTTCCTTCAGCCGCACCCACCAGACCTCAACATCGTCCGTGGCGACAAAGAAGGTTGATTGAGCCCTGACACCATTGACCTCATAAGTGATTGTGGTATAATTCATTCCATGACGACATTCAAATTTTTTGAAGCGTGCAGGAGGGGTCGGTTGCCAGGTGAGGGACCAATATTTACCCGTTTGACGGTCGCGGAGGAAGATGTAACGTCCGGGGCGGTCAAATGGCATGGAGTTGTAACGCCAGCGGGTAATGCGGGAATCTTTAGGGGAGATGAAAAAAGAAAACCCCCCGCCTGTGTGGGAGATGAGACCATGGTATCGTCCATTTGTGAGATAATTCACCCAGGGCGCGGGTGTTCCGGGATTGGTAATTACAAACTCCCTTGCCTTTTCATCAAAATAGCCATATTTATTTGAAATCACAAATTTCTTTCGGGCAATTTCCCTGTCAGACATATCTGATTTCCCTGATTATTGGTTTTTATTATTACAGAAAAAAAGTTGTTGAATCGTTTTAAGAGTTTGTTGTGATTGTCAATATAAATGTATCATTTCAAATGAGTTCATCCATTGGTTCGCCATGGACATGTCATAAAACATTCTAACGGCTCCGTGAGTATCGGAGACATCTGGCGCGTAAGCGATGCCCAGTTTGTGGGGCAGGATAAAAAATTGGGTTTGTCTTTTACTATAAAATTGACACCAGAGGCAATCATCAATAATCATTCAATGATTTTTTGTAAAACAAAAGACAAGGATAATAAATTCATATCATGGTAAAACTTGCTGGAATAAAGTTCTCAGAGACCTCCCTGCCCAAGTATTTTATTGACGAGGGGCTGGAACTGAAAATCGGGGATGCCTGCATCTGTCCGGTTGGGGAATATGAAGATACCGGCATTGTCAGCAGTGTGGAATTTCGCCCGAGCGAACTGATTCCATCTCCCCCTTTCCGCAAAGTCCTCCGCAAAGCCACCGAGGAAGAGGTCGAAAAGTGGAGGGCATTGAAACAACGGGAGCGGAATGCCATTCAGACCTGCCGGGAAAAAGCCCAGAAATATAACCTGATGATGAAAATCTCCAACGTCCGTTTCGACGATGCCAATAATAAGATTATTTTCCATTTTACAGCGGATAAACGGGTGGACTTCCGGGAGCTTGTAAGGGACCTTGCCGCCACGCTTCACTCCCGCATTGAACTCTGGCAGATCGGGGTGAGGGATGAGTCCCGCGAGGTTGACGGATATGGTATATGTGGACAACGCCTCTGTTGTTCAGCTTTCCTGAAAGAATTCAAGCCTATCACCATCCGGATGGCAAAGAATCAGGATATATTCCTTTCCCCAACCAAACTTTCTGGCTGTTGCGGGCGTCTTATGTGTTGTCTGGAATTCGAAGAGCAACAATACAAGGAAATTACCACCACTGCACCCGCAATCGGCGCCTTTGTCAAAACCAAAAACCAGGAGGGCTTGGTTATTGAGAGGAATCTGATTGCCCAGACCTGCATGATTCAGGATGCTAATGAAAACAAATACAATATCAACTTTTCACAGATTGAGGAGATGAGGCAGCCCGAAAAAGCCCCTGAGGAGATTGCTGAAGAGAAAGAGGAAGAGCAGTTCGAAGAGGAGCCCCCCGTAGAGGAATAAAATTCACCACGAAATATTTTACGCTTGACTGAGCTCAACAGGTAAAGTTTATTACTGACGAAAACAATATGCATTTATAAATTTTCTTCCAACCAGGGGATAGATTTTAAAATATGACTGAGGTATAGATTGAGAATCGGCAAGTAAAAGAGGATATACATTCCTTAGTTCATCTAAATAATAGAATGGCGGAGATAATGGCAGAGCAAAAAGAAAAGATCTGGACGGCGGCAAAAAAGTGCTTCAGAGAGATTGGACTGAAAAAAATGACCCTCGCTGATGTGGCAAGGGAATCAGGGCTCAGCGAAAAGGGCGTGAAAGCCATTTACAAGGATGTCAATTCAATTATCACGGATTTGATGACCAAGGGCATTGACGATGTGACAGCCATCCTTGAAAAGAGCGTTCAGGCGCGGGGCAAGGCGGATGTCAAAATATCCCGTTTCGTGAAAACCTTGCTTGCGGATTATGAAATCCATGCGCCGCTTTCCAAATTGGTCTCCATTAATTTTGAATCACTGGATGAGGAATGTCTCCTCCTGCGCAACCTTTTGACCCAGGAACAGATAGACCGACACCGGTTGAACACAGCGATTATCGGACGCATCATTGCTGAAGGGCAATCAGAGGGGATTTTCAGAAACGCTGACCCCCTTGAATGTGCCCATTACCTGCGTGGGATTATCCAATGGGCGATACGTTTCTGGATTGCCACAAAATATGAGGGAGAACTGGCTGATTTTTCCGACCGAATCACCCGAATATTTTTCACGGGAATGTATAAATAAGCCTGGGGGCGGGAAGCCTTAGTCCAGTTTAAAATGAATGACACTCAATTTTCTGTATCCCCTCTTTTTGATTGGTCTTATTGCCGTGGCGGCGCCTGTTCTCCTGCACATCCTGAGCAGGCAAAAACGCCGCCGCATCCCATTCAGCACCCTTTACTTCCTGCGAAAAATTGATGTCCAATCCGCTAAGCGTCATAAACTCACAGATATCCTCCTCCTCCTCCTCCGCACGCTGATGCTCCTCCTTGTCACCCTTGCACTGGCAAGACCGGTCTTGCGCCCTGCAAACCGCCACGCCCCTTCTATGGGCGAGGCAACTCGCATCATTATTCTTGATGATTCCTACAGCACACGCCTGAAGCACGAGCAACGACCCCTTTTTGAACGGGAACGCGAGTTTGCCAGAGCGGCAGTGGAGACCCTGCGCTCCGGAGACGATGCCGCCATTCTCATGAGTAGTGGGTTTGATTCACCCGGAACTGCTTCTCCCACAGGCAACACTGCCATCCTCCTTGATGCGGTGGAAAAATCCGCCCCGTCGGATTCAGGAACCCCGCTTGCGTCCGCCTTAGAGCGCGCCATCTCCATCCTTGCACAGTCCAAAAAGCCTCTAAATGAAATCATCCTCATCACCGATATGCAGAAACACGCCTTCGCGCCGCCCGACGCCATGCCAAATGAGGAAATGCGCAAAATCCGTCCGCAGATTTATATCTGCCCTGTCCGTGCCGGTCAAAATATCTCAAACATGACCATCGAGAAGGTCTCCATAACATCCCCCCTCCCCCTTGCAGGATTCCCCGTTATCATGGAAGCAACGGTTCGCAATCAAACCGAACGAGCCCTTGAGTCAACCGCAAATCTCTGGACCGGCAATGAGCTGCTTATGCAGAAAAAACTCTCCATTCCCCCATCCGCCTCCACCATCGCCACATTCACCTTTTCACCGAAATCCACCTCGGAAAAAAGCGGCTATCTGACTGTTGAACCGGACGACCTGGACTCGGACAATACCTATTATTTCAATATTGGCATTCTAAAATCCCTTCACGCCCTCATTGTCACCTCTGAAGGGACACACGGGATGGAAAAGGATGGCTCCCTGTTTCTTGCCACAGCCCTGGAACCACTTGAAACCGGGGATGCAGAAGCGCCGTCAGGCGGGGTGGATTACGCCTCTCCTGATGACCTGGCAAGCATTTCCCTGAAGACTTACTCTATCCTTTTTTTTGTTGATGTCATAGACATAGCTGAGACTCCGCGCGAAGCCCTCAAGAAATTCATAAGGGAGGGTGGGTGTGCACTGTTTTTCCTCGGGTCATCTCCGAACACTAACTCATCCAGCGGGTCTATTTACACGGACCCAGACTTCTTCCCATTCAATATTCAGGACACATGGGAGGTAAATGCAGGGGAAGGCGCAACGGGTTTTGGCGAATGGGACCGCACCCATTCCGTGACACAATCCCTGAGAAAAATCCCCAATCTGGATTTTTCCACCGTGAGCTTTTATAAGGGATGGCGAGTAAGATTTCACACCGCAGATACCACGGCACGCATCCTGGTATATACGCGCAACGACTACCCCTTAATTATCGAGAACAACCGCGGCAGGGGCAGGATTGTCACATTTGCCTCGGGACTCTCCCCCGAATGGAATAATCTTGCCTCGCGCCCTGTCTTCATTCCCTTACTTTATGAATTGATTAAAAACCTCCTTGAATCCAAAAGCAGGGTCTATGCCACAGTTGGAGACTCCGTCAAACTCCCCATGACCGGACCTCTGGAGGTTACCACGCCGGACGGGACAAAATATACAGTCACGCCGGAAAAGGGAGAATCGACTTTCAATCACACCCGCCTTGCAGGAAACTATACCTGTCATGCCACGCAGACGTCTGGCGCCATAGATGACGTATTTTCCGTCAATGTGGACCCTGCGGAAGGCAATCTGGAATGGATATCCAACAATGAGGCGAAAAAACTCTTCCCCGAGGTTGTGAATGTGACAGTTTGCCCGTCACCGGAAAGTCTTGGGTTGATTCTTGCGGAGGGACGGGAGGGAAAGGCGCTCTGGCATTATTTAATGCTGGGGGCGCTTCTACTCTTTCTTCTGGAAAGTCATCTTGCAGGGAGACTTCTGCCACGGAAGGAAAAAGGGACTGGGGAAACCGGATGAAATGGAAATTTCAAACTATAAAGCATAAAAAAGCGGCAGGATTAACTCGTGCGCTCGCCTCTATCGTGGGGGTGCATTTTGGTGGTTTCTGGAACCTCCCACTCATGACGGTCACAATCATACTTGTTCTACTCTCCCTTGTTCACTGGAATCGCCCGGCGAAGCAGGCGTTAGGGAGATGGTCGCGAAGACTTCTGTTATTAAGGTTTCCCGCCGCCTTTATCCTTCTCCTGTTTGTCTTCAATCCAACGCTCATTTTTCAAAAAACCGGGGCAAGAAAAGGACACGTGGCTATGCTCATTGACACCTCCAGAAGCATGGAACGGAAAGACTCCACCGGTGGACTTGCCAGACTGGACTCCGTAAAAAGGCTCCTTGGCGAGACTTCATTCATATCGGATATCAGTAAATGGACTGAACCCTCCTTTTTCACATTTCACTCAAATGTTCAGCCGCTTGCGGATGCAAGAAAGATTCAGGACTTGCGGGCACAGGGTGAGTCAACCAATCTCGCAGATGCCCTGAATCACCTCCGGCGCAATAGCCCCAGGGAAGGTTGGACCGGCGTCATCCTATTTACAGATGGAAGGTCAACTGCAAACGACTCAGCCCCTGCCGCCTCAAAATCGCTCGGTTGCCCTGTTTATGTCGTTGGTGTGGGCAGAAAATCCACAGACGACTCTCCCCTCACGGATGTGGGCATTTTACGTGTAGATGCAAATCCCACTGCCATCCTGAATCAACCCACAACCCTCAGGCTCGGACTCCTCCAGCAGGGCATGACAGGGGCAATGGTCACAGTGCGGCTGAAGGAAGGTGAAAATGTCCTCGCGGAAAAAACCCGCAATCTCACTGAGGAGAATGAGCAGGAATTCTCACTTGAATTTACACCACGTAAAAAGGGTCTCAGGCAACTTTCCCTTGAGATTTTCAAAGACCCGCGCGACCAGATTCCGGAAAATAACAAAGCCGACTTTACATTGCCAGTTACTGATGCCCGGCTCAAAGTCCTCTATGTGGAAGGGACATTGCGCTGGGAGTATAAATTTTTGAAGCGCACCCTGACAATGGACCCGTTTATTGAACCAACCTTCCTCCTTCGCACCACGGCAGACCAGGCGTTCCAACAATCCGGGGGCGAGGCGCTCAAGGATGGTTTTCCCGGTTCTCCTGACGCCCTCTCGAAATTTGATGTAATCATCCTCGGGGATATCCCAAAGGCATTCCTCTCCGATGAACAGGTCTCAGCGCTGGAGACCTTCGTTGGTGACAGGGGCGGCGGGCTTATCATCACCGGCGGATATCATATCCTCTGTTCGGGGGAATATGCCCAGACACCGCTGACAAAACTTCTCCCCGTTCAGCCTGCCACCGCAAATAAAACACTCATCCAGGGGGAATTCAGTCTTGAAGCCGAGCCACACGCTAAGACTCATGAAATACTTAAAGGAATAATATCCAACCTGAGTGAAGTCAGGCTTGAACGCTGGTATCCGGTTGGCGGCGCGAAGGCTGGGGCGGAAGTGCTGCTCCGCCGCCGAGGCAAAACAGGAGAAGCCGGGATTTTCCTCGCCATCCAGCCTTATGGTAAGGGACGAGTCCTCTTTCTTGCCTCGGATGACCTCTGGCGTCTGAGCTTCCGACGAAAAAAAACGGATGAACCGGGTGCGGGCGACTTAATTTATCTTCAGGGGACAAGATGGGTTGCAAGGCAGGACATGGCTGATGACAAAACAGCCCCGCTCTTTCTACCACATATGGACAGGTTTTCCTATGAACCGGGGAGCGCCGCAACCCTCCATGTGCAATGGAATAAAGGCAGACTCGAAGAGGAAAAGCCGAAAATGGAAGGAACCCTTTTGCATGGAGGAAATGTTGAGACGACTCTTGATTTCATAAAAAATGGGGCTTATGATTTCACTACCCATTTCAACCTGACAAAAGAGGGCACGTATGAGGTCAGTTTGAAAGGCTCAATGACAAATCAGAGCGAAACACAATCATTAAAATTCCTTGTGGGACGTCCCTGGCGCGAGATGGAATCATTGAGCATTGACGAAACAACCCTCCGCGCAATTGCAGAGGAGACCTCCGGCGGATATTACACACTCCTGAATGCGGGTGAGATTGCAAAACGCCTGCCCAGGGACATCAGAGTGGAAAGAAGCCGGATTGAAAAGGAGGCAACCTCCGGTCCCGGATGGTTCATCGCCTTTTTCTTACTCATGTGCCTTGAATGGTTCTTGCGGCGCCGCAGGGGGCTTATCTGATACAGTTGCCGGAGGAAGTCAAATATGGAAAGGGAGCGCATTGGATTCACAACCACAATTCCGGTCGAAATCATTCTTGCCGCCGGAGATGTCCCAATAGAC
>Ga0315279_10005332_pt1 | contig 16743 bp, 13 predicted proteins | sample YL17G06_20_MG_FD_203694 | JGI IMG/M metagenome (GOLD analysis project Ga0315279, IMG submission 203694) | Sediment microbial communities from Yellowstone Lake, YNP, Wyoming, USA - YL17G06_20 | ecosystem: Environmental > Aquatic > Freshwater > Lake > Sediment | place: USA: Wyoming | collected...
CAAGTAAGGAATTTTGGCCAAAGTCTACGGATGAGTTGAAGTCGATCCCAACCATTTTTTCTCACAACCTATTGAATCTATTTGCCTTACAGCGATTTTCTAAAACCTTAACGGGACAGTAGTGCATATATATCATTATTTAAAATTTTCTGCCCGTTTTTATCTTGTTCAAAAACAAGAACTGGTTTTGATTCAGAATTATCATAACAAACAACTTTATCACACAGAGGGATATAAAATTTGATGAGATTGTGCATTATACGAGGGAAGCGGCGGTAAATTGCTTCATCAGGTATGTCATGTCCGCCATGCTCAACGCGCTCGCGAACCCGCCTTTTTGAAAAAGCTGCGTCAGGTATCCATAAGAAAAACAAGACCACATACCAGCCGTCCTGCCTGAGTTTTTTTAGCAGATTAATTTGACTGCGGCCTGCCAACGTTGTCTCAAAAGCAAAATCAACCCGCTTGTTGATATTTGCATAAATCTCACGCAGAAATAGACGCCCGGCTTCATATTGGGCTGATAACGAGTCAAAAGGTGATAGACCATAAGCAATAAGGTCGGCATTGACAAAGTTGCGGCAACCGGCTATTTGCGGCAGATAGCGTAATGCAAATGTGGTTTTTCCTGCACCGTTTGGGCCTGTAATGATAAAACAGATTGGTTTTTGCTTTTTTCTCATCAGGTATTAAAACGCGGCAAAAACATCAAATTTTAAAGGCCGCCTTAATTTTTGATTTCACCGCATCAAAAAATGCTTTTTGAGATAATTTTAAGGTTTAAGTAGCGATACTCCTGTCATTTCTTCCGGTTTCGGCAGCCCCATCATCTCCAGTAGCGTAGCTCCAATGTCGGCTAATCTACCTCCTTCTCGCAGCTTGCTGTTTTTGTAGCGCTCGTCAAATACAATCAGCGGCACATCAAAAAGCGTATGGGCAGTGTGCGGCTGATTCTTTGGCGTGTCCCACATTCTCTCGAAGTTGCCGTGGTCGGCGGTGACAATTGCCGCCCCGCCAAGACTCTTGACTTTATCGAGGATTTTGCCCACACACTGATCGATAGCTTCTGCTGCTTTTATCGCCGCTGATAGCACGCCCGTGTGGCCGACCATATCGGGATTGGCGAAGTTGACCACAACCACATCGTATTTGTTTGAATCGAGTCTATTCAGGACAACGTCGGTAACCTCGTAAGCGCTCATTTCGGGCTTCAGGTCGTAGGTCCTGACTCGCGGCGAAGGCACAATCTGCCTGTCTTCGCCCCGGAAAGGCTTTTCAGTGTAATCGTTGAAGAAGAAGGTGACGTGGGCGTATTTTTCCGTTTCAGCGCAGCGGAATTGTTTCAGCCCCAGGCTGCTCCAGTATGCCCCTAAGATATTTTTCATTTTCGCCGGTTTTGGAAATGCGACCGGCGCAGGGATCGTTGCATCGTACTCGGTCATACAGACAAAATGTATATCGGGCTTGGTTGTTCTGGGAAATTCTTTGAAGTCCGGCTCGACAAATGCTCGCGTGATTTCGCGCGGCCTATCGCCGCGAAAGTTGAAAAACACCACGCCGTCGCCGTCGGCTATGGTGGCCAAAGGTTCATTTTCGCTATTGACGATACACGTTGGCTCAATAAATTCATCGGTGACACCTTTTTCGTAGCTTTTGGCAACGGCCTCGGCTGCGCTATTTGCCTTGATGCCCTTGCCAAACCGCATACATTCGTACGCTTTTTGCACGCGGTCCCACCGGCTGTCACGGTCCATCGCGAAAAATCTGCCCATAACTGTCGCGATCTTGCCAACGCCAATTTCTTGTGCCTTTTTCTCAATGTCGGCTACGTATCCTGCTCCGCTGTCAGGCGGCGAATCCCGCCCGTCCGTGAAGGCGTGGATGAAAACGTCTTTTACGTCGTTTCTTTTTGCAAGCTCCAGCAGGCCGTACAAATGGTCCAGCAGAGAATGTACGCCGATGTCACTACACAAACCCATGATGTGCATTCTGCTGTGGCTGGCTTTGACAAACTGGATGAGATTGTGGAACTCTGTGTTCTGGAAAAATGAGCCATCTCGAATGGTTTTGCTTATTCTGACAGATTCCTGGGGCACGATTCGGCCGGCTCCGATATTTTGATGTCCGACTTCGCTATTGCCCATCGTTCCTTCGGGCAGCCCCACATCTTCGCCGCTGGTGTGGATAAGGCAGTTCGGATACTCAGCCATCAGCATATCGTCCACGGGCGTGTGGGCGCACTTGATGGCGTTATGTTCGTCTTCATCCCTGTTGGGGTTGTAACCCCAGCCATCACGAATAATCAGTACAAATGGTCTGCTTTTCAAATCTATTTTCTGTTCTGCCATCGAAGAAAAGCCCTTTCCAGTAAGAACAACACGGACGGCACGAAGCCTTATCGGACCTTTAGATTCCGGTCGATTTGGATCAATATGATACGGGGCTGCATTAAGCGTGTCAAACATTTAGAAGACATTGGTGCGGCTGGAGAATCTCTCTGCCGCTAAAAGTCTTTGACAACAATGGTTGCCAGATTATAATTGCCGCCGAACAAGATAGGGCAATGGAATAATCTGGGCTGATTTGAACGTGGTGGAATCGAAAAGGCAAAATAATAACGCCCAGCCAACTTTGGATCGGGCTTTTTTGAAATGCCGGTCTCTTGTACTACCGGATTTGACGGCACAACTGACTTTCTGGCCCCTGATGGCAGCGGGTCTGGCGCTGGATTTGTGGACTAAGAGTATCGTGTTCAGTTGGCTGATACAAAAGCCCGGCAATAGTGTTTCCATAATAGACGGTTTCCTGCGATTGGTCATAGCACTAAACGACGGCGGCGCTTTTGGCATATTCTCGGGCAAGCCATATTTGTTAGCGGCAGTTTCTGTCATTGCGGTGGTAGTGATCACTGTGGTCTTCTTGCTCAGTGGGGGTCAGCATAGACTGGTTCACGTTGCCCTGGCGCTATTCGCTGCCGGTGTTTGCGGCAATCTCTGGGATAGGGTCTTCAACCACGGTTGCGTGCGCGACTTTATTGATGTGTATTACCGCCACTATCATTGGCCTGCCTTCAATGTGGCAGACTCTATGCTCTGCATCGGCGTCGGGTTGCTGCTTATATCGAGTCTTCGCGTCACCAAGCGGGCTTGACAGTCTTTACGCCCTCATTTCTACTGCGAGGTCTGTTCGAGCACATGCTCGGCAACATAAATAGGAATGTTTGACCCCGCTCCCAGGGCAATGGCGTCGGAAGGGCGGGAGTCAATCGTGACCGTTCGTCCGTCTAAAGTAAGATGTATCTGGGCATAGAAGGTATGATTGCGCAGGTCATTTATGACTATCTTATCTATCCTGGCGCCGAGGTTCTCGATGACACTATCCAGCAGATCGTGTGTCATAGGCCGGGGCGGTTTGATGCCCTTTAGCCGGCGGTCAATGGCGAAAATCTCAACTATGCCAATGACAATGGGGAAGCCGCGTTCACCTTGCAGCTCCTTCAAAACAATTATTTGTTGGTCCGATGCCTCGTTAATAATTATGCGCGACAGTTCAACTTCTACATCCATTTTGGTCCATCCTAATTTCTGCCACAGACACTGTCCTGAGCAATGTCGAAGGAGAGCACAGAGAACTCAGAGGAATTACTTCATTTTTTTCATCTCTGTGAACTCTGTGTTCTCTGTGGCTGTTTGTCTTTTGGAGTAGTCAAGCGTCAGCCGTCCAACTCAAAAAGGTGCTTCCGGACAGTCTCCAACTGTTCTTGAAGCTGGGTCAGTTTTTCTCTGGCCTGAGCAACCACTTCGGGCTTGGCCTTAGTAACAAAATCCTTGTTACTGAGCTTGGTCTCGACCGTTTTTTTGGCTGCTTCTAACTGTTGCTTTTGTTTTTCCAGCCGTTCTCGTTCAGCATCCGGGTCGATAGCGTCGTGCACGTAAATCCGCAAGTCTCCGACTATGGCAGTAGCGGCGTTTCGCGGTTTTGCCGTTTCTACACCTGCCTCAAAATCTTTCACGCCGGCCAACTGCTTGATAAGCTGTGCGTTCTCATTCAAGATGTTTACGGTTTTTAGCGACCCTTGTGCGGAAACCTTGGAAAGCTCGTCCGCCGGCCTGTTATATTTGCTTCTGATGTCCCGAATAGCCCTGATGGCGTCCTGGACAATCTGAATCTGCTCTTCGACGTTCCGGTTGATAAGGGCACTTAGGCTTGCCGGCCATTCGGCTATTACCAAAGCTGCCGAGTGCTTTGCCTGCGATATGCCGTGTAGTTGCCTGACGGGCGCGATTTCATTTAGCTTCTGGAATATGCCCTCGGTTATAAATGGGATAAATGGGTGCAGAAGCCGTAAGGTCTGGTCCAGCACAAAAGCCAACACATTCTGGGCGATTGGTTTCTGCTGCCCATCCTGCATTCTCGGCTTAACCCACTCAAGATACCAGTCGCAGAATTCGTTCCAGAAGAATCTGTAAAGCTGCGCCAAAGGCTCACTATATTTGTACTGGCCCAACGACTCCGTGACCTCAGAGATAGTCCGGGCAAGGCGTGAAAGAATCCATCTGTCGGTGATATCCATTTCGTCTGCTTGAAATTTGGCGGGGTCGACACCCTGAAGATTCATCAACGCAAAACGCGAGGCGTTCCAGAGTTTGTTGCAGAAGTTTCGCCCAACATCGAACTTCGGCGACGTATTTGCCTGTCGTCCGTCGGGCAGCGTCATCGAGACCACCGGCATCCGAATATCCTGCGTATCCGTGGCCATACTGGCCAGTGTGAACCGCATCGCGTCGGCACCGTGACTATTTATGGCTACCAGCGGGTCAATTCCATTGCCGAGGCTCTTGGACATCTTTCGCCCTTCGCCATCCTGTATCATTGCGTGGATGTAGACGTCAGTGAACGGAATATCGCCGACGCAGTATTGTCCCATCATCACCATGCGCGACACCCACAACGTAATGATTTCGCGCGCGGTGCATAGTACGTTGCCCGGATAGAACGTTTTCAGTTCCGGCGTCTCATCCGGCCAGCCCATAGTGCTGAACGGCCACAACGACGAACTGAACCACGTATCCAGAACGTCAGAATCTTGAACAAATCCCATACTTTCGAGTTCGCTCTCAACATTTGGTTTTCCTTCGGGAACACAAGTGTAAAAATATTCCTTGCCCTCCTCGGTGCGTACTTGTGTTGCCACTTCTACTCCTCCAACTGTTGTAGGTATTAAAAAAAGTCCGCTGTCCGTAGTTCGTCCTTTTTTCGCCTTCTCTAACTTGTCAAAAAAGCCTCTACTTTGTAGAAATAGCTTTTTTCCTGAACATTTCCATACCGGTATCTGATGACCCCACCAGAGTTGTCGGCTTATCGGCCAGTCGCGGAGGTTTTCCAGCCAGGTTTGATAGGTTTGGGCGTAGCGCTGAGGAATAAAGCGGAGGCGACCATCGAGCATGGGTTTCAGAGCCAGTCCGGCCAAGGAATTTACCGGCACGTCCGTTCCTTCAATAAGGCCTTGCCCGAATTTTTCGGCGAGATAATCAATCGGTTTTTTGACTTCTATGTACCACTGGTCGGAAAGATACGGTTCTATCGGCACGTGACTTCGGTAGCTGTGACCAACCTCGTGTATGTAGTCCCGAACGTCTTGGAGAAGGTCCTCCTGACGGAACCACTCGACGATTGCCTCGCGCGCCTCAAAGCGGTCCATGCCGAGCAAACTCTGTGCCTCCGGAGCATTGGCATCCGACCAGCCGTGTTTGTCGCTGATCGAACCATCCGGCGCAAGCACATTGATAACAGGTAGGTTATGTCTCTGGCCGATCTGCCAGTCGTCCGGATCGTGAGCCGGCGTAACCTTCAAGAAGCCGGTCGAAAATCTCGCCTTCTCATCGTCACTGCTGGGATCGGGCAGAACAACGTGCTCATCTGAAATGATAGGGATAATGCGGCCCACGATGGGAAGCAGAATTTTTTTGCCAACGAGGGACTTTGCCCGTGGGTCTGCCGGATTCATCGCAACCGCGGTGTCACCAAGCATTGTTTCGGGACGAGTCGTCGCGACGGTGATATACTCAATTGTGAGTGGCACGGCCATCTTGGCCGTGTTTTCGTGCCGCATCGGGGCATTTTGCCCGTGGTTATTTATGTTTGCACCTACCCAGGGCCAATCACTGAGCCCGGCCTTGTTCGGATTCGAGAGAACATAATTTACTTGATGATCGAAATCTTCCTGGTCACGAATTAGGTGGTCGTAATACTCGCTTTGCCAGAAAGCACCGGTGCGCCTCAGCAGCTCATTGGCTTTGTTTGCTGTGTAGGATTTCCAAGAACGAAGGATGTCTGGCAGTTCGATTCCCTGATAAGGTTTGAGAATTGCGTGGACGTGATTAGGCATAACAGCCCACGCGATCAGATTATATCGTTCACCATCAAAGTGCTTCAGGGCATTCGCAACTAACTCAGCGACCTTTGGCTCCCGCAGATAGCATTGCCCGTGCCCTGCGTTGAGATATGACTCGACACTGTCACAATAGAGCCGGGCAAGATCTCGTTGCTGGTGCGATGTTAGTTCCTGACCTTGGGTCTGCCCCGGGTGAACGATCTTGTCCCGCTCTACGCGCCATCGTTCGAGCACATCAGCAGGCAGCGAATCAGCCAGACGGAATGTTACAGCGTATATCGCGGCGGTTTGTGTCCAGTGGGGCAGGTATGCGCCACTTCGTTTATGGACCTGATGGTCCACGGCCTGGAAGGCCGTGCCACGTGGCATCTGGACCGGCTCTACAAGCGGATACTTCAAATACCAGAAATGTCCCTGGACTGTCTCGTGCTCCACCTCGTCATCGGCCAATACCGTCTGCGTAGCAGGGTCCCAGTTGACAAGTCTTTTGCCGCGATATATCAAGCCGTCCTTGAAGAGTTTGAAGAAGGCGGCACGTACCGCTTTAGCGCAGACTTGGTCCATCGTGAACCGCGTCCGCTCCCAGTCGCAGGAGCAGCCCATCGCTTTTAGTTGACCGATAATGCAGGCTTCATATTCATCTTTCCAGGCCTGGACACGGGCGACAAACTCCTGGCGGTCGAGGTCGGTCCGGCGTTTGCCTTCTTCGGCAAGTATTCGCTTCTCGACAACGGTTTGAGTGGCGATGCCGGCGTGGTCGGTGCCGGGCATCCACAGTGTGTTGTATTGCTGCATTCGGCGGAATCTGATCAAAATGTCCTGCAATGTGTTGTTCAGGGCGTGGCCGAGATGCAGCGGCGCTGTTACGTTGGGCGGCGGAATCACGATACAATAGTTTTGAGTTTTGACCCTTCGACTGCGCTCAGGGCATGGTTTTGAGTTTTGAGTTTCTGATGATGGCTCAGCGTGGAAATATCTGCCGGAAGACCAAATTTCGCTCGTTTGCTGCTCTATCGTCTTAGGCTCATAGACTTTTGCAAGCTCTTCGCTCATATCCTTCGGCTTCGCTCAGGACAAGTCTGGCCAGGTTTAGATGGCTGCCTATAAAAAATTCCGGCCAATGCAAACCAGCCGGAATGCTATGTTAATAAAAGCAAGCGGAAATGTAAAGCAAACACTTGGGCAGAAACCGAGCACTACTGTTTGCTTTTGTAGTAAAAGAAGGCTACAACAACTTAACCAGGTCATTACGGCTCATTTCGCAGTCCCGCCGTATCTTTGTGATCAGACCCGGCCCTATGACCTCACCGCGATGGACCGGGACCACCGTACATCGCCCATCTGCATGCCGCAAAAAGTGGTGACTGCCTTTAACTCGAATTATCTCGAAGCCGGCTCGGCACAACGCAGCTACAACTTGCTGTCCTGTAACGCGCGGCAGTCTGCTCATGTCTCGATCCAAACGCGCTGAACACCGACAAACTCCTGAGGCGTTATCTCCTCCTGTCTTACTTCCAGGCACAGCTCTATCGCCTCGCGAATCCGTTGCATCAGCTTATCTAAAGATTTAGCCTGTGTGTGACATCCCGGTAACTCAGGAACTGTGGCTACATAGTATCCCTCGGCATCGCGTTCAATGACGACGTTAAATGCTTTTGCCATTTGCTTTCCGTCCTGTGATAACGACTAATCGAGGTTCATAGTCATTAGGAATTCTGCGTTGGTTCGGGTCTTGGAAAGCCTGTTCTTGAGCAGCTCAACTGCCTCAACTGGATTCAGTTCGCTAAGAACTCTTCGGAGCCGATATATCAGTTCCAGCTCTTTGGGAACAAGCAGCAATTCTTCCCTTCTGGTTCCGCTGCGACTGATTTCTATGGCAGGCCAGATTCTTTTATCGACCAGCCGCCTATCAAGGTGCAGCTCCATATTGCCGGTCGCCTTGAATTCCTCAAAGATTACTTCATCCATTTTTGAGCCGGTATCTACCAGGCAGGTTGCGAAGATGCTCAACGAGCCGCCTTCTTCGATATTTCTTGCGGCGCCAAAGAATTTCTTAGGCATCTGCATTGCGCTGGCGTCGACGCCGCCGGTAAGGATTCTGCCCGAATGGGGCGTTTCATTATTATAGGCACGGGCCAGTCGGGTTAGTGAGTCCAGTAGAATTACAACGTCCTGCCCGTACTCAACCATTCGCTTGGCTTTTTCAATGACGACTTCTGCTACCTGGCAGTGACGTGCAGCCGGCTCATCGAAGGTGGAGCTTATGACCTCGACGCCTGGGCCGACTTTGCGTTCCATTTCCGTGACCTCTTCGGGCCTTTCATCGATTAGCAGCACTATAAGTCTGACATCGGGGTGATTTGTACTGACGGCGTTTGCCATCTTTTGCAGCAGGATGGTCTTGCCGGTTCGTGGTGCGGCAACTATCAGCCCGCGCTGACCCTTACCCACCGGCGTTACCAAATCAATTATTCGCATATTCATTTCTTCGGAGGTTGTCTCGAGTATAAGACGCCGCTCCGGATGCAGAGGCGTCAAATCGCTAAATACTATCTTGTCCGCAAGCAGGTCGGGGTTCTCATAATTGATGGCTTCAACGCGCAAAAGGGCGAAATACTTCTCGGAGTCTTTCGGCGGCCTGATTTGCCCCGATACGATGTTTCCGGTCCGCAGCCCGAAACGCCTGATTTGAGAGGGGGAAACGTAGATATCGTCCGAAGAAGACAGGTAATTATACTCGGCATTTCGGAGAAATCCGTAACCGTCCGGCAGCACTTCCAAAACGCCTTCGCCGTACATTAAGCCGTTTTGGTGGATGCGCTCTTTAAGGATTCTGAAAATCAAATCCTGCTTTTTGAGCGCACTATATTCTGTGATGTTATCTTTCTTGGCAATGTCGTGCAGCTCTGCGACCGTTAGCTTCTGCAGGTCCATCAAGTATAGGTTGCCTTTTTTTATCCGCTCGTACTTGGCATGTGTAGATTCTTCGTCCGACATCGCTTCCTGTTGCACCTCTTCGGTCGTTGGGACGTCTAGTGCCTCGTTGGTGCTCTCGGCGGCCATGACAGGGCTGTTCTCTACTTGTGGTTGCTCGGCTTCTTGCTCGGGGACAATCCTTCGACCTGGCTCAGGACCGGTCTGCTCCTCTTCAGCCTTTTTCTTGATGGTTCTGTGTCTTCTGCCTGTAGCTTTTTCATTTCTTGCGGCGGCTTTAGCCATGCTTACTCCTTCTGCACATTGCAAAACGTTGCTCTTACCGCTGCGAAAGCAGTGGTATGATTTACTTAAATAACCTGCCTTGTAGTAACTTGGTTGGGTTTGGGCTTCGAATAACTCGATAGCAAGAGTAAAAGTCTACATCACAACCGCCAATACTAACGTACAGTCAAGCCAACCTACCCGTTATCCACTATATGGGAGAGGGTATCAGTGACTTGTCTGACTAATGCCGTGAAGTCAGAATTGTTATCAATCAGATTATCGGCGATGTCAGCCTTGCTGTCCAGCGAAATCTGAAATTTTTCTCGAATTTTAATCTGATTTTCGTCAAAACCCATTTTTTTTGCCCTATCCACTCGCAACCGGCGTTTGCAGCCCACGTAGATGAGCTTATCGCAGCGGTTAGCCCAGCCGACTTCGACCAATAGTGGCATATCGAGCACAATGGCCTTGACTCGATTTTGGCAGCTATATCTCTTTATGAACTCCTCGGTCCGTTTCAAAACAAGAGGATGGATCATTCTATTAAGCGATAATAGCTTGTCGGCATCGGCAAAAGCGATGTCGCTTAGTTTCCTGCGGTCGATTCGCCCTGAAGGGTCCAAAACTCCTTCTCCGAAAAGGGCGATTATTTTCTGCTTAATGTCCTTTCTGTCAAGCGCCTTATGCGCAATATTATCACCCTCGATGACCTTACAACCTAACTTGCCCAGCTCGGAAGCAACCGTACTTTTGCCGGACCCGATGCCACCCAAGATGCCTATTATTGGTTTCTTGCCGCTACCACCCACGCCTGAGCAATTTAGCGGTCTCCTTGAACGAAGTCAAAGATATTTTACTATCTTGGCTACGCTCGTGTCAAGTCCCGAAGTGAATTTTTGCGTAACTTAGCGAGCTATCTGCTCCGATTCTATTTTACGAGTGTGCTCAGCAGCGACCAACCGCCGACGATCAGAAAACCGGCAAACGAAAGCCAGAGCATCACATCCCAGGCCCGACCTGGCTGAAGACGCACATCACTGCGCTTGTAGCGGAAGTACAAAGCCGCGGCGCCCAGCAGAGGCAACATCACCGATTGGGCGATGCCGCAGGCCAGGACCATCGTAGCGGGGGCCTGCACGCATACGTACAGCACAAGTGCTACAAGAGGCCATATTGCGCTGATAATGGGCGTCAACTTCGCCCGTCCTGCTTCCGAACCGTCGGTAAGCCCGACCAATCCGAGGGCATCGGCAACCATTCGGGCGTTACCTGCTGCGGCCACAAAGAATGTCGAATACAGCACCGCGAACGCCCCGGATAGGAACACCGCGTAAGCCCACGAGCCAAAGACGGGAATGTACATTGCTGCCAGTGTCCGCACCATGTCTCTGCCCGTAGGATCAAGCCCGATTCGCCCCAGCACGGCAGCCCCGAGCAAGTAGAAAGCGACCGTTACGAACGTATATATCACCATCGATGCCCACGCGTCGATGTGCAGCAGGCGCACCCAGCCGCGGGCGCGAGCCGCCCACTGCTCGGTAATATCTCGTCTGCCCGTGAATTTGGCGTAGCCTTTCTCCAGACACCAGTAGGGATACATGATTAGCTCCGCCGCACCTACGCCTATCAGCCCGAATGCTCCGAAGGCCGTGCGAACCGGATTCACCCCCACACTCTGGTCGCCAGGCGGCAAGTGGAAACTAAGTCCTCTGGCAAGCTCGTAAGTGCGAACCGCCCACTCGGGCCTTGTTTGCAGAGCAACCGAAGTAAGTATAGTTACGACCGTAAACGTTGCCACCAGCACTGTAGCCACAAGTTGAATGACGCCATATCTTCCGAGGTACAGTAGTACTGATGTGGCAATCGCGACAATTGCAGCCCACAGGTATGGATCGTATGGTTCTCGGCGCTGAGCAATCTCATCCGACAGCGTGGCGGCTTTTTGCTGCAACTTGTTGACTTCCGGGCTGCCCTGATTTTTTGCCCGCAGCGCTTGTAGATCGATCCTGGTCTTGACCAGGTCGTTCTGCAGGCGGTTATATTCGACCCCGGATTGAGTCAATGGCTGAGCGATTGCCAGCGTTTGTCCCACGCCGCCAACGATACCGCCTTGCTGCAGGATCACAAACATTGTCATCAGTACCCAGTACCACAGCAGCCAGTTGAGTTTAATTCGCGGACCTGGGATGTCGTTTAGCGCACTAAGTGGCGTCTGGCCCCATGTAATGGCGTGTCGGGCGAACTCGATCTGTGTGAATACCTTAATCACGCAGCCGACGACGATGAGCCATAAAAGCCAGAATCCTGCTTGTGCTCCGGTCTTGGTGGTAGCGATTAGCTCTCCGGAGCCGACTATCGAGCCGGCAATAATCATCCCAGGGCCAAGTCGAAGAAGGGTCGCGCCAAATGTCCGAGGTGCTTCTACAGGAATAGACTCGCCCGGCGGTGATCTGCCATTGTCTTTCTTTTTCATAGTTGGCTGACTTTCAATCGCCGTGAGATTTATACCGGATTTCAGCGTTTAGGGCAATGTTTTCTTGGATGCGAACCGGGCGTGGGACACAGAAGAAAACCCCGCAACAAGTTGTGGGGCTAAGTATTTAGCCCCCAAATTTATTTGGGGGTTTTCCTTCCTGTGGTTTCACTGCATCTTGCACCGTGTCCAGGTCATTGACGCCGCAGGCCGCATTGATTAACATGCCGCTGCATAAATCTCTTGCGAGGCAAGACGGTGCTTGGAAAAGACGGCTTTTGACATAGCTTTGCGGCGGAGAATACGCCAGGAGCGTGACCGTGAGCAAAGGGTCACGATAGATGAAGTCTGCCGGCGTATCAGTGGCGGCGAAATTGTCAGAGCCGTCGGCAATCTTCTATTCCATACGGCCCCGGCCGCTCTGGGCGAGAAACTCAGGATTGTGCTGGACAAAATCAGCCGAGCCGCGACAAGCCCAGACGTTGCCCTTCAGACACACATTCTGGATTTTCTGGTCAATTTGGCTATTGGCCTACGCAGCTTTTTGCCCAATTGGATTCTCTCGCCGGCGTTAGATTCTGCTGCGATTGATGTCCTGGCTGAGAAAGTCGCCGATGCTCTGGCAAACCTCACCTCGGTTGCCACAGAGGCGGCGGCCGAGTTGGCAACGAGGGTCCGTAAAGAGACGATCGCGCGGCTGAAGGCGGAAGGGATCACGGACGAAAGTCAGGCGGCTACGATGGCTGATTGCCTGATGGGTGATTCGCTGCTCGATTGTGTGTCTAACATAGCTGCTGAACTGCGGCGCAGCAATCTTATGAGGGCCGCCGAGGCGCGTTTTCAAGGCCGAACCCAGACCCAGCTCGGCAACGACTACGCTGCCTTTCTCCAGTATGTAATTTGGCTGGGAGGCTCGTTTGTAACGACTAATCCGGCGCTGGTAAAGTTGGCGTGGGACATTGATCCGGAACTGTGGAATAAACGCGTTGACGCTCTGATTCTCTCGAAGCACAGTCCTGACCGACTGAGCAAGCTTTTGAGAGGTCCGCACAGTGAGTTGAATGCGGCGATAGAAGCAATCAACTCCGCAGTGACGATGGCTGTCGTACAGGAGAACTGCCGGTTACTGCGAGATATCTTCCTGGTGACCGAGGGTCGCGAGGGATATGTAAGCCTTCAGGTCAATCCGAAGAACCACGATGATTGGCAGCAAATGGTGACCGAGGCCAAGAATCTATACAGTTCGTTAGAAGACACCCTCGGCGGCGTGCCCAATGTTGTGTTTAAGTTGCCTGCCACCGCCGCGGGCAAATCCGCAGCGGAGAAATTGACGTCTGAGGGCATCGGCGTCACTATCACTGTCGAATTCTCGGTCTTCCAGGCGTTGGGCTTTGCAGAGGTGTTGAACAAGGGAAAAATGCTGGTGGCTTATTTAGCCTTGATGAATGGGCGTATGGCGTATCCTGTCCGAGATGAGATGAAACAAAGAGGTGTCCCGGGCGGCGTGGAGGCAGCACGCTGGGCGGGAGTCGAGGTCGCACGCAAGGCATATCATAGACTCTATACACCACCGGAGCAGGGGGGCATGGGTGTTGATCCTGAGCGTATCAAGCTGCTGATCGCATCGCTGCGCATCTATAGCGACTGGATGCCGGACATCTCCGAGTTATGGGGATGTCCCGTAATCACCGTTTTCCCGAATGTTAGGCGTAAATTTGACATTAGCCCTGCCACCTGTGGGCAGGGCTTGCCCCCGGCACAGGCCTGCCCTGAGCCTGTCGAACGGGTCCGGGGGCTAATCGACTTCACGGGCGATGCAGTCCTGAAGGCTACGCCGGGTGACCAATTGGAGGTCCTTTTTGAGAGCGAAATTTTTCGTCAGGCCTGGTGGGTGCCGGGCGACCCAGAGCAGTACAAACCGAAACGAGAGTTAACGCTGGAGCCTAAAGACTCCGAGGCGCTGGTGAAATGGCCGCCGGTTGCCAATACATTAGGCGAATTTATCGACCTCTATGAGAAGATGGGCCAAATGGTAAAGGAAAGAATTGGGAAAGTTGTCAGTTGAATGTTCGCTGTTCATCGATGAACTCTGAGGTACATTGTTGATTGTTCGTTGTTCATCGATGAACTATGAACTCTGAACTATGAACTCAATGAAATTTGGTGCGATTGAAATCGACCCGGCAAAGAATCCAGCTATTCTGGACACAGCGACTTGGGATCCGAAAGGCGCGTGGGATATTCTCCGCCAGTTGAACGAACGATTCTGGCAGTCTACATATTTAGCCCCGCGTTCTACGCGGGGTTTCTCCGTCACTGAACATTGTACCGTATACTCTGCTTCCTGTGCCCGGTACCAAGCAAGTGTTTTTTCCCTTGCCGGCCTGCGGGATGGCCAGCAGGTGTTCATCAGCGTCGGACCTGACGGCCGTGAGTCTGTTTTGGGTGAGCCGATAGGCAAGAGACGGCTTGCCGACGGCAAGTACGCTGCAGTGTACAAGACGGACGCCGCCATAATCGACCGTTACTGTCGTATTATAAAGCCGGATAAAGGCCCCAAGGCGATGGGGGCAACGCCACGGCTCGGTATCGGCAGTCGAATGTCCACTTGTGCGTGGCCGGGCGTGTGGCAGGCTATGGACAACTGTAGTTTTTCGGCTAACGCAATCCAGAATTCAGTCCGGGAGCTTAACCTGCTCGAGGATGTATGGGCTGGCCGACCGGCGTGCACTAATTACTTGCCCGGTCTTGGCGGGATCGAGCAGGGGCACACGGGCAGCACATTCGAGGGATTGTGGGTGGCGGGTGTACTCGAGGCTCTGAAGACTGACACCAACCCTCAATATGGCGCCGATGCCGATCACATAATGATAAAGCGAGGTACCCAGGGCATAAGCCAAGCTAAACGGATTATTGATGCCGCTCGCTACTACACCTTCTTTACGCTGGATGTTAGCGACATCCTGGACTATGCAGCTATCGGGCGCCCGGTTGGCAAATACTGGCTGGCACTCGAAGCGGTGGGAGAGTTGTATAATCATATTAAGAGTTTGAAGGATGGAGTGCCCTTCGACCTTGAGCTTAGTATTGACGAAAACCCGCCGGATGTGGGCGCATTTGAATCTGTCACTACCGAAGAGGAGCTGCTGTTCCTGGTGGTCGAAATGCAAAGGCGTCAAATCCCCTTGACGCACATCGCGCCCAATTTCGGCATAATAAAAGGAGATGACTACCGCTGTCCGGATGGCCTTGAGGGCTTGGAACAACGTGTCCGCAAGCTCCACCGTATTGCCGCTGAGCACGCAGTTTTGTTGGACTGTCACTCCGGCGATGACCTGAAATCAGCAACCCGCAAAGTAATGGGGCGTGCCACCAGCGGCCAAATTCACTTTAAGATATCGCCCGCGTTGCAGATAATCTTTGCCGAGACACTGAACGACTTCGACCCAGCGCGGTTTCGTTTTTGGTGGGACGACACTTTGGATTACGCCCGGCGGGAAACGGCGGCAGGTTGTGAAGCCGGCGGTAATGCCGAGCCTTCGCCGCAGGATGCTATCTTTCGGCGATGCTGCTTTGCCACGGTAGGTCGGCGTGACACACATGGGCAGTTCATCCACCGCGAAAAGTTTTACGCCCTGCCCAGCGATTTCTATCGAGAATATCAACGTCGGGTCGAGGCCTATTTGTGTGAAGTAGCAGAGGATGTCTTCGACCGCACTTGCGAAGGATAAGCTCGTATGGAACAACGGCTGAACGGGAAAATAGCCATCGTCACCGGCTCCGGACAAGGAATTGGCGAGGCCGTCGCGTTGCGACTTGCGCAGGAAGGCGCCGATGTGGTCGTGGCCGACATCGACCTGGAAAAGGCACAGCAGACCGCGCAGGACATACGTGCTCTCGGCAGGCAGGCGACGGCTTACGGTATTGACGTGGCTATCGTAGCGGAAATCCAGCGCATGGTTGATAGCGTCGTGGCTGAATTCGGACGCGTCGACATTTTGGTCAATTGTGCGGGCGTCGTGCAGGCTAAACCTTTCTTGGAGATAACCGAGGATGATTGGGATCGAATTCTTGGCGTCAATTTGAAAGGTACGACTTTTTGCATTCAGGCCGTTGCTGCGCAGATGATTAGACAGGTGCCTGAGCAAGTCAAAGCGGCGGGGCGGGCAGATCGCAGCTACGGGAAGATCGTCAATTTCTCCTCTATATCGGGCCGGCGTGGTCGAGCTTTACAACTGCACTATGCCGCGAGCAAGACGGCTATTATCAGTGTTACTCAATCGGCGGCCTTGTCGCTATCGTCGTACAACATCAACGTCAATGCCGTCGCCCCTGGCGTAGTTCCCACCGCTATGTGGGAGCAGATTGATCGGCAGTGCAGCCATATATTCGGCACGGAGCCGGGCCAGGCGATGAGCGACTTCATCGAGAAAATCCCGCTCAAAAGAGCTGGCACTACGGAAGATGTGGCTGGCGCCGTCGCTTTTCTGTGTTCCTCAGACGCGGACTACATAACGGGGCAAACGCTGAACGTGGATGGCGGATATGAAATGATTTGGGCGTAACTTGTCTCCCGCTATCCTGTTTTCCTGTATAAGCGACGGATGAACTGGCGGCAGGGATACAGCTTGCGTGTGGTGGTATTCATACGATAGCACTGAAATGCATCCCAATC
>Ga0315279_10005333_pt1 | contig 16741 bp, 11 predicted proteins | sample YL17G06_20_MG_FD_203694 | JGI IMG/M metagenome (GOLD analysis project Ga0315279, IMG submission 203694) | Sediment microbial communities from Yellowstone Lake, YNP, Wyoming, USA - YL17G06_20 | ecosystem: Environmental > Aquatic > Freshwater > Lake > Sediment | place: USA: Wyoming | collected...
AACCATTGTTGTCAAGGGCAATATCAGATCATTCGCATATTATTAGTGACTACATATAGAGGTCAAAAAAAGAGCTAACTCTTCTGAATGCAAAAATTAACCTAAAAGCAGTGGGTGAACATCCGCTTTAATGCAGGCCGCTGGATCCACCGCGGACCCGCGGCTCCCCACGTTCCCGAGGTGGTTGTGGACATCGATAACCTGGAATTTGGCCCTCTGGGGCACATGGTATTCGGTCACCAGCATGGACTTGGGATGATATTCACGAAGGATCAGGTCCGGCGCCTTTTGCTGCTTGGTTTGACGAGGGTCGATAAAGGCCGCGGTTGCGCAGACGAGCGCTGCAATCGTGGAGAGCCGGGCGATTCGATTCTTTAGCATGAGACTCCTCCAATTCGAAGGCGGGAGTTAGAAAGATCAATGCACCTCGACAAATCCCACCTTTATCACACCGCGCCATCACCTGCAACTGGATGCGGAGGCATTCCTGTTGAGGCATGAACGCACCGCAGGACGCAGAGAATCTGCGTCCTGCGGCGTTCCCCTATACTGCGTGGAATTCTTGGTGCTTCTATGAGCCTCACTGCGAAGACACGAAGAACACCAAGTAACACAAAGCTGACCTATTGAGACAAATGGGTTGTACAATGCGCAGTCGACATTTCGTTGTCATCGCTCATCCGATTATGAATCGTTTTGAAGGGAGAAACCCCATGAAACGCCGGCGACCGGTTCTCATTGTGGTCCAATTGATCATGAGTGTTCTACTCGCTTATCCCTATGCGCGGCTGTTGCACGCCGATCCCGTCTCACTTACCGGCCTGAAGTGCGAATACAAAACCAATCCTCTCGGCATGGATGTCACGCAGCCGCGTCTCAGCTGGCAGGTCCTGAGCAGCGAGCGCGGCTGGCTCCAGATCGCCTACCAGATACGAGTGGCGCAGAGTCCCGCCGCACTGAGTCAGGGCGCAGAACTGCTCTGGGATACCGGCAAGGTGGCCTCCCCGGAGTCTGTACAGCGCGCTTACGCCGGACCGGGACTGCAATCGGGCAAGCGCTACTACTGGCAGGTGCGGGTCTGGGATGCCCAGGATAGGCCCTCGACCTGGAGCGAAACGGCCTGGTGGGAGATGGGTCTGCTGACGCCATCAGACTGGCAGACGTCCTGGATCGAGCCGGATCTCAATGAGAATGTGGCCAGATCTAATCCCTGTCCCATGCTGCGCAGAGAGTTCGAGGTCCGGAACGAGGTCAAATCGGCACGGGCCTACGTCACCAGCCATGGGTTGTATGAAATGTACGTCAACGGCAAGCGCATCGGGGATGAGGAGTTTACTCCCGGCTGGACCAGCTATGACGATCACATTCAATACCAGACCTACGACATCACCACCCAGGTTCAAAAAGGCAGAAATGCCGTGGGCGTAATTCTCGGCGACGGCTGGTACCGCGGCAATCTGGCCTTCAGCGGCCAGCGCAACACATATGGCGATAAGCTCGCTCTGCTGGCTCAAATCCGCCTTATCTATGCAGACGGCAGCAGCCAGGTTATTGGCAGCGACCCCAGCTGGAAAGCCGCTACAGGCCCCATCCTTAGGTCCGACATTTACAACGGCGAGACCTACGACGCCCGACTGGAGAAGAAAGGCTGGAGCAGCCCGGGCTATAACGATGCCGCATGGGCCGGGGTCAAACTCGCGAATCATCCGAAAAACAATCTGGTCGCGCCGGCCGGGCCGCCGGTGCGCCGGATCCAGGAACTGATGCCAGTGGAGATTTCGCAGACTCCGTCCGGCGAGACCGTCGTGGATATGGGTCAGAACATGGTGGGCTGGGTGCGCCTGAAGGTGAGTGGACAGGCTGGGACAACCGTAACGCTGCGGCACGCCGAAGTCCTCGACAAGGCAGGCAACTTCTATACTGAAAACATGCGCGCTGCCAAACAGACGATCGAGTACACCCTCAAAGGAGAGGGTGTGGAGGTGTTCGAGCCGCACTTCACCTTCCAGGGATTCCGGTACGTCAAGGTACAGGGCTTTCCGACTGAGCCTTCGCTGGACAATCTGACCGGCATTGTCGTGCACTCGGACATCGCGCCCGCCGGGACTTTTGAGTGCTCCAATCCAATTATCAATCAGCTTCAGCACAATATTCAGTGGGGTCAAAAGGGCAATTTTGTGGACGTCCCCACCGATTGCCCCCAGCGCGATGAGCGCCTGGGCTGGACCGGCGATGCCCAGGCCTTTGCCCGCACAGCCAGTTTCAACGCCGATGTGGCCGCTTTCTATACCAAGTGGCTAAAGGACATGGCGGCGGATCAAAAACCCAGCGGTGCCATTCCGCATGTCATACCCAACGTCCTGGACCGCAAAGATCCGGCGAAGAATACCGCTTCAGCGGGTTGGGCGGATGCCTCCGTGATCGTTCCCTGGACCGTCTATCTCAGCTACGGCGACACCCGAATCCTCGAGCGGCAGTATGGATCCATGAAAGGTTGGGTGGACTTTATGGCTAAACGCGCCGGAGATTCCTATCTTTGGAACAATGACTTTACTTACGGCGACTGGCTGGCGTTTGCTACCAACCGTTCCGATTATCCCGGCGCCACCACGGACAAGGACTTGGTCTCTCAGGCCTATTTCGCCCGCTCTACAGACCTGCTGCAGAAGACGGCGGCGCTGCTCGGCAAGAGCGAGGAGGCGAGCAAATATGCCGACCTTTTGTCCAACATCAAAAAAGCCTTCAATGCCGAATTCGTGACGCCCAGCGGCAGGCTGGCTTCAAATACCCAAACGGCTTATTCCCTGGCCCTGGCTTTCGATCTGCTCCCCGAAAACCTGCGTGCCCAGGCGGCCGGGCGGCTCGCAGAGGATGTGCGCAAGTTCAAGCACATAACTACCGGTTTTCTGGGCGCTCCGCTGATTTGCCGTGTCCTCAGCAATTATGGTCACTTCGACGAGGCATTCATGCTGCTCAATCGCAAGGAGTATCCTTCCTGGCTCTATCCCATCACCAAAGGGGCGACAACGATCTGGGAACGTTGGGATGGAATCAAGCCGGATGACTCCTTCCAGGATAAAGGCATGAATTCCTTTAACCATTATGCCTATGGCGCCATTGGCGAGTGGCTGTACGGGGTTGTCGCAGGCATCGAAATCGATCCGCAAAAACCGGGTTATAAGCACACCATTGTTCAACCGCACACGGGTGGCGCGTTGAACTTCGCCAAGGCAAGCCACCAATCCCTGTATGGCTCGGTAGCAGCTGGCTGGGAGCTGAAGGACGGACAGCTGCACGTGACGGTCGAGATCCCCGCCAATACCACCGCAACCGTAAAGCTCCCCCAGGCCAGATTGGAAAGGATTCTGGAGAGAGGCCAACCTCTGCCCAACACCAAGGGCATTGTGCGTTCTTCGCAAGACGGCCAGGCCGCCTTGGTTGAGGTGGGTTCCGGCCGGTACGATTTCACCTATCCGATGGAGCAATCCGCAAGGAAATAAGAGGACACCACAGAAACGCAGAGGCCATTTCTCTGCGTCCTCAGTGTCTCTGTGGTGCAGGTTGAGGATGGTGTCAGCTCTACAAAATCCCAATATCCGCCCCGCTAAATCAAAATGTTCCATTTGACGGGTCATAGGAATTTGATTTTGTAGAGATGACACCAGCGATGATATATTGCGCTCACTATGAAAACAGCCGATTCAGTTTCTCGTCGTTCGTTTCTCGCCCTCGTCGCGGCAGCTCCTTTTGCCGCAGCTGCGCCGCAGGGTAAACGTATTCCAGTTGGCCTTGAACTCTACTCCGTCCGGGATGATCTCCAAAAAGACCTGATGGGCACCGTCCGTGCCGTTGCCAAGATGGGCTACGAGGTTGTCGAGTTCTATTCGCCCTATTTCGAGTGGACTCCCGCCTACGCAAAAGAGGTCCGGAAGCTTCTGGACGATCTCGGCATCCGTTGCTTATCGACCCACAACGGCTCTCAGTCATTCACCAAGGAAAACCTTCCGCGCGCCATTGAACTGAACCAGACGATCGGAAGCAAGTTCATCGTGATGGCCAGCGCGGGAATGGTCAAGAATCTCGATGGCTGGAAGGCGGTGGCGGACACCTTGAACAAGGCCGCGGAACAAGTTAAGCCGCTTGGGCTCGGCGTCGGATATCACAACCACCAGTTGGAGTTCAAACCGATCGAAGGCCGGCGTCCCATCGAAGTGATCGCCGCCAACACGGCCAAGGATGTGATGCTCCAGCTCGATGTCGGCACCTGTGTCGAGGTTGGCTCCGACCCAGTGGCCTGGATCGAAAAAAATCCCGGTCGATTCAAGTGTGTTCACTGCAAGGACTGGGCTCCCGAAGCCGACAAGGGATACAAGGTGTTATTCGGCGAAGGAGTCGCGCCCTGGAAGAAGATTTTCCAGGCGGCCGAAAAGACCGGGGGCGTTCAATACTACCTGATCGAGCAGGAAGGCAGCGACTACCCGCCCATGGAGACCGTCAAGCGCTGCCTTGCCAATATTCGCAAGCTTCGCGCCTCTTAGGGAGGCTGCGGCCGTCGGCGGCCGCGGGTGCAGGTGAACGGCCCACGCCGCCTATCGGGCAAACATCTCTTGCAGCGCAGCCAGTGCCCGGTCCAAGGTAGTTGTTGAAAGCTGTCCAAGCCGTCTTACTAACCGTTCTCGATCGACAGTGCGAATCTGATCGAGAACCACATATCCAGATTTTCTTCGGAAGCGGCAGGGGATTCGGAAGGGATATTGGTGTCCCCCGGTTGTAAGAGGTGCGACTATAAACGTACGCAGGTAGGCGTTCAGCTCGTCCGGTGACACGATCGCACAAAGCCTCGTTTTGCGGATTTCACCACCCCGTGTGGGATTGAGATCAACGAGAAATACGTCACCACGATGAACCTCGGCACCTATTTCCACTGCCACTCCTTCTCATCAAAGCGCGTAGGAATAGGTTCATCGAGAAGCTGGTCGCCGCCTCGTATTCGCATGTGCTTTGCCGCTTCGGCCCACCCCGAGCGAGGTTGGCCAGCCGGCCTGATAATGACGGCTCCATCTCGAATTCGGACATCGATCTCGCCAGTCAGCCCAACCTGTTGAATTATCGGTTTGGGCAGCCGTATTCCTCGTGAGTTTCCAATGCGTATCAACCTCGCCCGCATGTGTCACACCTCCTGAGTGTTATTACAATGTATCTACGTCGCTTGAGGCTGTCAAGGGTTCTCAGTATGAACCAGGGGGCGGGACGCCGACCCATCAGGGGCTCAGTCGGTGTCCGCCGGCGCTCATCGGCGTCAGGGCAAGGCGATTACGGGTTGACTGCGATGACCGGCAGGTTTGCCTGCTTTAATTGTGCGTTCAGGGCTGTGAGGTCTTGGCTCTTGAGCTCACTCCAGCGTGCTATCAGGCTTCCGAGCGCCATTTGGTTGCTGGTAACGGCCGCGACCACCTGACTGGTCGGCGCAGCGTCGGCACCCTGCAGCAACCCCATCGACATGCTCAGCGACCCGGCGATGCCGGCCAGCGTGTCCTGCGCACCACCGCCCGGGCCGAATCCCCCACCGCCGCCGAAGCGGCCGCCGCCACCCCCGCTTCCCTCCAGTGCCGCCGCCTTTTTGTCGAATGCGGCAAGTGCCTGTGACACAGCACCCTGACCTGCGCGCTCCTGGAGCTGCTTCACCTGCGCGCGGATCGAGCGCAACTGCTGGAGTGCTGACTGCGTATCGAGCGCGCCGTCGTACATCTCCTTCGCCAGTGTGAATTGATATGCGAGCCCTGCCGCCGGCGTTTTCACGCGCGGATCCATTTTTACCGTTAACGGCTGCGTGTAGCTTTTTCCATTGACCGTCAGCTTGACACTGTACAGCCCCGGAGCCACCCAAGGCGAGTTCGGCGCAGGCGCGGTGTTATTGGCAATGGCAGTCATCGGAAGGCCCCCGCGCCCTCCTCCACCCGGCAGAGGCTGATAGTGGAGGTCCCATATGAAACGGTGCATGCCGGGCGTCGTTAAAAGCGCCCGCGGCGATCGATACCAATACAGCGGAACCGGCGCTGTCGCCGGATCCGGCGCCTCGGTTCGATCAGTGCTCGAGTAGCTGCGCACGAGCTTCCCGGTGCTGTCCAGGATCTCCAAGGTCACCGGTCCCGATGCGGCGGACTTCAGCACGTAGTCGATGATGGCGCCGTCCGGCGGATTTTGTCCGGCCGGCTCATCCGGCGGCAGCGGTGTATCCGTGTTCATATTCCACCGCACGCGCCAGGCGCCCTGAGGGCGGAACAGAAACGCGTCTGCCTCCGGCTGCTTGGGGTCGATCTGGCGCAGTGGCGTGATGTCGTCGAGAATCCAGAATCCGCGCCCGTGCGTCGCAACCACCAAATCATCGTCTTTAACGATCAGGTCGCGCATGGACGTCGCCGGCATGTTCAATCGCAATGACTGCCAGTGATCGCCATCGTCAAACGAGACACAAACCTCGCGCTCCGTGCCTGCGAACAGAAGTCCCTTGCGTTTCGGATCCTCACGAACGACGTTGACGGTGGCTCCGTCGGGAATCCCGTTGGTGATGTGGGTCCAGGTCTTGCCGCCGTCATGCGTCCGGTAGATATGCGGGCGCATGTCGTCGAGGCGAATGGTGTTGATGGCTGCGTAGGCCGTCTGCACGTCGAAATGGCCGGCATCCATCAGGGATACCTTGGCCCATGGTTTGAGATCCGGCGGCGTTATGTCATTCCAGTGGAGCCCGTCGTCCGCCGTCACATGAATGAGCCCATCGTCGGTGCCGGCCCAGATGCAGTTGACGTCGACGTACGACGGAGCCACGGTGTAGATGACGCCGCGCTGCGTCGGTTTCGCTGTGTCGGCGTCTCGATACTTGCCGATGTTCGCCGGGACCTCCCACGTCTTTCGCGAGAGGTCAGGACTGATCTGCTGCCAGCTTTGGCCGCCGTTGTACGTCTTCCACAGGGTGTTTCCCGCAAAGTAGAGGATGTGCTCGTCGACCGGCGAGAAAAGCACGGGCGCTGTGCGCAGCGTGCGGAGGTCGGCGGAGCGGAGCGGTTTGGGTCCGATGTTCTGCACCTGGCCCGTCCTGCGGTCGTAGCGGGTCACGCCGCGGCCGCCGTAGACGATGTCGGGCTCGAGGGGATCCGGAGCCGCGTATCCGTATTCATCAACGCCGACGGGGTGCCACTCGCGGAAGGTGATCTGGCCGTCGTTGCCGCGGCTCGACACGCAAGCCGACCCGCTCTCCTGCTGTCCGCTGCAGACACGGTAGGGGAAGGCGTTGTCGGCAGCGACATGGTACAGCTGGGCCGTCGGCTGGTTGTACCACGAGCTCCACGTCTCGCCCCCATTGACGGTGATGATGGCGCCCTGGTCGCTGACGTTGAGCATGATGTCGGGGTTGTTTGGATTGATCCAGATGCGCTGGTAGTCATCGCCGCCCGGCGCGCCGCGAATGCCTACCCACGTCTTACCGCCGTCCTTCGACTTCCACGTCACGACGCTCGCGCTGTAGACAATATCGGAACTCCTCGGATCAACCGCCAGCACGGGGAGGTCGCCGCCGCCGATGCGCGCGGCAGGGCGCGGGTCGGTAGTCACCCGAGACCAGCTTTCGCCCGCATCGTCTGAGCGATAAATGCCTGTGCCGAACTGTGAGATTGCCATCGATGCATAGAGCCGTCTCGGATCGCCCGGGGCAATGGCGATGTCGGCTTGAACGATCCCTTCTGCGGGAAGACCCTTGGTGAGTTGACGCCACGTTGTTCCGCCGTCAGTCGATTTAAAGATTCCGCCACCCGTGCCGCTCCAGGCGCCATTCTCCCATGGACCCTGCCGGGCCTCCCACAACGCCGCATAGACGGTGTCGGGGCTGGCTGGATCCAGCTCGACGTCGGAGCCTCCCGTGTTCTCGTCCTTGTAGAGCACCTTCTGGAACGTCTGCCCACCATCGGTGGAGCGGAAGATGCCGCGTTCCTCGTTGGGACCGTAAGGATGGCCGAGGACGGCGACGAACAGTCGGTTCGGGTCGCGTGGGTCGACGACGATCTGCGGGATCTGCTGGCCGTCACGGAGGCCGAAGTGTGTCCACGTCTTACCGGCGTCCATCGACTTGTAGATTCCGTCGCCCGTCGAGAGGTCGGGCCGCTGCAAGCCCTCGCCGCTCCCGACGTAGAGAATGTTCGGATCCGAGGGCGCGACGGCAATCGCGCCGATCGATCCGGTTGGCTGGTCGTCGAAAATCGGCTTCCAGGTCCGGCCGTAGTCGGTCGTCTTCCACACGCCGCCGTTGCACACTCCGATATAGAAAACGTTAGGCTGGCTCGGAACGCCGGCGGCGGACTTCGTCCTGCCGCCCCGGTAAGGTCCGATCGAGCGCCAGCGCATCTCCCCGAAAAGCTTCGCGTCGTACAGCTGGGCGATGACTGTGGGAATGGCGGCGGCTAGCAGTAGCACCGCCAGGATTGTCGCGACAAACTTAGCTCGAGTTTTCATGGATCACCCCCCGCCGCCAAGCATAGCACCACAGAGACACAAAGATCACAAAGACAATGGGACCGCGCGAGGTTCATGATATTCTGGGTCACGTCTCTTCGAGCAGCGGTATGCTGCCAGCAATAATCTAAAACCCAATTGACTTTTGAGGCTGATATGACTATCTGCGAAATACCGGTTGGCAATTTGGATTCCCAGGAGTTTATCGCGAAGCAGGTCAAAGAGATATCCGCCGCAGTGGGAGATGGACTGGCGATCAGCGCGTTGTCCGGCGGTGTTGATTCGTCAACGGTCACTCTGCTCGCCCATAAGGCGCTAGGTGACAGGTTGAAGGCGTATCACATCGACAACGCGCTCATGCGGGAGGGTGAACCTCAGCAGGTGGTATCGCTCTTCGAGAAACTGGGAGTCCATGTAGAGTTGGTCGATGCTCGTGACGAGTTCCTGCGGGCGCTAAAAGGAATAACTGATCCGGAAGAGAAGCGGGAGGCGGTTACCCAGACGTTTTACAAATACGTCTTTGCCCGATTGATCCGACTAAGCGGTGCCAAGTGCTTGTTGCAGGGGACCATTCTCACGGATGTAGACGAGACCGTTGCGGGGATCAAAAGGCAGCACAACGTTTTTGAACAGCTGGGAATCGATCCTCAGGAAGCCTTTGGCTATAAGATTATTGAGCCGCTGATCCAACTCCGGAAGGACGGCGTCCGGAAGATCGCCGAAGCATTGGGTCTTCCCTCTTCGGTTTACAATAGAATGCCGTTCCCGGGGCCGGCGTTGGCAGCTCGGGTTATCGGCGAGGCTACACCGGAACGACTGGCGCTCATACGCAGGGCAACGGCCATCGTCGAATCGATACTGTCAGCCACCGGGGCTTTCCAGTACATGGCAATCCTGCACGAGGATCGGGTGACAGGCATGAGGGAGGGTCGCAGAGATTTCGGTTTCCAAATCGAGATTCGCTGCTGGGACAGCGTCGATGCGCGCCAGGCCACACCGACGCGCCTGGCCTGGGAAACTCTGGAGGCTCTCAGCCGCAACATATTGGAGGGGGTGCCCGGCGTGGTCAGCGTTACCTACAACATCGCACCGAAACCTCCCTCAACCATGGAAGTCGTATAGCTGTGAGAGCATTCTCTTCGTATAGCATCTTCTCGATGAGGGTTTAAAAAGTCACCACGAAGGCACCAAGGCGCGAAGACACCCGAAGAGAATAAAATCGCCGTAAGGTCAGTATAGGGACAGTACACAATCGCCCTTGCGGGCACACAGAGGAGAATTTATGTACACTCGACGTATTTTCGGTGTTATCGCTTTCGTCTCTCTCACCTTCGCCGCCGCGCCGGCTCAAGATCTCACCCTTGACGAGATACTCAAGAAGAATGCGGACGCCCTTGGCGGCGCTGAAGCCATCAGCAAGGTTCAGACCATCAAAATGACAGCCAAAATGGTGATGGGTGGCGGCCAGATGGAAGCTCCCATGATCGTGCAGGCCAAGCGCCCAAACCTCGTCCGCACCGAAATCCAAATGCAGGGCAAGAGCATGATCATGGCTTATGACGGCACCAACGCGTGGATGATCAATCCGTTCACAGGCTCCTCCGAACCGCAGAAAATGGATGAGAAGATGGCTTCCAACCTTGACTCTTCCGACGTGGACTCTCAAATTGGCTGGCTTTCGGGCATGAAGGCTGCCGGGCATACTGTTGAGCTGCTCGGCAAGGAAGATGTCGAAGGTTCGCCCGCCTATAAGCTCAAAATCACTCGCAAGACCGGTATGATCGTCACCGAGTTCCTCGATGCCCAAACCTTCCTGCCCATCAAGAGCATCGCCAAAGTCTCTCAGATGGGACAGGAAATGGAGATGGAAGGCTACTCCAGCAACTACAAGAAAGTCGGTGGCATCATGTTCGCCCACTCCGTCGACGAGAAGAGCGGCGGCCGCTCTGTGATTCAGATAAGTGTCGAGAAGATCGAGATCAACGAGCCCATGGACGACAGCCTTTTTAAGACGCCCGCGGCGGAGAAGCCCGTGGAGAAAAAGTGAGACCGCCATGCGACTGCGATATGCACTACTCCGTAGCCTGCCTGTGCTAGCTCTCGCCGTCCTGAGCCTGCCCGCCCAGGTCAAGATCGACTCCACCACTTTTGGAGCCTTGGAAGCCCGAGCCATCGGCCCCGCTGCGATGAGCGGCCGCATTGCTGCCATCGATGGCAAGCCCCGCGATGGCCGCATCATCTATGTCGGCGCGGCTGGTGGAGGCCTCTGGAAGTCCACCAATGGCGGCACCACCTTCAAACCCGTCTTTGACAAATACAACCAGTCCATCGGCGCCATCGCCGTCGATCCCTCCAACCCCGAGACCGTCTGGATCGGCACCGGCGAACCCTGGGTCCGCAACAGCGTCTCGGTCGGGTCAGGCATCTACAAGACGACCGATGGCGGTGAGAACTGGCAGTTCATGGGTTTACCCAATTCTGAACGTATCGCCCACATCGTCGTCGATCCCAAAAACTCGAAAACCGTTTATGTTGCCGTCCTGGGCCACCTCTGGGATGCGAACGAAGAACGCGGCCTCTACAAGACCACAGATGGCGGCAAGACCTGGAACCGCATCCTTTACGTTAATCCGGATACCGGCTGCTCCGATGTCGCCATCGACCCACAGGAAACCCAGGTCCTCTACGCCGGCATGTGGCAGTTCCACCGCTGGCCCTGGTTCTTCAAGTCCGGCGGGCCCGATAGCGGCTTATATCGCAGCGCCGATGCCGGCAAAACGTGGGAGCGCCTCAAGGAAGGCCTTCCCGAAGGCGAACTCGGCCGCATTGCCGTCGCCGTCTCTCCCGGGCGCCCATCCACCGTCTGGGCCCTCGTCGAAGCCAAAAAGACTGCGCTGCTCCGCTCCGACGACATGGGCCGCACCTGGACCTCCGTCAGCACCTCCGGTTCCGTGACTGCTCGCCCCTTCTATTTCAGCCTGATCGTCCCGGATCCGAAGGACTATAAGCGTCTCTATAAGCCCGGCTTGTACCTTAGTGCCTCCAACGACGGCGGCAAGAGCTTCACAATGCTCGGTCTCGCCCTTATGAGCTTCTCCTATCACCCCGATCTCCACGCCCTGTGGATCGACCCTGCCAATCCTGGCACTCTTTATCTCGGTACCGACGGCGGTGTCTACAAATCGCTCGACGCCGGCGTCACCTGGAGTTTCCTCCGCAACCTTCCCGTTTCGCAGTTCTACCACGTTTCCTATGACATGGAAGTTCCTTATAATGTCTACGGGGGACTTCAGGACAACGGCAGCTGGATGGGCCCCAGCGAATCTTCCGGCGGCGTCCAAAACAAGGATTGGCGCTCAGTCGGCATCGGCGACGGCTTCTACGTCTTTCCCCATCCCACCGACAAGAACGTGCTTTATTCGCAATACCAGGGCGGCCGTCTTCTGCGCTTCCATAAAAAAACCGGCGAGATCAAGTCGATCATGCCGCAGCCGGCTGCGGGCGATCCCAAGTTGCGCTTCAACTGGAACGCCGCCGTCGCGCTCAGCCCCTCCAATCCTGATACGCTCTACATCGGCGGCCAGTTCCTCTTTCGCTCGCGCGACAGAGGAGAAAGCTGGGAGAAGATTTCGCCCGATCTCACAACCAACGACCCCGAAAAGCAGAAGCAGCAGGAGTCGGGCGGCCTGACCATAGACAATTCCTCTGCCGAGAACCACTGCACCATTTACGCCATTGCCGAATCACCCAAGGATTCGAACGTCATCTGGGTTGGCACCGACGACGGCAACCTCCAGCTTACCCGCGACGGCGGAAAGACCTGGAAGAATCTCATCGCCAACGTGCAGGGCGTCCCCAAGTTCACGCAGGTCTCGAGCGTTGAAGCCAGCCGCCACTCACCTGGAACGGCCTACGTTACCTTTGACGGCCACATGCTCGGCGACAGTAAGACTTACGTTTACAAGACCAGCGACTTCGGCGTCACCTGGGCCTCGATCGTAACCCCCGACATTAAGGGCTATGCCCACATCGTCCGAGAAGACACGGTCAAGCCGGATCTGCTGTTTGTCGGCACAGAATTCGGCCTCTTCCTCACCGTCGACGGTGGGAAGCAGTGGGCACAATTCACCGGCGGCCTGCCCAACGTCGCCGTGCGTGATCTTGCCATCCACCGGCGCGACGATGCCCTCGTCATCGCCACACACGGCCGCGGCATCTATGTCGTCGACGACATCACGCCCATCCGCCAGATCACTCAGGCAGTCCTCGATTCGAAGTTCACGATTCTCAACAGCAAACCCTCGCCCGTGCGCCTTCCCTCCGGAGCGCAGGTGTTCGGCCGCAACGACGAGTTCGTCGGCCCGAATCCGCAGGAAGTCGCCTGGATCACTTACTATCTCAAGGAACGCCACGTCATCGGTGAGTTCAACATCGAGATCTATGATAGCCAGAGCGGCCTCGTGACGAAGCTCGCCGCCGGCACACGTCGTGGCATCAACCGCGTCGCTTGGCCCATGCGCATGAAACCTCCCCGCGTTGCCACCGCCGCTACACTCGAAGGCAGTTCCCTGAGTGGCCCTTCGGTGCCGGAAGGAAATTACACTGCCAAGCTCATCAAGGACGGTGAAACCTTCACTGCGCCCATCCGGCTTGTGGCCGACCCAGCCTCGCCGCATTCTGAGGCGGACCGCAAGCTGCAGCAGCAGACCGTCATGCGCCTTTACCGGCTCATTGAGCGTATTGCCTTCGTTTCAGCCTCCGTTGTCGAGGCCCGCGATCAGGCTCGCGACCGCGCCAAGCAGGCCCGCTCCACCGCCGGTGACAAGAAGCCCGATACGGCTTTGGCCAAAGAACTCGACGCCTTCTCAGAGGAACTCAACAAGCAGGCCGCATCTATCGCCGCGCAAAAGGAGGAAAGCATGGTGGGCATCTCCGGAGAAACGAAGCTCCGTGAGATGACCGGCGAGCTTTACGGAGAGATCTCCCGCTACGGCGGACGGCCCACGCAGTCCCAGCTCGGACGCGCCGGAGTCCTCGAGCAGGAAGTCGAGAAGGTGAGTGCCGCATTTGAAAGTCTTCTGGCCAAGACCCTTGAACCGCTCAACGCAAAGCTCAAGGCGGCGAACTTCGCGCCCATCACCCGCCTGACCAAGGAGGAATTCGACAAGCGCCAAAGGTGAGTGCAGTAGCCGATACTACTGCCGCGCTTGTTCGGCCGCCGATAACTCCGGAATCGAACAGCAGCTCCGCGCGGATATGGCTTTGCCGTTTGTGGCCCATGATTTGCGTATATCCTTCATGAGTGCAGGGAGCGCTTGTGGGCGGCGGTAGGCTCAGCCAGGTTTGGCTCTCGTGGCCAGAACCATCCTGACTTGCCGCGCGCATGCATGCGAATATTCCGGACAGTGTTGTGAGATCTTGCCACTTCATCGCACAGGAGCCAGACTCATGGTGATTACTTTCTAGAGAGCGAATCGGTTGCCGCTTTTTCCCCCGGGATGGCAAACTACAAATGGTTGATATACACTCCAAAGGCATGAATCCAGCCCAAGGGAAACCTATCCCGGAATTTCTCACCGCTTCTTTCGCAATGGTGTTGGCCGGCAAACACCTTGACATCTCGATAAATGCTCCCATTGGCCCAACCCGATTGGCGACCATGCTTCCCCTGATTCAGTCTGTGGCTGACCTAATCGTAGAGTCCGCGATTGAGGCCTGCACGGAGAAGGGACTAAACGTTTCATGCAAGAAAGCTTGCGGCGCATGCTGCGTGCAAGTTGTGCCGCTTGCCCAGGTGGAGGCTCGTCACATTCGCGACCTGCTGGAACGGATGCCCGAACCGCGCCGGTCCGTCATTCGAAATCGCTTTGCGGAAGGCGAGCGACGGCTGCAGGAGGCTGGCTTGCTCAAGAGATTCCTGGACACCAGCAAGCTCAGTGAAGCTGAGCTTCAGTCGCTGGGCTTGGATTATTTCCATCAGAGGCTTCAATGTCCTTTCCTGGAAGAGCAATCGTGCTCGATTCACGCAGACCGCCCGATTCGATGCAGGGAGTACCTTGTGACCTCCCCGGCAGAGCACTGTGCGAATCCGACGGCTCAATTGGTGCAACGCCTGGCGCTGCCGGGAAATGTTCTCGCCACGCTGATTCACATGGAAAAAGGTCTCAATGCCGGCGCCAGCCGCTGGGTGCCGCTCATCCTGTCTCTTCGATGGGCGAAGACGCATCAGGATAAACCTGCGGAACGCCCGGGGACCGAACTGGTGCGGGAACTGTTCGAAAGTCTGTCTGAAAAAAAACTGCCCAGCCCCACTTTCCCGCTTTGAACAACATGGCTATTCCCGTTCTCCACCCTTAGGGCCTGCAGCAAAATGCCAAGTTATTTTTGAACGGGCCCTCAGAACATCAATAGTGAAGGCGAGCATGGGACACCGACTTGTCTTTGACACGGTGTGTCAATCCCGAAATCTTGGTTTCTAAGCAATCAGGACTGCTGACCGGGCCAAGCTTACGAGTTTTTCCTCTAACCCGTCAGCAAGGCAACGCAAGATCTCTTCAACGTCACGCACAGGCTTTCCCTCATGGGAAATGGTGGTTCCCCCAGATACGACAAATTTGCCCAAATCATTCAGTAGCATGGCGCGGTCCCGCGTGCCGTCAAGGAGCATCAGCAAATGGCGCCCGAGCACGTCATCGATCCGGAGAGTGGTATGGCGCAGCGTTGAGACGACATTGTCCTGCTGGAGTTGCAGGCGCGCCAGCGGGCTGGAGACCGGGCGCTCGCTTACCGTGGTTACGAAGGTAGGCGCATGAGCATGGAATTGGACGCATCCCACCGCATGCGCCTGCAGGAGCGCGTTTCCCAGTTCCTCTTCATCATCCGCGGCGTCAGAGCCGGGCGTTTCAGAGTCGTAACCCAAATGAGTCCGCACCCGCATGAGCAGTTCAGGAAATCGCACCGAGTGCGGCCAAGCTATCCCAAGCAGAAGCAGGGCTGTTTTGACGATAGGCCGATCGGATTCCAATTCGGCGCCTTTAGGACCTTGGAATAACTCCGCAGAACGCGATCGGACATCCGGTTCTGCTGATATCGGACGGATCTCAGCTGCGGCATGTAACCCGTGTATTCGTTCTGGCTTGATCGTGTGATCGAGTGGTGTTCGGTTCCGGCAAAGCAGCGTCTGGCGGAAAGCCCGGCAACGCAGGAAATCCAGGTATTGCTCGCGCGTGATTATGTCGCTGCTGCCCAATTCGGACAGCGCCGCGGCGACCTGCGGCTTGTACTTATCCTCTTTCATCCCGACAATATCTGCTTCGGATAAATATTGAAGCCCGTGACATGCGGCATGCGCAATGAATTCGTGAAAATAGACCGGGTGGTTGATCGAACTCAGGTCGTCGTGGAAGAAGCCCGCATCGACGTACTTGACACTACGATCCAGTTCGCGTTCAAGGATCTGATGGTATAGGTCGGGTTCCTCTTTGGATTCGGCCAGGAATTTGAGGAGCGCCCGCGCCTGGCGGACTTGCCCCGCGGGTTCCCTGAAATGAGCCGAGTGATAGCGCATCATCCCGCGGACAAGATCCCGGAGGTGGTTACCGGGATAGGTGTTGTAACTCACGTAAGCCACGCCGTTCTCAGTCAAGTGCTCGCTGCAAATGGCAAGAATCTTGTCGCGCACCTCAGCGGGCACCCAGGAGTAGAGGCCGTGTGCAACGATGAAGTCGAATCGCCCGAGGTCGGACGGCGCTCTTAGCAAGTCCATTGAGTGCAAAGCGATGTTTTTTAGCCCGAGTTGATCCACGGTTGCGTTGCCATGTGCGATCTGTCGCTGCGCAAGGTCCAGGCCCACAAACTCGCTCTCCGGCAAACCAAACGCCATGGTGATGAGGTTGGTGCCATCTCCACAACCGAGTTCGAGCACCCGGCAATGCTCGACGCGGGCTGGCCTCATTCCAAACAAGGTTGCCATGGTTGCCAAACGGTCAGGGTGGGTCTGGGAATATATCGCGCTGGGGTATGGCACTTCATCATAAAGGGTCGTGTTTGGAGTCATAGCGTCCTCCGACAGCGGCTCGTCACTTGTGAATACGACCTGGGAGTGCCTGATTAAAGCCTAGCCAAGGGGCTGCGCCCCTTGAAATCCCCGCGCGCCCGCTAGTCCAGTTGATATCAGCGGATCGTCCGGCGCGCGGGGATTTGAGAAGTCAGGAGTCAGGAGTCAGGAGCCAGAATAAGA
>Ga0315279_10005335_pt1 | contig 16737 bp, 20 predicted proteins | sample YL17G06_20_MG_FD_203694 | JGI IMG/M metagenome (GOLD analysis project Ga0315279, IMG submission 203694) | Sediment microbial communities from Yellowstone Lake, YNP, Wyoming, USA - YL17G06_20 | ecosystem: Environmental > Aquatic > Freshwater > Lake > Sediment | place: USA: Wyoming | collected...
AAGCAAATAAGCAGCGATTTTTGGGATCTCCTTCGATCCGTATCGAAAGCACTGATTTGTGGCCCGAACAACGGGAAGACTACTTCATGGGTTGCCGTGTTTATCCAACCCCTGAAGGGTTAAGGGGCTACCCGACCATCGAAATGATCCGGGAAAAATTGATTGTTTATAAATCCCCAGAAACGGAGAAGGAGTGAAATGAATATTGGACAGATAATTGTCACGCTTGCAGGAATCGCCCTGAATATTTTCATCGCCTGGTTTTTCTGGCTTGCACCGAAGGGTCAGACTCGGCCGACCGCAGCGGCTGGGGGTATGCAAGAAGTTGCTGTCACCGTCAAAGGCGGATATACACCCGATGTGATCGTAGTTAAAGCTGGTCAGCCACTCCGATTGCATTTCACCCGTCGGGAAAGCGCAGCCTGCTCGGAGAGAGTACTGTTTCCTGATTTCAATCAGAATGCTCTGTTACCCGAAGGTCAAGAAGTGACCCTGGAATTCACCCCAGAAAAAACTGGTGAATATGGCTTCCAGTGCCAGATGGGGATGTTTCGTGGAAAGCTGATCGTGGAATAGAATTTTCATCGGTTATTAAGGTCCTTATGCTATAAAAAGAGGTATAGGAAGGAGATTACGAAAATGGAAATAGATCCTGTATGCGGGATGGAAGTCGACTCCCAGACTGCCGCTGGTAAATCGAATTATCAAGGAAAGACGTATTACTTTTGTTCAATAGAAGATAAAACGGCTTTCGACAAAGAGCCGCAGAAATATGTTAAATCCCAAGAACACGGAAGCGAGCACATGCATCACCATTGATCGTTAAAGTGTAATATTCCCCATGCTGTACTTATAACGGCATGGGGAATATTATATGTGAGGAGGTGTCATGAATAGAGTACCACCGATCGCCACTATATTGATTGTTGTTTTTGTTATTGTATTGCTTAGCGGGTGTGCTCTGATCAATCGATATTCCAATCCTCAGGGAACTTCATGGGGACAGGGCGCTTTCACATCCAATGGAGAGCAAATTTATTTCACTGCCACCAGTGACCGCGGTACGGATATCACCTATGCAGGAGGCCCTTCATCGAATGGGTGGATGATGATGAGCGGGCAGCTCGCCTGTGCTTCGTGTCATGGTCCTGATGGTCGAGGTGGTGAGCACAGTATGGGGATGATGCAGACGATGGATGCAAAAGATATTCGTTGGTCAACCCTTGAAAGCGAGTTTGATACGCAAAAATTCAAGCTGGCCGTGGAGGAGGGGAAGGATCCCGATGGTTCCATGCTTTCAACCGATATGCCTCGCTGGAAAATGAGTGATGAGGATATCGCGGACTTGATCGACTACCTCAAGACTCTGCCATAATCGGCTTCTGCAAGCTAACAATCTGGTCTGCAAGCACACTCGATTCTACGTATGCACCAGCAAGACTCTGGGTGAACTTCAATTTGTATTGTATATAGGCAAAAAGGCCTATTGATTTACGAGCGAAACAACCGTTTCTTTATCTCTGTTTGTGACATACAATTGCTCCTGTATGTAAAAGAAAGGATTAGAAGATTATGATGCTCGGTGGTGGATTGATGATGGGAGTGGGATTGTTGGTCCTACTATTGATCATTGGTATTCCAATTGTATTAGGGATTGCCTTGGTGGGCGGTGGATTTAGAATCTTTCAGAAGCAAAACCAACCGGTAAACATGGTGCAAAATCCGGTCTACGCGATGCCCAATCAAGCGGTTCAAACAAGCCAGACTTCAGTTGCACCGTCACGTTATTGCAGCCATTGTGGCGCTGGGTTACAAGTTGATTGGACACACTGCCCACAGTGCGGTGCGCCAGTCAGTTAAATCGTCATAAGTAGACGACAATAAGTATAAACAAATAGCAAGCCATAACAACCATGACATCGGACTATCGGTTTTTGGATAGTCCGATGCTTTATTAATAAATGACCCCTAATTAACCTGCAGAGATATAAACATCATCTGAACAGCAGAATGGCGTATTCGGTGGTACGCTAAACAACGCTATCGTTTTTAAATTAACAAGGATAAACTCAAAACATTGACGCAACGAAGAGTGAGTGGACGGCCAAGAGACTACCGTGTTACCTGGAGATATTATAAATGGCCAAAATACGGGAACAAATTGTAAAGGTAGCTTTCATCTTATCAATCCCAATCGTTATTATTCTTGGGGTGGTGAGGCTGGTTGCAACCGAACCATATTTGTCTTTCGAATATAGCAAGCCTGGTTTTCCTGAAGACCTTTTTGGGTTTGATCGCAGCATGCGCATTGCCCATGCAGCAGACAACATTCAGTTTGTTACCTCGAAACAATCGTTGGATGATTTAGCCGGTCAAAAACACAATAATTCCCTTCTATATAATTTCCGTGAGCTTAAGCATATGCTCGACGTCAAAAACACCTATCAAACTACTCTTCAGGTGTGGCTTTTGATGTTAGCGGTTTCGGCGGTTAGTGGAGCTGCATTGATCGGGCGAAAAGAAAAACGCCTAGATTTTGCTTCTGCCCTTCGATGGGGCGGTGCGCTCACCGTTGGTCTGCTAATGGTAATCGGGTTGGCAGCTGTTCTGGCCTGGCAAGGATGGTTCGTCATATTTCATCGGTTATTCTTCGAGCTAGGGAGCTGGACCTTCGATGTAACAGACACCCTGATCCGGTTATTTCCGGAAAAATTTTGGTATGATACGGCACTTACTCTCTCTGGCTTGAGTATAGTCATCGGTATTTTGACCTATTGGACGGGATCACGACTATCAAAAAGATATGCCAGTAGGTACGAGCCTAGTACACTATTGGGGTCGGCTCCAGGTGAAACTCAAAAAATATCTAGTGAAAGTGGTCAGGAAGGGCCGAAAATGATCACTCAAGCGAAATACATCCCGGCTTTAAGCTTTAGTTGGTTAACACCTTTGTTTGACCTCTTTATAAAATTGGGTATGCGCGAGCGTAGCTTTAAACGCCGCCTTATTCAACAAGCCAATATTCGATCTGGAATGCGCGTTCTGGATCTAGGCTGTGGCACTGGCACTCTTACCATCATGATCAAGCAAACTTATCCGAATGCTGAAGTAGTCGGATTGGATGGCGATCAAGCTATATTAGAAATTGCTCGTTCTAAAGCCAATCGTGTAGGTGTGAATATAACTTTTGACAATGCGATGGCATTCAAACTGCCATACCCCGACAACTCCTTTAACCGAGTACTTTCTAGCCTCGTCATCCATCACCTGAGTACCGAAAACAAGCAACTCGCCATGCATGAGATCTACCGTGTTCTAAGAGCAGGAGGCGAACTTCATATCGTGGATTTTGGGAAACCGCATAATCCTTATGCTCAACTGGTTTCCTTGGTTATCCGGCATCTAGAAGAAGCGTCTGACAATATCCGGGGGTTAATCCCAGAAATGATCCACAACGCAGGTTTTACAAAAGTGGAAAAGACTGCCCAATACACGACAATCGTCGGGGGCTTAACTCTGTTTCGAGCAAAGGTGTGAGGCAAAAATGTTTCTCGCTCGGCGTAATCTCCTTCAAGACAAAACTCGTCTAGCCTTGAGTGTTAGTGGTGTGGCGCTGGCTGTCATGTTGATTTTAATCCTCAAAGGTTTTTTGACCGGCATGAATCGCCAAATCACCTCATATGTTGACCAGTCGCCTGGTTCGCTCATTGTAGCTCAAAAAGGCATCAGCAATATGTTGGGAGCTACATCCATACTACCGCCTTCTATCTCCGACCAAATCGAAAAAGTGAAAGGCATTGAAAAAGTTATTCCGGTACTCTCCCAGTTTGTAATCCTGGACTTGCATGGAAAGAAACAGCCTGCTTATATGATCGGGTACGAACCGGAACAGGGAGGTGGCCCATGGAAAATCACAGAAGGTCGGGAACCCAATACCAACACTGAGATGATTATGGATAGTGTGCTCGCCAAACGACATAACCTGAAAATCGGTGACACATTCGAAATCTTGGATCAGAAGTTCATCATTGTGGGGCTTTCGGATGGTACGACTTCCTGGATGACAAGCTTTTTCTTCATTCTCAAGCCGGCTGCTGAGACATTGTTGCGCGCACCCGGTGCCACCAGCTACCTGCTCATCGAGACGAAAACGGGAACGAACATCGAAGACGTCCAATCCAGATTGAATGAGCTGCCTGGTATTAATGCCTTGACCAAAGAAAAAGTGGCAGCTAACGACTTAAAGTTGTTTGCCACAGTCTTTTCCGCCCCTCTTAAATTGATGGTAGGGATCGCATTTCTGGTAGGGACGATGGTTGTTGGGCTGGTAATCTATACCTCAACTGTCGAGCGACAGCGTGAGTACGGAGTGATTAAAGCGATTGGGGCAAAGAACCGGGTTCTGTATCAGGTGGTCACAGCACAAGCGTTGGTGGCTGCCACAACCGGGGCAGTTGCAGGTGTGTTGCTGGCTTATCTTACAGCCCAAGCGATTATGGCGGTCAGAGCGCAATTCCTGATTGTGATTGAACCCCGAGATATACTCCTGGCATTCCTGGCCGGATTGGGAATGGCATTACTGGCAGCTCTTTTCCCGGCTCGAGTGATCTCTGGATTAGCGCCTGCGGAGGTCTTTCGCAAATGACCCGTTTAGCCTTTCGCAACCTTTTTCAGAATAAAATCAGGCTGGTAATCTCGGTCGGTGGGGTAGCACTTGCTCTACTCCTCATCCTCTCGCTGGATGCCATCTTCACAGGGGTTGAAAAGCAGATCACAGCATATATCAACCATAGTCGGGCTGATATTTTCGTCTCGCAGCTGAATGTCCGTAACATGCATATGGCTTCATCATCATTGCCGAACACAACCATTAAAGCTGTCGAATCGGTTCCGGGTGTATCTGCTGTCACCCCGATCCTGTATCTTCCTAATATGCTCGTAGTCGGTGATGAACGCAACCTGGCATACATTATTGGCTTACCTGAGAATGCATCGATAGGAGGTCCATGGGATGTGCCTATGGGTCGTGGGAACCCTGGTCCAGGCGAGGCTGTGATAGACAGGAACGTGGCAGAAAAATCTGGGGTGAGTTTAGGTGATGATGTTGAAATTCTGGGTATGAAATTCAAGCTAGTCGGACTCTCCGAAGGGACTGCCAGCCTGGTCAACTCTGTGGCGTTCATCTCATTATCCGATTTTGAGATGCTTCGAGGCAGTCAGGATACTGTGAGTTTCTTGCTGATTAAGCTTGACCCTGATCAATCGCCTATAGAAGTATCTAAACGTATCGAAAGACAAGTGACTGGGGTTACAGCTACTCCAACGGCTGAATTTGCTGCCCAGGAAAAACGTGTGGTCAAGGATATGAGCACCGATGTGATCACGATCATGAACATGGTTGGATTTCTCATTGGACTGGCAGTGATGGCACTCACCGTTTACACCGCCACTTTGGCACGTAAAAAAGAATACGGTGTGCTCAAGGCACTTGGCGCACAGAACGGGCACCTTTATCAGGCAGTTATTACGCAAGCGTTTCTAAGTGTCATCCTGGGGTTCATAACTGGGTTGGCGTTTACCCTGCTTCTTTCGCGCACCATACCCCTTCTCGGATTAAACCTGGTGCTGGAGGTGAGCAGTGCTTCCATGATCAAAGTAGGTTCTATTTCTATTGTGATCGCCGTTATCTCTGCAATCCTGCCCATTCGACAAATCGCTGGATTAGATCCAGCCTTGGTGTTCAGAGGAAAATAATATGGCCTATTCTACTTTAAGCGTTATGAATGTCACTAAACGCTATGGCTCTGGTGCAACTGAAGTCACCGCGGTGCGAGATGTTTCGCTTGCAGTCGCTCCCGGTGAGATTGTCCTGATTATGGGCCCCTCCGGTTCCGGAAAGACTACCCTGCTATCAATGCTGGGTGCACTGCTGAAACCAAGCGAGGGCGAAATCCAACTTAATAGCGATGTAATCAGTGCCCTGGCAGAGAACCGGTTACCAAATATTCGCTTGCGCCAGTTTGGGTTCATCTTCCAGGATTTCAATCTTCTTTCAGCATTGACTGCGTTGGAGAATGTAGCCATCGTAGCTGAACTAGCTGGAGCTAAAAATGGAGTTGCCCGTAAGAAAGCAGCTGCTGTGTTAATTGATCTGGGATTGAAGGAGAGGCTCAATTTCCTTCCAGAAAAGCTCTCTGGTGGCGAGAAACAACGTGTGGCAATTGCGCGGGCGCTGGTCAATGATCCAGCCTTGATACTGGCTGATGAGCCTACCGCTAACCTCGACTCAAAGATCGGTCACGAAATCATGCGACTCCTCAGGCAGATCGCTAAAGAACAGGGAAGGAGTGTCGTGATTGTTTCTCACGACGAGCGCATCAAGGATATTGCTGACAGGGTATTGTGGTTAGAGGATGGGCAGTTCAAGGAGATGGTCTCCATGGCAACGGATCCGGTGTGCGGGATGACGGTTGAGAAGGACAAATCCCTCAGTGCCGAATGGAATGGAAAGATGTATTATTTTTGTGCCAGGGGATGCCGGGAAGAGTTTATTAGAGAGACAGGACGATTAGTTCGAAATAACACTCAAACTCAGAGATAATACCCAAAAAGCCCAATGTAAGCTTCTCTTATCGGATGTAAATGGGTCGCCTCTTCTTGCTTCATACGATTGTGCAAGCATTTTTCTGTAATTTCTGACGGCATCCTTTATAAGTAAACTATAAGTACTGAAGAAAAATCCAAGCCCCAAATGTGGAAAAGTAAATTGGATAACACTACCCACCATTGCACAATCACTAATTTAAGACTTCTATGACTCATTCCCTTTTATGGGGTCAGTTATGCTCTCCAGATATTCTGAGAAAGTATTAGATTAATATCCACAGCTGGACGGGATATTTGTCCCTATTAACTCGGGACATATGCCCATCGACTTTCGTCAGAAGATGGAATACTATTGATTTAATTGTCTAAATGTAGAATCATTAATAAAAGCCCTCTCCATGTGGAGGAGGGCTAGTTAAATTTACCCACCTGCGGAGAGGGTGGGATTCAAAATGCTCACCCCCTGCGTGTGCCCACGGTGGGCTATTTTCACAGATAACGTATTTCAGGACTTGACACTAATCAGACGTTGGTGAAGAATCGCTCGCCGATGCGGGCTCCTCCGTATACTTTTGTAGTTGTCTCAAGGCTTTGTCCGTCAAGAGGAGCAGGTTCTTTAAATGCTCCTCATTAGGCACGCCAATACCAATGCTGTCATGAATGAGCGAGATACCAATCACATAAGAGGTGATCACTATTTTGGCTTGTTGGGCATTGGAGACCACTCTAGCAATGTCCGTCAGAGGGTTACGATAAAAAAGCGCCACGATCTGCACGATTCCAACTCCGCCAATCACTGCGACCATTGCTACATTTTCCGGCCTGAGTATCGCGCCTGCTGCGGCGATGCCCAGGAAGATGACGCCGATTACGAACATTGTCACGCTCATCATCCTTGAAGTATCATAAGCTCGGCGGAGCTGAGAAAATGCTTCGTTGAAGAAATCACGGGCGCTCTTGATTTCTTGCTCCTGCTCAGTATCATTGGATGTACCTGGGGGCTGGGGTTTTTCGGCATCATCAGGTGATGAATTGGGATGAAACAGTACCTCGAAATCATTCAATCGGCTGATGATCTCAAGGCGGACCTTATCTGAGATACCCAATTCTTTCGAGGCTTTTTCTGCGCTATCCTTCGATTTGAGTCGTTCTATCAAGAGGGGCTGTTGGGGCAACTGCCGCATGGCATACCAGTACGTGCGAAAATCATCTTCCTGCATATCTGGCATTGGGATCCTCCTCCTTTAGATGTCTCGAAATTGCTTCGCTAGGGCATCGAAATCAGCCATCTGATCGGTGAGTTTCTGGCGAGCATTTTCCGCGGTGATTTTCAACTCCTCTAAATCCAGCATATTATTTAGCTGGTATTTCTTATTAATTAAATCCCGTAACAGGTCGGTATACAAACGAGCTACTTTTGCTTCACGTTCTTCCAACGCATTGCAGAACCTTTCCCAGGTTTCTCGACGATCACTACTAAGAGTATTTAAGAGTTTTCGCAACGCGGCGCCGAAACCCTGGAATATATCACACAAACCGTTGGCTCTGAAACTGTTTGTCAGGGCATCGTCCTCCAATTCAGTAACCAGAGACTCCGCTTCCATAATCGATTTGGACTCTTCGACCGCTTCGAGTTTGTGAACAACAATTGAATGGGTGTGTTTGATCAAATCGGAGATCGTCGCCAACTGCCAGACATAATTCTTTAAAGTTTCCCGACTTTTACTCATCCCGACGAATTCTTTCCCAATAACCGCAACATCGTCGAATATATCCGTTGAGCTCATTTCCGTTTCTCCTTTCAATGCAAATAAGGTCGGACTAGCACTGCCGTACATTTTGCTGGAACGTTGTTTCACTCCCTTAATAAATCATCTTCGTATTCTCTATATTCCACACCGGAACTTACTTTCGTAGAAACCAAGCCCTGCATCAGAAACGTGAATTCCCTTACGTTGTTTTGACAGTTTCAACAACGTCATTTCGCAGACCACTCGAATCCTTTCTACGCCCTGGTTGTTTCTTGCAGCCAATCCACGAGAATGTGCCGCCGTCATACCCGGTAGCTTTTTGATAGTCCGGATCCACACGCTGAATTGGAACAATCCATTGGATATCTACCACCTCTTTCGCCAGGATGACTTCGCCGCGCTAAGCGCTATCGTACCTTCGCCGGCCAGGCAGCCTTCGGGTATGACGAAGTTGCCCGGCAAACCTCTATCTTTCAACATCACTGCCCCTCGAAATATTTATCGTCGTTGCCTCGCCTTTCGGTTTTCAAAGCGTCTATCTCGGTTCAAAGATGTGACAGTTTAGTTATTACCTCTTTCAAATAGCCATAAGCAAGGATAAGCTCATCTCCATTTGGCAGGAGTGGGTTTATCGGGTCCGCTGATTTCTGTGCCTCCGTTTTTCAACCAGAAAGCGACATCTGTCATTTGGATTGCCCCAGGTTCTGTGCCGCCTTCAGAAAACAAAGATTTTTCAAACTCCCTCAGTCTCTCTAAGAGAACCTGAGAGCTAAAGCCTGGCACTGAAGCAAGGCTTTCATGGGAAGTCCGACCGGTTAGGTGCGTCCAGTTCAGCATGGCTGCATCGGTCAACACCGCGCCGGAGAGGATGAGGACGTATGATTCATCAGCATCTTGATATCGTGACAGCCCCTTGTCGGTTTTTCGAGTGATTGAGGGAATCGACAGGCTCCAGCCGAACCCGAATGGGCCGTTGCCGGAGCCTGAGTCATAAGAAAAGGAGGTTTAGGACCGAAGCCTGAGCATCCCGGGCCGGTGGCGATGGGCACGCTCATTGAGCCGGTACCAGTCACCGGATTAGCTGCGAACTTCTCGCCCGTCCCACGTATCGCGCCACCGCCCTTTGGTAAGTTTATGGTTGGCGCGGTGAATTCAGGATTGGGAGGATTAGCGTTGGATTGTTGTTGATTCTTATTAACCATCCAGTGTCCTCGAAATCAGACGGGTTCCGATTCTGGTCAGCTAGATGGGTATGAATTATCTTCCTTACCATTTGGTCATTTGACCAGTGAAGGGCGTAGAGAAATAAACACCTTTCGGAAGATATATGGGGACAAAAACCCCTTTTTGTGGCAGCGAAGAAAGATGATCAGATGGGATTAGGCAGATCAATAAGGTTAAATAACTTTACCACATATGTGATATTTGTCAATCGGGAGTGGCTAAAATAGAGGGTCAAGACAATCCTTGATATGAGCTGGGTAGGCAGGATACATTTGCTTATAGAGTTGCCTTCTGTTGTAACAGTAGATAAACAATCATAATGCGCACTTCAGGGCATGCGGACAACGCGAGAAGTAACGCGACGATCTTGCCAAACGCGCCAGATAGTGTCGCAGCTCTGCATTATCTCCTTCCACCGAGTAGGTATCCGTTTTCCCTTCAGAGATTGTATACTTGCCGAAGTGATTCCACAAGCACTCATAGACATCAAAGGCATCGCTATAATATTGTTTAGCCTTAGGCGCATTGTCCACCATAGCTTGAATGTCTTGAGAAGTACGCTCCCAGACCACTTTGCAGCTCAGAAAACAGCGGGTTTGGCGGTCTACCATTATGATGATGTAGATCCTATTTTTTTATTACCGATAAAGGTGAACAATTCATCCATTTCTGCAGCCTTGACTTCTTTGGGTACAGGTGCTTCTGGCAAGCTGGCTGCACTGGCTTTGACCCATAAGGATACAGTGCGATGATGGAGCCCAAGATGCCGTGCGATCCGACGCAAGTTCATCCCGTCCACATACAGTTGCAGGGCTTGCTTGCGAACTTCGTCCGGATAGCCATGCACTTTCAGCTCGGGTGTATATTTACACTTACAATGCATGCATAGGTATCGTTGTTAACCCGACTGGGTCTTTCCTGTTCTATTTTGGCGACTTGTTTGATGACATCGAGGGCATGTTTGCATGGCTATATTCTAACCCATAAATTTAGCCACTCTCAACATTTTCACAAGAGGAATTGGTTCAGAGATCGTAGCCAGCTACGTCAACGTATCAGGATGTTGACAAAAGCCATTCAGAAGCTGCTGGCATGAGCATTTTACTGTCCGTTAATCGCGAACCTGGCGTCAAGCGCAATCGTCCATATCACAGCGGTGTGTTATTTGGGTAATTAAAGTAGTTGAGAACCTTCCTCACATCCGAAAACCCTGACCCACAAAAAAATCCGGTTTCCGGAGATGATATAACCCCTTCCCAGGAGCAACAGAACTTACCAGACATAATCCCACAGAGCCTTATCGAATGGCTGGCTCGCATTAATCGCCGTTACCTGACCATCAACCAGGAAAAGACGAACGATACCAGCTAAAGATCATATTGGCTGCTCCTGGATTGGAGGTAAGCCGTGAATAATTCTGGATAGTTTTCTCTATTTTCAGACCAAAATACTACTTTGAAAGAAAGGATTGAACAAGATGAACCGATACAAGAAAAGAGAAGACGTTTCCCCCCTCCCAGGAGCAGCCTACATTCGCTTCTCATCCGAGATGCAAAGCGACTCATTCAGCCTGGATGCTCAACTCAGACAGATCAAGGAGCAGGCAGAGCGAGATGGCGTCGAGATCGTGAAGGTCTATGCTGACCCTGCCCAGTCGGCTTACCGCAAGAAGTATCGTCCAGGGATCAACGCCATGCGTGAAGCTGCCCGTCGCCGCGAATTCAAAGTGCTATACGTCCACAAAGTCGACCGCCTGGCGCGTCGCTTGGAATGGTCGCTCGAGATTGTCCACGAGCTGCAGGAACTGGATATCATCTTCAAGGCAGTCCAGCAGCCCTTTGACCTGAGCACACCAGAGGGCAAGCTGTTGTTCCATTTGGTTAGCTCGCTCGACGAGTTTTATAGCGACAATTTATCCAAGGAGACCAATAAGGGTAAATTGGAGCGATCACTGCAGGGCTACCACAACGGCACTGTTCCCTGGGGGTACATCAGCCAGCTTCAAGGAAAACGCAAGGTGGGTGTCCCTGATCCGGAGAAAGCTCCTGTGGTGTTAGAAATGTTCGAGCGCTACGCCATCGGCAAGTACTCCGATATGCAGATCGCTGAATGGCTGAACTCCCAAGGTCACCTAACATCCCGGAACCGAGGCTTCGGTAAAGACACTGTGCGGGACATGCTTTGTAACACCTACTACGTGGGCAGGATTCGCTACCGGGGAATGACGGTGCGTCCAAAAGGAGTGAGTTTCCGGTCTACACCACCCAGGGTTGCTGTCGGGCAGCATGAGCCAATAGTGAGCGAAGAGCTTTGGCAACGCTGCCAGACAGTGCGCGCCAGTCGGCATGTGCAAGTGAAGACCCAACAAAGAACCGTTCGGATCAACCTACTGCAAGGTTTGGTCGTATGCGCTCGCTGTGGAAGATGGTTGAGAATTCAGACACCTACTCGGGGCCCGACTTACTACCGGGAGGACTCCCATCTGCGCGGTTTTCGAGACTGTGCGGACATCAGCCAATGTGTACGTGCCGAGTCCATTGATGCCCAAGTGGGGGAGCTGGTGCAATCGCTCAAGCTGCCCGTTGATCGGGAAGTATCGGTCCGGCGTTTGTGCCAGGATCAGCGAGATGGGCTCGATCCGGAAGCCGAACGCAAAGATATCCACACCACGATTCGGCTGATACGAGAGAATTACGAACGCGGGCTATACGAAGGGGAAGAGCATCAATACTGGCAGAAGGTCAGCGCCCTGAAAGAGAAGCTGGACTTGCTTAGCAGGGTTCCTGAACCAGCCATCGAACGAGCCGCCAGAACACTGCTCGATCTGCGCGAGAGTTGGGAATGGGCAACCAAAGAAGAGCGCAAAGACCTTGTACGCATGATGATCCAAGAAGTGGGCGTCGACGTTGTAGCCAAGCGTGTCGTGTGGGTAAAAGCCCAACCAGACTTTGATGTACTCTTCCAGCTTTTGAACACCCTTCGTATGGACGAGCAACGACGCTTCTGGATCGCTTATCCTAAAGCAGATGAGAATACTAGTGACGTATTGGAAGATATGGGACAGGTGGCTACGGAAGTCAAAATCTCCTTCCCGATGTCTCACAATACCTTGACAATTGTAGAGGAGTACGTACAATGAAGTATATGCACTTTAAAAGCGAGGTCGCCCAGCGCGAACTGAGCGACCTCCAGCGCATACCTTCAGCACTTTGACATTCGTTCACCAAGCGTTGCTGCCGGCGAAGATGCTCTGAAAGTTATACGCTCAGCGGAGAGGGTGGGTATCCTCTCAGCAGCTTATAAGTCCCCCAAGACAATGTATGCTGCACCTACTGCCGGACGTAATAAATCTGGTGGTAGAACTGTCAAAGTGCAAGGGTTCTGCGGCTGAGATAATCAGCTTGCGCTGAGCAATCTCACTTCTTAATCGCTTATCTATCATTGTATATCCTCCTCAGCGCTTGTCAAGTATCCCTCTTCGGTAACATTATCTTTTAACTTGACAGGGATATTGTGGGACATTGGGAGCAGGATTTCGACACCGGTACTCATCTGTCCGGAATCTACCTGAATGTCACTAAGGTTCCCTCCCACTACTTTGTGCTCTATCCAATAACGCCTTCCGCTGTCCAGGCGCAAGCCGTCCAGGAACGAAAACAGCGGCTCGCAATTCAGGCAGGTCCTTACCCACAATACGCATGTAGCAGTCATATCTACACCCATTCCTGGCTATTAAGGCCATCCGATCGAATCAATCTTTCAAGTCCTGACACCAATCCCCTCGAGAACAACATCGTTGATCATGGCAGCCTCCATCGACGAGTGGTTAAAATAAATTGGCCGGAACAATTCTCCAGCAGGAGTATCCCGGCCAACGTGTGAGTTGCGTTTGATTACGCCTTGCAAACCATGAGCGTGATGCCTGAACCCGGTAGAGACCGTGTTTCGTTGCTCAGGCTATGATAATCATACAAGATTATAGCGTTAATGACGATGGGCAGATGTCCCGTTGTGAGGGACATTTATCCCGCGTATTCGCATTTTAATAACCCGGATTTTCTTACACGCTGCTTACCCAAGGACAATGTTACCAAATTTAAGTATTGTTTAAAATAGGTCATAACCAAACGGTGATAACCCTGGTGATTGTTAGCCATATAAACACTATCAGTTAAGAGCTGCAACGAATCTATGATCAGAGAGGATATCGACTCAGGCGAGACCATTTCTTAGGGTAGTTTGGTGGACCTGGCGGGATACGAACCTTCGACCTCTTCAGTGCGATAGATAAGCAGGTAGGGGAAAAGGGATAAAAGCCGTCTATTACGTCTATTTTGTTCCAAAATCACCATACAACTCGCTGCGCTCCTTGCATGCTGTTTCAGCATATCTGTTCCCAAATTGTACACGCAGTGTACCCGATCTGCATCGGTATTAATCAAGGAAAGGCGATCCGCAAACCTGTCCAGAAGGGGGATTTGATGCAAATGATGTCCATGAAAAACATCGCCTTCACTTTTCTCTTTAGTTCCCCTGATCAAGAAACCAGTCCTGGATGTTTCACTCATCCATAGAATTTCTAAGGTATTACTTTTGGTTTAATGAGATTTTTTTGTGCATTCTGAATGGGCGGAATATTTGCACCTTACAGGCAATACAGATGCTCATTGAAAGTCCACAAAGGACCATCACCTGTCACCGCTGGTCTTTATTGTCGCGCTTGGTTGGTGCAACAATGGAATAAAGTTATTCCACTTGTTTCTTCATATGCATTCCTTATGACTGATTTACAGTAAATGACCGTGCAATTTTAGCATTGGACTCAGGGTTTTTAAAACCGACCAGATTACTAGCGGGGATTAAACGCTTTTTGTTATTTCGATCAATCCTTCCGGTAAACGGACAACGTGGTCTGGCACCGCCCCAACCAGCTTTCCCACACTTTGATGTCCCCAACTCACCGCAATGCTTTTAACACCCGCCTCCCGCGCCTCGCGGACATCGCTCACAGAATCCCCCACCATGAACACCGTCTCACCCTCCACTGCAAATTGACTCTTTGCCATTATTATTTTTTCCACCTTCGATCTGGGTATATCCACCCCATACACTGCGCGGACACAGCCCTCCAGCCCGTGTTCTTCCAAAAACGCGCAAACATTCCCCTCTGTATTCCCCGTCACCACTACAAGCACATGACTCTCTGCCAGTTTTCTCACCACTTCCCCCAATCCGATAAATATCGCGGGCGGCGACTTCTTCTCTGCGAACTTTCCCGTGCACTTGCGGACGAACTCATCCACTAAATCTTCAGGCGTCTCACACGCCCGCCCAAGCGTCGCAAAGGACATCACTTCCAACTCGCTCAAATCGCTTTGAACCACCGTATGTTTCACCCCCAACTCGTCGCAAACCTCCTGGCCAAAGCGGAGCATATCCGCAAGAGTATCAGCAAGCACACCATCAAAATCAAAGAGGACGAGGGACATGGGGATGATTATACGTTGGGTACGCTCGGTTCGTGAAGAGTGTCTCGACCATATCCTGATTTTAAATGAATACCACCTTAGCCGCGTTCTCAAAGAGTATGTCCAATATCACAACCATGCCCGCCCACACCAGGGCCTGGATCAAGATTTCCCTATATCTGGGCCAATGAGAGTTAATGAAGGAATAATTCGTAGTCGAGATAATCTGGGAGGCGTCATCCATGATTACTACTGGCAGGACCCCATTCAAAATTATACCTACGGATAAAGTTTTTACTTACTACAGGGTGAAAAGGATAGATAGATTTATCAACAATAAAAGGTATTCTACAGCAATTTCCATAGGAGGAGTTTTTGAAAGGATTAATTTTTTATATGCCAGTATATTATTACTCACTCGTGATCGAAAACACCAAATTCATTCATTTTTCCTAAGAAGTAACTTTATACATTACATATTCTTTATATCCCGTAATAATTGGTAAGTAGCCACATAAGATTTTATCTACTTCGCAGTCTCCCGTATCAACCCATAAAGGACGCCCTTTTAATGCATCTAATTTTTCTTTTGTGCAAACGGCAAGAATGTTCTTTTTCCCCACCTTAAGAATTACATCGGGGCTAATTTGTTGATTCCCGCGTCCAAGAATACATCCCTGTCCACCTATCGGTGTCACAATGATTTTAACAGGTCGATTGCTTGCCAGAATCTCTAGCAATACGGACTCATTTGCATCTGAAGCGATTAATTTACCATCTAAATAAGCATCTACTCCAAGTAAGTTTTTATCCATCCCCAAATGCATGGCAATTGCTTGTGTGGTCGAACCAGGGCCAAAAATGTATACTGTGCTAGGCTCCATCCTTTCAGAGATGTCCTCGGCAATTCCTTTCAAGCAAGCTGAAGATATCATAGTGCTGGATACTTTGACTCCCTGTATATAACGCTTCACGTACGGGACCCTTAAATATCCATAAAGTCTTGGTGAAACGCAGCCCTGGCGGTATGCTTCTTCATCCAAATCTACTACTTCAGCCAGAATTATTTCCGCCTTTGACTGTAGGTATGCAGATGCCAGTTCTCCCGCTGCGCGTGGATGTATAGCATAGACCGCGGAATGGATTTTTACCCCAGCGGGTATCCCGAATGTGGGAATTTCAGTTCCACATGCCGAATAGATATCACGCGCTGTTCCATCTCCTCCTGCAAACATCAGGAGGGATAAATCTTTTTGTAGCATTTCATTCACAGCTCTCCTAGTATCTTCTGCAGTTGTAGGATTGGCTTGAAAATCATCTACCAAATGGGGATTAAATCCGGCTTGGGTGACAGCAATTTCACCCATACTTCCAGGACAGGTCAAGATATCAAGATCAGACTTCATGTATAAAAGGCATTTTAACGCTTCTATAGCTCTGTCTGAAGCGCGAGGTATCGCTCCCAGTTCAATAGCTCTTTGCTGAATCTCTAAACCGTCACTCCCCTTCAAACCGACACGTCCACCCAACCCTGCAATAGGGTTCACGATCAAACCAATTCGCTTCATATCTATTATACGGGTATTTGCTGAGCCTTCCGCTTGTATGCTCGCCAAGTAATACACCATTGTTGTGGGTCATCGAGTGGATGGTGATCGATTGTATGGACGGTGCTGTTATATGGAGCG
>Ga0315279_10005336_pt1 | contig 16736 bp, 14 predicted proteins | sample YL17G06_20_MG_FD_203694 | JGI IMG/M metagenome (GOLD analysis project Ga0315279, IMG submission 203694) | Sediment microbial communities from Yellowstone Lake, YNP, Wyoming, USA - YL17G06_20 | ecosystem: Environmental > Aquatic > Freshwater > Lake > Sediment | place: USA: Wyoming | collected...
ACCCCGCCGGGGAAGACCTGCGGCAACTGACCGATGGGCGCAACGACGACTTCGACCCGTGCCCCCTGCCCGACGGCGGCCTGGCCTTCATGTCCACGCGTCGCGGCGGGTTTACGCGGTGCAACAACCCGTGGGAACCCATCCCCGTTTACACGCTCCACCGGATGAGCGCCGACGGCGAGAACATCCGCACCCTGTCGTTCCACGAGACCAACGAGTGGCACCCCAGCGTCATGGCCGACGGCCGCATCGTGTACACCCGGTGGGACTACGTGGACCGCTCGGCCGCCAACTACCACGGCCTCTGGGCCGCCAACCCCGACGGCACCGCCCCGGTGAGCCTCTTCGGCAACTACACGGACCGCATCAACGCGCTCTTCCAGGCGCACGCCATCCCGGGGTCGCAGCGGATCGCCTTCATCGCGGGGGCGCACCACGCGGACGTGGGCGGGTCCCTGGCGATCCTCGACCCGTCCCGCGCAGCCGTGGACCGCCGGAGCGGCACGGACCGCATGGACGCCGTCGAGGTCCTGACGCCGGAGGTTTGCTTCCCGGAGGCGTCCGGCTGGCCGACGAGTTACTTCCACAGCCCGTGGCCGCTGTCGGAGAACTACTTCCTGGTGTCGTTCGGCTTCGGCAAGTTGCCCGGCATGAGTTCCGGCGCCGACCACGACACGACGGGCCTTTACTACTTCGACCGCTTCGGCGGTCTGGAACTCCTGTACCGCGACCCGCGGATCGCCTGCATGTACCCGATCCTCCTGGCGCCGCGGCCGAAGCCGCCGGTCATCGCCACCACGTGCGATGCGACGCTCGGCGACGAGGGCGCTTTCCTGCTGACCGACGTCCGCCGCAGCCTCCAACCGCTGCCGGAAGACCGGCGCATCGCGGTCCTGCGCATCTTCCAGGTCCTGCCGAAGACGACGCCCGTGGTCAACCAGCCGCGCATCGGCCACGCGAACGCCGAAGGCGCGCGGATGCTCCTGGGAACCGTGCCGGTGGAGGCCGACGGCTCGGCCTACTTCCGGGCCCCGGCCCGAAAGCCGCTGTACTTCCAGGCGGTGGACGACGCCGGCCGGGCCGTCCAGAGCATGCGCAGCACGGCGTACCTTCAGCCGGGCGAGCGGCGGGGCTGCGTGGGCTGCCACGAGCCGGTCGGCACGGCCGCCCCGGCCGCGCGCGAGACGCTGGCCCTGGCGCGCGGGCCGTCAAAGATTCAACCGGGGCCGGACGGCACGCAGCCCATGTCGTACACGCGGCTGGTGCAGCCCGTGCTGGACAAGCACTGCGTCCGCTGCCACGATGGCAGTCAGGGCAAGGATAAGAGCCCTCTGGTCCTCACGGGCGAGGAGACGAAGACGTTCACCCGCTCGTATGACAGCCTCAAGGCCTACCTCCGGTGGCACGAGTGGGGCGGCAAGAGCATCGCGCAGGTGGCCACGCAGCCCGGCCGCATCGGGGCCGACGAGAGCCGCCTCACGAAAATCCTGGCCGACGCCACGCATGCCCCGCAGATTAAACTCGCCGACGAGGAGCGCGAGCGCCTCTACATCTGGCTCGACGGCAACGTGCCGTTCTACGGGACGTACGAGGCCGACGCCCAGGCGGCCCAGAAGCGCGGGGAGGCCGTGCCGCCGCCGGAGGTGCAGTAAGCGACGGGTGGCATGCCCGCAGCCTGCCCGCTCGCCCAGTCGAGTCTTCGACCTGGGCGGGCCGCCGTTGCCCGCCGCGGCGGGCAGGCTGTGGGCATGCCACCCATCAATTGACGGTTGACAGAGCGTAGGGGTTATGAACCATCGTCAAGCACAAGGAGAACCGCCGTGGCCAAGGCCAGGAAACTGATGCAGGACATCAAAGCGAAACCGGAAGCGGTCACCTTCGGCGTGTTCGCCACGGGCGACCCGCGTATCGACGAGGACTCGCGCAAGCGGGCCGCCAACATCGTCGGCATGGTCGCCGAGGTGGTCGCCAAGGGCGTCCGCATGCCCGACGGCAAGGCCGTGAGCGTGGTCTGGACGCCGGTCCTCGTGGACGGCGAGAAGCAGGCCGACGTGGTGGCCCGGCAGTTCAAGGCGGCGGGCGTTCAGGCGCTCATCTGCGCCCCGGACACGTGGGCCTTTCCGCAACTGACCGTCATCAGCCTGCTGGCGCAGTTCCCGGCCGACGTGCCGCTCAATATCACGTGCGGCAACTCGGGGCCCAAGCCCGGCGTCGTGTACGCCCACGCCCTGAACGGCGCCCTGGCGCAGATGGGCCGCCTGGCGGCCCTGAACGTGGGCACCTGGCCAGATACGGGGATGAAGCCCGAGATGACCCCGGCCACGGCCGAGGCGCTCATCGACTGGTGCTACGCCGCGCTGACGTACGTGGGCCTGAAGGGGCGGCGCGTGGTGGTCTTCGGCCACGATTCGATGGGCATGGAGACGGCCCTGGCGCACATCCTGCCGACGCGGCGGACGTTCGGCCTGGAGATCACGCGCCTGGACATGAAACTCCTGGCCGACATGCTCGCCAAGAAGGCCTACAACGAGAAGGAACTCGGTCGCCTGCGCGGCTGGATCGCCACGCACGTGGCCGAGCGCCTGGACCTCTCGCAACCCGACGCCGACGCCAAGTTCAACCAGGGCCTCGCCATGTACCTGATCATGCGCGACCTGTTGGAGGAGGTCGGCGCCGTGGGCGGCGGGTTCATGAACCAGTTGGAGTGGGGCAGCGACCGGCGCGGTCTGCCCCTGCCCATCTGCGACGCCGCCGAGAGCCTCTTCAACTCGACCTTCGACCACCGCGGCAAGAAGGCCCCCGTGCCGTTCGCCACCGAGGCCGACGTGCAGGGCCTCTTGACGATGCTTTTTATGACGTGGCTCTCGGGCGGGAACCCGCCGCTGTTCATGGACTTCCGCAAGGTCTGGGAGCCCTGGGAAATCCAGGCCCTGGCCCGGAAACTGGGCGTGCGGTTCACGTCGAAGGACGCGTGGGCCCAGCGCGGATTCGTGGACGGCGACAACTCAGGCTCGGCCGCGCTCGACTGGGCGGGCAAGCCCGGCGAAGCGCCGGAAGAGGTCATGAAGCGCGTCCGCATGCCCGGGGCGGAACTGTACTACTTCCCCGGCGGCGGCAACAGCGTCACGTTCATCTCGCCCGGCGGCATCTCGGGGATAGCCGGACGCATGGCCTACAGCGATCCGGCCGGGTGCTTCAGCCTCGTCTGGGACGAGGCCCAGACGGCCGACCTGCCGCAGAAACTTGCCGCGGCCGTCGCCAACACCTCCACCCCCACCTGGCCGCACACCTGGGTCATGCCCAGGTACGCCAGCATGGCCGAGTACAAGCAGTACGCCCCGGCGAACCACTTCCACATGACGTGGAACCTGCGGGTGGCGCGGCTCCAGCACTGGATGGACCTGGCCAGCGTGCTCTCGGTGGCCCCGTGGCAGGCCCGGCCGGCGTTCATCCCGGGCACCGACCGGCCCCTGCCGCTGATGCACCTGTTGAACGGGGGGGAGACGGCGACGAAACTCCGCCGGGCGGGAAATGAGTAGTATCGTTTGGCCGCCGCCGGTACGGCCTCGACAAATACCGTCGCCGTACCGGCGACGGCTAAACACGGCCAAGGCCAGCCATCACGAGGGCCAAGTTAACGTGGTCATTGCCTACCACGCCATCTTCACAACGTACGGCACGTGGCTACCCAACGACCCTCGCGGCTCGTATTCCAAGGCCATTTACAGCGAGGAGTTGACGGCGCTGGGGCCAGTGCTATACGGGCGACAATCTCCTCAGCCCGATTTCGGTACTCTCCGGCGTTTTCAGACAGCGTCCGTGCCGAGGCTCTCCCGGCCCCCGTACTATATCACGGACGCCACCCGGCCGGTCGTCGCGGAAGCGTTTGGCAAAGAAGTCCACCGCCTGGGACTCACCGTACATGCGTGCGCCACCATGAACGACCACGTGCACCTCGTGGTCGTTCGCTCCAAGTATCGGATCGAGTACGTGGTCAATCAATTGAAGAGCAGAGTTACCACGGCGTTGGGCTTGAATCAAACGCCGTGGACTCGCGGCGGATGGAAAGTGTTCCTGGACGACGAGGACGCCGTGTACGCGGCCGTGGAATACGTGGAAGCCAACCCGCCAGCCGCACGACTTCCTCCGCAACGATGGGATTTCGTGCAGCCATTGCCGCCCCGCGGCACGTAGGCCCTGCCACAAGCCCACGCCGTTTCGCCGCGCCCCGTGCCGTGTTTAGCCGTCGCCGGTACGGCGACGATCATCGCCGAGCGCAAGCAAACGTTCCCGTCGCCGTAGCGGCGGGGGGTGCGCCAAGTCTTTCCGGCGGGGGTGGCTCGCCCTTGACCGCCGCCTGCGGCCTTGTCAGAATCAGAAAGATACGCAATGCCCTTGGGGGGTGACAGACGTGGCGCCGATGAGAGCCGTGGCCCTGGCCCTGGTCGCCCTGAACCTGTTGGCGACCCGCGGCTTCGGCGCGGTCGCCCAGGCGACCGGCCCGTCCCGAGACGCCTCTGCGCCGGCGGCCCCCAGGGCCGCAGCGCCGGCCGCGGGCGCAGACGCTCCCGCCTCGGCCGAGAAGATCAGGGTCTTCGCCGCCGTCCTGCCGCAGGCCTGGTTCATCCGGCGCATCGGCGGCCCGCACGTGGACGTGGACGTGCTGGTGGGTCCCGGCCAGTCGCCGCACACCTTCGACCCCCCGCCGCGCCAGATGGCGCGCCTGGCCCGGGCCCGGCTCTTCTTTGCCATCGGCTGGCCGTTTGAGAAGCGCCTGCTGGAAAAGGCCGCCGCGGTCAACCCGAATCTTAAAGTCATCGACACGCTCGAAGGCGTTCCGCTGCGGTGGCTGACCCCCGCCGAGATCGCCGCCGACGCGGACGCGCACGAAACAGCAGCCGCGCCCCCCGCGCCCGAGCGCCCCGGCGCCGCCAGCCCTGCGCCGCCGGCGCCCCCCGCCGCCGCGCACCCCGCCCACGAGGGTCAGCCCGACCCGCACGTGTGGCTCAGCCCGCGCTGCGCCCGAATCCAGGCGGCCACGATCGCCAAGGCCCTGGCCGACGCCGACCCGGCCCGCGCCGAGGAGTTCCGGAAGAACCTCGTGGCGCTCCAGCAGGACCTCGACCGCCTGGATGCACGACTGGCCGCCGCGCTGGCGCCGCTGCGCGGCAAGACGTTCTTCGTCTATCACCCGGCCTTCGGTTACTTTGCCGACGCGTACGGACTGGTGCAGGCGCCCGTGGAGATCGAGGGCAAAGAGCCGGGCGCGCGGCAACTGGCGGCGCTCATGACGCGCGCCAAGAGCGAGGGCGTGCGCGTCATCTTCGTTCAGCCGCAGTTCTCCGCCCGCAGCGCCGAGGCCGTGGCCCGGGCCATCGGCGGGGCCGTCGTCCCCATCGATCCCCTGGCCGAGGACTACGAGGCGAACCTCTTGGACATGGCCGACAAGATCCTGTCCGCCCTGAAGGCGGACCAGAAATGACCAATGACCAAGCACCAATGACCAATGAAACGGAAACGAAAAGGCAATGCCCAATCACCGGCGCGCAAGCGGCGGCCACCCCCCGTTGGGGCATTGGTCATTGCTGTTTGCCGTTTGATTGGTCATTGGTGCTTGGTCATTGTCAGCAAGGGTGACCGCTCATGGCCGCACCCGTAATCGAGTTGACGGATGTCCGGTTCGCCTACGACGGCGACCTCGTCCTCCAGGACGTGTGCCTGGAGGTCGCCCCGCGCGATTTTGCCTGCATGGTGGGCCCGAACGGCGGCGGCAAGACCACCCTCTTGAAACTCATCCTGGGCCTCCTCGCCCCGGCCGCGGGGCGCATTCGCGTCTTTGACGGCCCGCCCGAGGAGGCCCGCACCCGCATCGGCTACATGCCCCAGCACGCCCAGGTGGACCTGCGGTTCCCCGTGAGCGTGGCCGACGTGGTCCTCATGGGCCGCCTGGGCCGCGCCGAAATCATGGGCCCCTACCGCCGCGCCCACCGCGATGCCGCATGGCAGGCCCTCCGCGAGGTGGGCCTGTACGACCTGCGGCAGCAGCCTTTCGGGACGCTTTCGGGCGGCCAGCGGCAGCGGACCCTGATTGCCCGGGCCCTGGCGTCCGAGCCGGAATTGCTCCTGTTGGACGAGCCCACCGCCAACCTCGACGCCCCCGCCGAGAGCGACCTCTATGAACTTCTGCGGCGACTGAACGAGCGGCTGACCGTCGTCATGGTCACCCACGACCTGGGCTTTGTCTCACGCTTCGTCAGGACGGTCATCTGCGTCAACCGGTGCGTGGTCGTGCACCCCACCAGCGAAATCACCGGCGAGATTATCCGCGAAATCTACGGGGCCGACGTCTGCATGATCCGCCACGACCAGCGCCGACCCGCCGGAGGACACCCGTGAGCGAGTTGCTGCGGGTAGCGGTAAGTGTTGCCCGTGGAGGGTGGCATGCCCAGCACGCTGTTTGCTGGGCATGCTCGCTCGCCGCGCCCGCAAGCATGCCCACGCATACGACGGCGTTGGCATGCCACCCAAGGGAGGCGCCGCGTGACTGAATTCCTCGACGCCGCCGCCAACTACGCCTTTGTCCAGTACGCCCTGCTGGCCGGCGTCCTGGCCAGCGTGGCCTGCGGCATCGTGGGCACGTACGTGGTGGTGCGGCGGATCACCTACCTGGCGGGGGGCATCTCGCACTGCGTCCTGGGCGGCCTCGGGGCGGCACTGTACTTTCAGCGGGTCCACGGATGGCACTGGCTGACGCCGCTGGTCGGGGCGATCATCGCCGCCCTGGCCGCCGCCATGATCATCGGTCTGGTGAGCCTGCGGGCCAAGCAGCGCGAAGACACCGTCATCGGCGCACTCTGGGCCGTCGGCATGGCCGTGGGCGTCCTGTTTATCGCCCGGACGCCGGGCTACAGCCAGGACCTGATGAGTTACCTCTTCGGCAACATCCTGATGGTCTCGCCGGGGGACCTGTGGCTCATGGCCGCCCTGGACGCCCTGGTGGTGGTGCTGGGCCTGGTGTTCTACAACCAGTTCCTGGCGGTGTGCTTTGACGAGGAGTTCGCCCGCGTCCGCGGGATGCGGGTGGAGTTCTATTACCTCTTACTGTTGGGCCTCACGGCCCTGACGGTGGTGCTGCTGGTGACCGTGGTGGGCATCATCCTGGTCATCGCCCTGCTGACGCTGCCGGTGGCGGTGGCGGGACACTTTGCCCGGCGCCTGTGGCAGATGATGGCCCTGGCCACGGTTTTCAGCATCCTTTTTACGACCGCCGGCCTGGCGATTTCGTACAAGCCCGACCTGCCCGCCGGGGCCACCATCATCGTCCTGGCAGGGGCGGTTTACCTGGTGGTGCTGGTCCTCTCTCGCCTGCTGCGGCCGCGCGGCACGTAAGAACATCATCCGACCGATTGTGGATAACTTTTGACCGTTTGTGGATAACTTTTGACCCGGCGATTTTGCGCCCCGAAAAGCGCCTTTTTTGCCCTTTCGGGAGGCCAAATCGGCCTTGGCGCTAGCGCCAGAGGGGGTGACCCCCCAAAATGTTAAGATGGGCATGACGAAATGCGCGCCTTTTTGATCCCTTTTTGACGGAAAACGTCGCCTTTTTGATCGATTTTGACCCGAATTTGATGGTTTTTACATGGACGAATGGGCATACGCCGTTGTGGATAACTTTTGGCGCTGACGAAAGATACACTATAAGCATGAGGAAACGGGGCGCCGAAAACCTGGGGACACCTGTGGCCGTAAAGTAAGGCGGGGAAAGGAGTTACGAGTGCGGAGTGCAGAGTGCAGAGTGCGGAGTGCAGAGTGCGGAGTGCAGAATGCAGAATACGCTACTATAAGCGCGGCACGGAGGGACGCAGGCACGAAGGCACGGAGGGACGAGGGACAAGGGAACTGCCAAAACGGCAGACGGCGGCCGACGGCCGGGAATCGGGAACGGGGAAAAGCATTGCGGATTGCGGAGTGAAAGGCAAAAAGCCAAACTCCTGCGCCGGAGCCGGTCAGAACCCGGGGGACGCAACGGTTGCCCATTTAGCCGGCGGACTTGTCCGCCGCGCGCTGTTGGAGCGGCCCCGCGACTGTCATTCGTCACTGTCATTGATCACTTCGAACGGCCAACGGCCGGGGGCCGGGAATCGGGATTCGGGAACCGGCCCACGGACCGGCCAAGGATTATCCGCAGATGGCGCAGATGACGCAGATGGGGGGAGATAGGAAAGAGAGCACGCACATCAGGAAACTACCCACGGATGGTCTGACGTGGGGCTGCGGCCGTGGCGGTGCCTCTGTTTTCCCCTATCTGCGTCATCTGCGGCATCTGCGGATCGACGCCGTTTCTCTGGCCCCGCGCCAATCCGCAATCCGCAATCCGCATTCCGCAATTGACTGTCGCCCGCGGCACGGTACAATACGCCCCGTACACGTATCGGGGGCAGATGCCGTGCTGGAAGTCACCCATCCCGCAGTCGGCGGCGGCCAACTCAATGTCTCCAAGCATGGGGTGCATGCTGCCCGCGTTTCGTACAGTAATACGGGTAGCGTCGCCAGGTTAAGAGTGTGCACATTTTCCTCGTGTCCCGATTTGCCTCGGCCGGGGCGCACCAGCATCTCCGGGATGGCAGACAGGGGCCGGGAATGGGCTTGTCAGACACTGCCCGCACGGTATACTGCGGAAGGTGAGTATGCCTGAGACGTTGCGAGGCGGGAGAGGATTCGCGCGTCTTGGGCCTCGGGGCAAAGGGAAAGGCAGACACGTGACGGTTGCGCCGGTCATCCAGAAAGAAGCGCCGTCGATCGAGATACCCGTGACGGCCGGGAATCTGAAACACGGCCATGTCTATTTGCGTGAGTTTCTGTGGTTCTTTCCAAAGGAATCCATCCGGGGCCATGCTGGCGACTCGGCCGAATCGCTGCCTTGCACGCTGGAACTGGCGGGCCTTGGCACAGTCGAGACGGAGATTGACGCGGAAAAGGCAATCTTCCGGTGGCGCGGCTGGAAGAAGTTCTTCCTCCGCCACGGTGTGCAGGAGGCAGATGCCATCGTGTTCACGAAGTTGCAGCGGAGTCGGTTCTCGGTCACTGTTCAGCACAAGGTGCTCGCCGGCATTGCCGCGCCGGAGGCTCCGGCCGATGCTGGCCCACCCAAGCCATCTCGGCCTCGGACGTATCGCCGGTGCAACGACCTGTCGGGGGATGAGTGGCTCCGTAACTCCGTGAGCATTTGGTCTGACATCCGCAAGAGCAGCGAGGAATTGGCCCTGGGTCACCCCGCGATGTTTCCTGCCATGTTGTGCGAACGCCTCATGCTCACCTTATTGCGCCGCCGCGGGAAGCATCGAATCCTGGATCCATTCATGGGTTCGGGTTCCACGCTCGTTGCCGCGACCGGCTTGGGCAAGGTGGGCATCGGTCTGGAGATCAACCCGGACTTCATCGGCATGGCCAAACGCCGTCTGGAGGCCAAGACGCTCTTTCATCGCGGCATGCCTCAATGGGAGATTCACCAGATTGACGCCAGGCGCCTGCTGGAAGTCGTCAAGGCCGACTCTATCGACTTGTGCCTCACCAGCCCGCCATATTGGGATATCCTGAACCAGAAACGCACGGCTGATGGAAAGGACATCCGGAACTATGGCAACTTGGACGACGACCTGGGTACGATAGCCGACTACGGGCAATTCCTTGAGGCCCTGACAAGCATCTTCGCTGGCGTTCTTAACGCGCTGAAGGCAGGGGCGTACTGCCTGGTTATCGTCATGGACTTAAGGAAGAAGGACCGTTTCTACCCGTTCCACAGCGACTTGGCGGCCCACATGGTCCGCGCCGGCTTCCTCCTCGACGATATGATCATCTGGGACCGGTCCCGCGAGTACAACAATCTGCGCCCACTCGGCTACCCCTCGGTTTTTCGAGTGAATAAGATTCACGAGTTCATCCTAATCTTCAGGAAACCGCCCGTGCGAGCATGACCCACCGCGCGCCACCCAATCTTGACTACATGGACCCCGATGTGGCTTACCTCTTGGGCCTCCTCTTGGCCCGCGGCGAGTTCAATGTGGAACGCGACACGCGACGCCTTCTCGTCACGTTTCCCTATAGGCAGGCGAAGGTCCCCGGCGCGTCCGGCTTGGGCCCCGACCGCGAGACAGCCATCCGGTTGGGATTGGACGACATCCGCAATCGCGTGCAGGAACTCCTTGAGACCACCGTCGAGATCGACCGCCATGAGCATGAGGTAACCCTTAGGGCCGTGTTCACCCGCAACACCATCGGCTGGCGCGACCTGCGTTACCTAACGGGTCAGAAGCGCCACTACACTGAGTTCGAGTTGCCAGAGTTGGTCATGAGCCTTGACCGCGAGACGCAGGTTGAACTCATGCGAGGATTCGCCGACGCATCCTCTGACCCCAATCCCAGTGACGCTGATCAATCTGGCCGGCACCGGGTGGTGCTCCAAGTCCAGTTCGGCAACTGGAAGTTGCCCGTTCAGATATGCCTCCTCCTGCAAGTGGGCCTTGGAATCCCCGTTTCCCACGTTCTGTGGGGCCATCCAAACATGCGCGCCACGAGCGGCGGCGCCGGCTGGGCCAAGGAGACCCGAATCCGCATCTACGCCGAAGATTTCGCCCCCGTAGGCTTTTACTTCCGCTACAAGCAGGAGGTGTATACCCAACTTCTTCGGCAAAACCAGAAGGCCGGTGCATCGGCTCATGCGTTGTGCAACCCCAAGGCCAAGAAAGTGCCCGCGCGCGGCAAGAAGCGCCGACACCCGGACGAGAAGGACGACCGCCTTCCCGCGGAAATGTGCGGACGCCACTTCAACGCCTACTTCCAGATCTGCAAGCGGTTGGGCTGTGTCCAGGGCCGCAAGCCGCCGCAACTGGAGATGTTCACCGATGAAGATTCGGACTGAATCTGACCTCTACGAGCCGGTTCGGGTCTGGTTCCAGGATACCCTCGCGCGCCGCTTCCGCAAGTGCCAGGTGAGGGCCTTCAATACCAGCCGCACCCGCCTTTCGACCTTTCTTGCTCAGCGTGCGCTCTTGGGTAAGTTCCCCAATTCGGGCGTTTGGGATATTCAGGCCGATATCACGGCCATTATCACCGGGGCGCGCAACCACGTCGCCTTCATCGAGTGCAAGTTGGGTGCGGTAACCCTGCGCGACGTAGGGCAACTGCTCGGCTATTGCCGTGTGGCCCGGCCGGTCGCCGCTATCCTTCTCTCGATATGCCCTCCGGCCCGCACGCTGCGGACGCTCCTTGTAGTTCACGGGCGTTACGACATTCTCGAGTACGGGGAGGACCGCCAGCGAATATTGCTCGCCCGGTGGGATACCATGCGCGGGGGAATCCTTCACGCCGAGACATTGCCTCCTGGCGAGCATCTTTGATGTAGGGCCGGGTCGCCACATCCGGTGGCCCGGCCTTTCGGTTTCCGGCACGCCACGGGCACGCCCGGCGCGGGGGGTCGGGAGGCCGATTCCCCCTTGTATGTTGAAAAAGGTCCCTCCGCCCGGCCAAGTCAAGAGGAGGGTATCCCATGCGCAGGGGCCAGGAACCTTTTTTCGTGACATGGGGCGGCCGGCTCGTATAATAAGGTTGACGTTCACACGTTCAGCGGCGTTGCGCTACGGGCCGCGCGTGGAACCACGTCCGGCGCCCGGCCCTCGGCATTTCGTGAATTAAAACCCGGGCCGCAACGTTTAACCAAGGTGGCCGGCCCCCGGATGGGCCGGATCGGGTAGGAGAGCCCTCATGAAGTCCCTGATGATGGCAGGTGTGGCAGCGGTCCTTGCGCTGGCCCTGGCGGCCGGCGCCTGTGCGGAAGACCAGGGGCAGCCCGCCGACGGGAAACCCGCGCCGGAGGCGTCGCCCCCAGCGCCCGCCGGAGCAACGGCGGCCCCGGCGGTGGAGACCCCGAGCGCCGCTGCCGCAAAGACCACGCTGGAGAAGGTCGCCGCCGAAATCGACGCGCAGGTCGCCACGGCCGAGAAACTCGTCAAACTCTTCAACGAGGAGATGGCCAAGCCCGAGGACAAGCGCGACCCGAGGAGAATCAACGGCCTGAAACTGAACGCCGCCCAGGCCTACCTGCGGGCCGCTCAGAAGGCCAAGTACAACGCCCCGCGATTCAAGGACGACGCCAGGCAGTCGTTCCTGGACCAGTACGAGAAGCCGAACCGCGAGAAGGCCATCGCCCTCCTCCAGGAACTGGCCGATGCGGCCATGCAAAAGAAGGATTACCGCAACGCCCTGGCCCTGTACAACAACATCCTGGGGATCGACCCCAAGAACGCCGCCGCCACCGAGGCCATCAAGAAAATCAACGAGGAGATGAAGACCGCCAAGGCCAACGGCTCCAACAGCACGGGCGGCAGCACCAACAAGGACGACATCAAGAAGTTCCAGCAGGGCTACAAGCAAGACTGGAGCGGCACGCACATCGATTGGGGCAAGACCGGCAGGGGAACCTACTGGTAAGAGCCGCGCGGCCGATGCGGCGCGCGGCCGGAGGTTCACCCAGGAGGCACGGGGCGATTCGCGAATCGCCCCTCTTTTTTGCGCCGACGAGCAACGCAAGCCCCCTGGAAGCGGGCTCGGAGTAAGAAAAAGGGGGGCGGCTCCGGCCCCGTCGATGGAGATCGAGATGCAGCGGATGCCCGCCCGGCTCGCCAGCCGGCCACGGCACGGCCCGTAGCCGTGCCAGGGGGCGACGCCGTGGCAAGCCCGGCGAAACAGGAAGCGAATTATACCCGTTCTCGACCGCCGGCGTAAGATTCTGCGCGGCAAACCGCGGGACCGGCCACGCGTCGAATGACCAATGACCAAGCACCAATGACCGACCAAACGGCAATGACCAATGCCCCATGGCGGCGGGTCGCGGGGCCGCCTTTCTTTGTCGTCATTGCTGTTTGCCTTTTGCTGGTTGCCTTTTGATTGAACATTGGTGCTTGGTCATTGGTCATTCTGGGGCCGGGAGTTGTCACCGTCCGGGCCGCCTGCTACTATTACGCCGATGAAGACCCTGCGGCAAGCGATCCTCGGGTCGGTCCTGGCGGCAATCCTGCTCTTGATTGTCCTCTCGGTCATCGGAGCGTTCCTTGGGGCGGAAGACGCCACGGACCTCTTCAATTCCTGGCCGATGGTCGTCTTCTGGCTCCTGGCCGTGGGCCTCCTGGTGGCGGGCTTTGCCGCATTCCGCCGACTGGCGGCCGCGCCGGCCGGCCTGGCGATGCACCTGGGCGTCCTGCTCATCCTCGGCGGGGCGATGTGGGGTTCCATCAAGGCCCACGAGTTCCGCGAGCACTGGTTCGGCATCAAGAAGGTTCCCGCCGGCTACATGCCCATCCTGGAGGGCGAGGCCGAGAACCGCATCCTCGCCGCCGACCTCCAGACCCCCCTGGCCACCCTCCCCTTTGCGCTGTACCTGAAGGATTTCTCGCTGGAGCATCACCTGCCGGACCGCGAGACGTGGGGCCTGATGGTGGCCGCGCCCGCGCTCGACGCCGAAGGCAACCCCGTCCACCGCCAGCGGCAGTTTGCCTGGGACGTGGGCCGCCAGGTGCAGGTCCCCTTCACCGACGTGCGCCTGAAGGTGCTGCGGTACCTGCCGCACGCGCGGCCGACGCTGCCGCCCGACGCCAAGGCGCTGCTGGTCGTCACGGACCCCGGCGGCCGGCAACTGGCCGACCTGCCGCCGCAGGTGGACGCCCAGGCGACGCTCCAGGACCCCGCCGTCACCTTGCGCGTGGTGAAGGTCTTTGAGAACCTCAAGGTCATGGGCAGCGGCCCGCAGCGCCAGGTGATCGATGTGGGCGGCCCCGGCCGGAACCCCGCACTCCAGGTCCGGGTCTCGGACAAGGACGAGCCCATCTGGGAAGGTTACGCCCTCCCCCAGTTCGCCACGCCGGTGCGGACCGAACCGGGCGAGCCCCGGCTCCTCCTGCACTACGTCCTGCCGCAGCCCACCGGCGCCGAGGAAGACCCGGCGTCCGACGTGCCCGCGATGGAGGTGAAACTGGCGTGCGGCGACCGCACGAGCACCGAGTGGCTCCTGCCCGAGCCGGGGGCGGACCTGGCGCGCCTCAGCCTCGCGCCGCTGGTGCGCGGCCGCACGCCCGACCACGGCGACATGGACGACGCCGTGGCGCCGGAACTGTTCCTCCTGCGGCCCGTCGGTGACGTGAGCGCGTACAAGAGCCACGTGGAAGTCCGCGAGGGCGGACGCACGGTGGCGGCCGCAACCATCGAGGTCAACGAGCCCCTGCCCTGGGGCGGGTATCATTTCTACCAGCATTCGTACGATTCCAGGAACGAGTCCTACACGATCCTCAAGGTCGTGAGCGATTCGGGCCTCCTGGTCGTCTACGCGGGGCTTTTCCTGCTGGCGCTGGGGGCGTTCTGGCGGTTCTGGGCGGAGCCGGTTGCCGCGTGGGCAAGGGGCCTGGGGCGAAAGAATTGAACGCAGAGGGCGCAGAGAACGCGGAGAGAAAAGAGGGCAAAATAAACATCAAGGAATGTCATTTTCTGATTTAATTTAATCTTGCTCTGCGTTCTCTGCGTTTAAGACGAACGGCGAAAGACGATTATGGCGGTTAAACTGACAGACCTGGGCATCCTGATCTACGTCGTCATGGCCCTGTACCTGGCGGCGGCGTTGGCCTTTGCGCGCCGCAAAAAGACGGCCGTGCTGATCGTCGTGGTGCTTGGATTGCTGGTGGCGCTGGCCGCGGTCGGGTTTCGCTACCTGTCCATTGCCGATGAGTCCTTATACAGGCTTTTTGTCGATGCGCCCACGCCCGACAAGTTCGTCGAGAGGGTGGCCGAGTTGAGGGAGCGGTTTTACAACGACTACCAGGCGATGTTCTGCACCGGCATCATCGTCTACGCGGCCTTGGGACTGGGCCTGGCGGCAGCGTGGCTTGTCAAGCGCGAGCGCCTGGCCGGAACGGTCCTCTTCATCGCCGGTTTCGGCGTGGCCGTGGCGGGCTTCGTCCTGCGGTGGGTCGAGGTCAAGCACGCGCCGTTCCAGAACATGTTCGAGGTGTTCCTGTGCCTGGGGATGCTGATGTGGCCGATCTCGCTCTTCTGCCGCAGGCTCCTGAATGTTAGCGGCGATGCGGCCGATGCCGTCCTGGGAGCGATCATCCTCTTTCCGGCGGGGTTCATCTTCAAGGCCGCGCGGCAGGACCTGCCCCCGGCTCTCGACAGTTTCCTCTTTATCCCGCACGTGGCGGCGTACATGCTCTCGTACGTCATTCTGGCGAAGGCGGTCGTGCCGGCGGCGTTCCTGGGCCTCTTTCGCGACCGCCCCGAGGGCGACCCTGCGGCCCTCGCTTACGAGGAATCAGCCAACCGCCTCGCTCGCCTGGGCTTCCCCCTGCTGACGCTGGGCCTGGTGCTGGGCATGTGGTGGGGCAAACGGGCCTGGGGCGATTACTGGAACTGGGACCCCAAGGAACTCTGGTCGTTCATCTCGTGGCTGGTGTACCTGGCGTACTTCCACTTCCGATACATGTTCGGGCTGCGTTTCAAGCGGGCCAATTGCGGATTCCTGGTGGCGGGCCTGGTGGCGATTGTCCTGACGCTGCTCTGGGTGAACCTGGCCCGCATCTTCTCCGGCGGCATGCACAGTTACGCATCGTAAGAGAGGTTTGAGGAGACTTTTTTCGGCACAGCGGAGAAGTCCCGGTCAGAAGCGGGAATAGAAGTCCTCGTCGGAATTGCCGTACTCCGGGGTCAGGTTGAATCGCCGGCGCGCGGCCTCGATGTAGGCCCTGTAAATGTCGTCGCTTTCCTTACGCGCGGGGATGGGGTACTTGCGGCCCGAACCGTCCACGAGCATGGGGTGGCGTTTGCGGCGGTGCCCGGCGCTCTTGCCCTCAACCGCCGCGATGCCGAACGTCAGGAACACGCGTTTGACATCGCGCCACTTGGCTGCGCTGAGGCGCATGGTCAGGCCATGGCAACGGCATAACTGACACAGTCAACGGGGCGCGACCGGATATGCCGCCGGATGATCCTGGCCGGAGGCCGATACGGCTTTGCCCTGGCCAGCCGCTGCCAGTACTCCTGCGGGGCAGGCTTCAGCACCTTGTCAAACGTGCCGTCTTCCAAGGCAGCGTTGAAGAGGTCTTCGATCAACTCCTTGAGCAGGTCTATGGCTTCCGGCTTCGTCCTGCCCACAGCAAGGACGTCCAATTCCAGACAGTGAGCGGCAAATCGGCCTGGATGGTCCAGGCACGGATACAGCAGGAAGTTCAGGCTCAGTTGCCCGGCCATTCGCGCCCTCTCTTGCCCAAGTCCTTGTCCTGCTCATTCTACCCCGTGGTCCCCGTCAACACAAGTCGTGCATGACAAATCGTGCGGCACACGCCTGCCGTTCCTTCGACATTCCAGGCCGCGTGCCTTTAGGGCCATTCACGATTGCGTGCGGCCGGGCGCACCGTGGCCAGCCCCCGGCCTGCCCGCCGGCCGGCAGGCGGGGCCGGGCAAGGAAGAGGACGAACCACGGACGGGGCTTCATCAGTGTCTCCTTCCCGGCCCAAGGTCACCCGCCAAAGTAGCGCCGGACGACGTCGCGGTCCTCGGGACGCACCTCGGCCGGAACGGCGTGCGCAGCCGCGCCCAGGCCGGCCCCGCCGGGGGCGGCGGCCGTGCCCGGCGGCTGCGAGCCCGCCGCGGACTTGTCCGCCGAAGCCTTGGCGGAGGCGGATGCGGCGGGGTATCCC
>Ga0315279_10005338_pt1 | contig 16729 bp, 14 predicted proteins | sample YL17G06_20_MG_FD_203694 | JGI IMG/M metagenome (GOLD analysis project Ga0315279, IMG submission 203694) | Sediment microbial communities from Yellowstone Lake, YNP, Wyoming, USA - YL17G06_20 | ecosystem: Environmental > Aquatic > Freshwater > Lake > Sediment | place: USA: Wyoming | collected...
GCCAGTAGGGCGGGAACGAAAGCGCTGCAGGGATCAGGAATCAAGGATCGGGAGTCAGGAGCCCGGAGCCTGGAGCCTGGAGCCCGCCGTCAGGCGTCAATGGGCGGATCGGTTTCGGCCTGTGTGAATCTGCGGACCCCATCAGGACAAGAGGCGATATGGCAACCGTCGCGGAAGTGATGGCCCAGACCCTTCGTGACCTCGGCGTCACGCGCATGTTCGGTCTTCCCGGCGGCGAGATCCTCGATTTCCTCGATGCCGCCCGCCGCGCGGGCATCCGCTTCGTCCTGACGCGCCGCGAGGCGACGGCGTCGTTCATGGCAGACGCCGCCGGGCAGCTCGAACGCCGGCCGGGCGTCTGCGTCGCGACGCTCGGCCCGGGCGCCGTGAACATGGTCCTCGGCGTCGCAAATGCGTACCTCGATCGCTCGCCGGTCCTCGCCATCACGGCGTCACTACCCGGGTCGGCGGCCGCGTACTCGACGCACCAGAACCTGGATCTCAACGCCGTCTACCGCCCGTTCACCAAGGCCACCTGCACGCTCGACGGTCACGATACCGCCGGCGCCATCCGCCGCGCGTGGCGTTTGGCCGTCGAACCACGGATGGGGCCCGTTCACATCGCGGTCCCGAGCGACGTGGCGAACTGTGACGACCGCGTCGCGCACGAGGCCTCCGACATCGACGTGTCCAGGCGGTCGCCCGCCCCGCCGCGGGCGGAGGACGTCGAACGGATCGCGGGCGAGCTCCGCGCGGCCCGCCGCCCGGTCCTCATCCTCGGCCTCGATCTCGCGCCGTACGAGCCTTCGGCCGCGCTGCGCGCCTTCATCGAGAAGCTGAACGTCCCCGTGTTCGTCGCGCCGAAGGCCAAGGGCGCGCTGCCCGAGGATCATCCCCTGTTCTACGGGGTCTGCGCGGGCGTGGCGGCCGATCACGTGATCGTCGATCTCTTCAGGCGCGCAGACCTGCTCGTCGGCATCGGCTACGACCCGGTCGAATCGAACCGCCTCTGGCATCAGACGATGAAGCTCGTGTCGATCGGCCCGATGTCGATTGCCGCAGACGCGTACCGCCCGCACGCCGAATGCGTGGGTGTGGTCGACGAGACGCTCGAGGCGCTGCTCGCCCGGGAGTTCGGCCCCTACGACTGGAGCGCAGAGGAACTCGCGCGGTTTCGGGCCGAGATGCTCGACTGCCTGCACCCGCGCGCGCAGTCGCGCCGCGGGCTGTCTCCCTTCGAACTGACCCGGCGGCTCCGCGACCTGGTGCCGGCCGACACCATCGTCACCACCGACGTCGGCGCGGTGAAGTTCATCGCGTCACAGGCGTTTCCCGTTCGTGAACCGATGACGTTCCTCCAGTCCAACGGCCTGTCCTCGATGGGATTTGCCTTCCCCGGCGCCATGGCCGCAAAACTCGTGCACCCTGACCGGCCGGTCCTGTGCACCGTCGGCGACGGCGGCTTCGGCATGTCGCTGTCGGAAGTGGAGACGTGCGTGCGCGAAGGCATCCGCTTCGTGACCATCGTCTACAACGACAGCCAGTTGAGCCTCATCCAGGTGATCCAGCAGAACAAGAACCTGCCGCAGTGCGGGGTCGGGTACGGGCCGGTCGATTTCGCGGCCGCCGCGCGGGCGTTGGGCGCAGTGGGATTCCGCGTGGAGTCAGATGGCGAGTTGGATGGCGCCGTGAAGCAGGCGATGCAGGCCGACCGCCTGGCCGTGGTCGACGTGCAGGTCGATCCGGCCGAGTATCTGAGTCACACGAAGCCGTGCGCGCTGTAGGTGGAAGGCGAAGGGCGGAAGGTGGAAGGCGGAAGGCGGGGAACCCGGGGGAGCCTATTCGATGCCGTGCTCCTTCAACTTCGCCAGCAGTACCGCCAGCGGAATGGCGAGCCGCTGCGCGGCGTCGATCCTGATGCCACGGGCGTCGATGAGCGCCTTCACGAGCTTGCGGCGCTCCGCTTCGGCAGCCGCGCGCCGCATCACGTCCTCGAGCGTCCCTGACCAGTCGAACCCTTCCCAGCGTCCCGCCTCGGAGCGTTCAGCCGGCTGCCGGACGTCGCCCTCGAGCTTCAGGTGTCGGGGCTGAATGGTGTCGCCGCTCGTCAGGATGATCGCCCGCTCGATGCAGTTCTGCAGCTCGCGCACGTTGCCGGGCCAGTCGTAGCACTGCAGGGCGCCGATGGCGGCCTCCGACAACGTCACCCGCTTCTTCACGTCGCGGCACACGCGATCCACGAAGTGCCGGGCCAGGATCGGGATGTCGTCGCGTCGATCGCGAAGCGGCGGGACGGTGATCGGAACGACCGACAGGCGGAAGTACAGATCCTCGCGAAACTGCCGCGCCGCGACCATCTCGCGCAGGTCCCGGTTGGTCGCCGCCACGATGCGGACGTCCACGTGGACCGGCGACAGGCCGCCGAGGCGATCGAACGACCGGCTCTCGAGCGCCCGGAGAATCTTCGCCTGGAGCGGCAGCGGCAAATCGCCGATTTCGTCGAGGAACAGCGTCCCCCGATGCGCCATTTCGAACTTGCCGGGCTTGCGCGCCGTCGCGCCGGTGAACGCCCCCCGCTCGTGGCCGAACAGCTCGGCCTCGAGCAGCGCCTCGGGAATGGCCGCGCAGTTGATCGCGACAAACGGGCGCGCCGACCGCGGGCTGAGCGTGTGCAGCGCGCGCGCCACGAGCTCCTTGCCCGTCCCGCTCTCGCCTTCGATCAGCACGGTCGCGTCGCTCGGCGCCGCACGCTGCACCGCCAGGATCGCGTGCTTCAGCGCCGCGCTCTCGCCGACGATGCGCGGCGCGCCCAGGCGGGCGGAGAGCTCCTCCTTCAGCAACAGGTTCTCGGCAAGCATGCGGCGCTGCGCCAGAGCACGCTCGACCAGCAGGACGAGGTGATCGGGGTCGATTGGCTTGGCCAGGAAGTCGAGGGCGCCCTCCTTCATGGCGGCCACGGCATCCTGGATGCTGCCGTACGCGGTCATGACGATGACGGGCAGATCCGGATCGTCGTCTTTTGCCGCGCGCAGCACGCCGAAGCCGTCGCCGACGGGAAGGCGCAGGTCGGAGATGACGAGATCCGGGCGCGACTCCCGGATGGCGGCCACCGCGCCGGGCAGATCGACCGCCTCGACGATGACGTGGCCCTGCGCCTCCAGGGACCGCCGCAGCATCGTCCGCAGGGAATCCTTGTCCTCGACGAGAAGGATCGGCGCGGAATCCGGGGTACGGGAGGACATCTGCGCGGGACGCCAGGAAACGGGAATCGGGAATCCCCCGGTTATCGCAGCCAGCCGGGCGGCACGCCCGCCTGACGCGCTTCTTCCTCGATGTCGGCGATCACCTTCGTGTCCGCGTCGATTTGTTCTTTGAGCCGCTGCAGCTCGGCAAGCGCCCTGCCCCGATCGTTCGCGAGGGCGGCGCGCTGCGCCGGATCGTCACGCGCCGCCCAGTCGTTGGTGAGCACGTTGACACGCGTCTGCATGGCGTCGTAGGAGAACTTCGTGCTTTCGAGCTTCGCGCGCGCCTCGGTGATGCGAGTGCGCCACCACGTTTCGTCCTTCTCCGGCTCCTGCTCCTGGGCCGCCTTGTCGGCGGCCGCCTGCGCATCGGCCGGCTGTCCGGCTTCCTTCGGGTCCTGGCCGGTCGCAGGCGGCGGCGGTTGCTGCGGGGCCGGCGGCGGCGTGGCGGGCGACAGGCGCCTGAGGTCTGCGTCGGTGTAGACCTTCGACGGCGTCTTGATCGCCTTGCGCCGCGCCTCTTCCTGCTTGGCCAGGTCGGCAAGCGATTGCGCGGCAGCGGCGGAGGCGACCAGGCACAACACGAGGGCGAGACAGATCCGTTTCATGGTCTTACTCACGAACCTCCCCATCGGTCGCGATCGTACGACCGCGCCGTGCGAGCGTCAAGACGTGCCCGATTTCGCCGGCGGCGGCGCCGGAACGGCAGCGGGCGCAGGCGCCGGCCCAGCGAGCAGGTCCACCCGCGCGCGCACCTGCCCGGCGTTGGGCGCGGCGGGCGCCAGCTCCAGGTAGCGCCGGTACCCGTCGAGCGCATCGGCCGTGCGCCCGAGGCGCTCGCTGCTGATGCCGAACGACAGGTAGAAATCGGCCTCGTCCGGGGCGAGTTCAATCGCGCGCCGCAAGTGCTCGACGGCGGTCGTCTCGTCGCCGCGCTTGTGCAGCGCCATCCCCAGGTTGTACTCGGTCACGTGGTCGTCCGGGAACAACTCCGACGCCGCCCGGTATTCCTCGATGGCGCGGTCCCACTGCGCGAGCAGCCCGCAGGCGTGCGCCAGGTTGAAGTGATACGCCCACCGCCGCTGGTTGAGGGCAATCGCCCGTTCGAACAACGCGATGGCTTCCGCCGGCCGCCCCAGCCGGACCAGCGCCTGGCCGCAATTGCTCGAGGACTCGGCGTCGTTCGGGTTGCGCGTGAGCGCCTCGCGATACCGCTCGTAAGCCGCCTCGTAGTTGCCTTCGCGATAGGCGATGCGTCCCACGAACTCCGGATCGGGCAGCGGTGGCTGGCCCGGCGCGATCGCCGGTGGGCGCACGTCGGGCCCGACGGCCGGGGCGGCGGCCTGCACCGCACGCGGCTTCGGCACGGCGTCGGGCGCCCGATTGTAGCGGGCAATGGCGCCGGCCACGGCGACCACCAGAACCAGGCCGGCCAGTCCCGCAACGGCACGCCGGTGCGCGGCCAGCCAGGACGGTCGCGTCTTCCCGGCGGCGGCCCGCTTGAGCGCGGGCAGAGGGGTCCCGCAGCGGAGGCATCGCTTCCGGTGATGGCGCATGCGGGCGCCGCACGCAGGACAAACGGTCGCTTCGTGCAAAGCTGGCGACGCTAGCGAATCTCGCGCCAGGACAGGATGCGGACGCCCACCTGCCCGACGCCATTGTTGAAGTCTTCCGGATCCCCGAAGAACTCGACCTTGCTGCCCGCGGCCAGCACCAGGTGCTGGTCGGCGACGAATGGCGCGGTGGCGCGTCCGGCCCCGGCCAGCGTCTTGACCTTCGGCGTGTCCTTGCTGGTGACCGCATTATCGCCCGTATTGTCGTAGGCGGCACCACCAATGAAGGTCAATGCATACACGTTCGCGTCGGGCAGGACCCAGGGCGTGGCGGGCTTGTACGTGCTGGTCGTGAAGAAGACGATGTCGCCCGCAACCGCCGGGTACGCACTCACCTTCTCGTCGTTCCCGCTGCCCACCGCCGAGAGGCTCATCGCGAATTTCTGGACCCCAACCCCGCTCTGATCGAGCACGCCGAACAGCTTGTAGGACTGGGACACGCCGGTCGAGGGCAGCAGGTCGCTGCCGCTGCCGAAGAACACGTACTGCTGCGTGCCGCCGACATTCACGACAGCCATCGACGAATACAGCGGTTGCGAGGCACCGGCCTCGAACAACTTCACCGGGCCGGAGGAGATGGTCGCCACGTTGCCGCCGGTGAGGTTCAGGCTGAAGCGCCAGAGCCGTCCATCGAGGTCGCCGATGTAGGCGGTATCGACGAACCTCGAGTTGGGCGGGCCGGTCGCCACCGGGTCCGACTGCACGGCGTTCTTCTGGGTCGTGCAGTTGCCCGACACGGCGCAGTTGTCGAGCGTTTCGGCCGTCCCGTCGTTGCCGACGTTCCTCGAATCGAGCACGGCCCCGGTCGCCATGTCGATCACGTAGAACGTGGTTCCCCCCGCCACGTCGCCGCGGTTCGACTGGTGCTGCTGCGAGTACGGCAGGAACCCCGAACCGGCCAGCATCACCCAGCTGCCGCTCAAGTTCTTCACCTGGCCCACGGCGGGGTCCGACCACGTCTGCCCGACGCTCTTCTCGAGCGCGGTCGCCAGATCCTTGTCCAGGTCGCCGTAGGGCGTGTTCGGGTAGTTGGCGGAGGGCGTGGCGGTGTAGTTGAAGTGGGCGTAACTCGGGAAGCTCCACTTGAACGGGATGCGCGAGCTGTCACTGAAGTAGGTGAGCAAGGCGGACACATTGCTCGAGTCGGGTGCGACGGTATCGCCCAGGTCGGCCATGGTCACGTCCATCGTCTGGTAGAAGGTGCCGCCGGGGCCCTCGCCGAACACCATGTAGGTGTGCCACTGCCCGCCGGCCTTCACGTCCGCCACCTTGGGCGACCCATCCACGAAGAACCGGAACTGATCGACCGGCTGGCCCTCGCGCAGCGCGCGCAACTTCGGCAGGAGGTTGGCGGGAATGAACGCCCAGACTTCGACGCCCGTGCGCCCGTCGATCGCGTGCAGCATGCCGTCGTTACCGCCGATGAAAATCAGCGTGCGCCGCGTCTCGCACTGATCCTTGAACCCCGGATAGTCGGAGTCGGGAGGTGGATCCAGCGAAGGCGCGTCGAGAAAAGCGGGCGTGCCGTCCAGGAACGCGCCGAGCTGCAGGCCGCGAATGTAGCTGATCAGGCCCGACGGATTCGAATCGTTGAGGTACGGCTGCAGCGTGGCGGCGTTGTCGGTCGTGAACGCCACCATGGTGCCGTCCGGGAGCACGGTGTAGATGTTGCGGTTGCCTTCTGCGCCGGTCGGCGGCCGTGCCACCCACAGCGCGGTCCCGTCGCCGACGAACTTGTAGCCGGAGGTCTTGGTGCTGTCGGGCACGGGCCGAAACACGCGGAAGGCGCGCAGCCGGCCCGGGAATCCCGGCGTGTCGACGGGACCCGGTACGGCCACTCCCGTCGTGATGAGCACGTTCGAACGCTGCGGGATGACGGTGCCGTTGGCCGTCGTGATGACGCTGTTCACGAGCGCGGCGCCCGTGATGTCGACCGAATTGGCCAGGTTCACGGTGCCGATGATCGGGCTCGTCACCGCGAACTCGGTGGACGGGCCGTAGGGCAGCTGGGCGCTCGGGGCCGTGTTGAAATCGGTGAAGGACGCAAAGGTGTGCTGCACGGCCGTGTTGACCGCCCGGACCAGTTCCGGCACCGGGGCCCCTGCCGCCACCGCGTTGATCATGTCCTTGGTGATCTCGAAGTACTGCCCGCCGCTGTTGGCGGCGATGGACTGCAGCTGCGACACCGACGCCGCGGGAGGCGCGATCGCGATCACGTAAATCGGGACGCGGCGCGCCCCGATGGTCTTGAAGGCGGTGGCCGCGGTTGCCGGGTCCAGCCCGGACGTGTTCCCTTCGCCGCCGCCGACCACGAGGACGACAACCGTGTTCCGGTTCATCGTGTCGGCCGGCGGGCCCGAGATGAGGCGCGTCGCCTCGGCCTTCGCGTCATCGAGCATGTACTTGACCGGCGCGTCGAGGGCAATCGCCGAGTCCTGCCCGGCGGGGATCAGCCCGCCCTGGTCCGGACTCTTCGCAAGATAGGTGAGAACGTCGGCGGGGGTCGCCACGTCCGGCTTGTAGATCACCGTTCCGGCCGGCGCGGTCGACTGATAGCCGTTGGGCGAGGTGACGGTCGGCCGGGTGATCTTCCACTTTCCCGTGCTGAGGTCCGTTGGCGACTGCTGGTTTGGGTTGTTGTCGATCTTGACTGGTCCCTCGTTGCCCAGCGTGCCAAGCGTCGGGTTGAGCTGCCGCATCCTGATCAGGCCGAAGCGGGCGACGTTTTGGTTCAACTGGATCGCGCGGACGAGCGCCGTCCGGGCGACGGCATTGCGCGTGCGCGCATCGAAGGTGCTGAACCCCGCCTGCAGGTCGCCGACGATCGAAATCGTATCGGCCACGAACTTGTCGGAGTACAGCGAGGTGTCGAGGTGGCGCATGTTGATGTACTTGCGGCGGTACTTCTGGTTCGTGTTCGTCGCGTCGACGCCGAGCGGCGCCTCCCAGTTGGCGCCGGTCTTCGTGTAGATGAACTGGTCGTAGTAGTCGCTGTTGTCGGCATCGCGCTGCATGCGGTTCGCCGTGTCGACGACGAGCAGCACGTTCGGCTTGGCGACTTTCATGAACAGGAGCGGATCGAGCTGCGCGGAGGCGGTCCCCGCCGAGCCGGCCAGGACGGCGCAGGCCACGGCCAGCCGGCCCATCGCCCGAGCAGTGCCACGCTGTCGCATCATCGCTTCCCTTTCCCTACATCACCATCTTCCCGCCGGTCGCGATCCCGAACTCCTTCGACGTGAGCGCCTTGCCCGGCGTCTGGACGGCGGCCTTGCGCGCGCGCCGGTTCTGCTCGTCCTGCCCGCGCTGGCCGATATAGCCGCGCTCGAGCTCGGTCGCATCGGTCCTCGCCAGCGTGACCTCGATCACCTTGTGGGCGTTGCCGGGGCCGAACGCCTCGGCGCGCATCGCCAGGACGCCGTTCGCATCCTTCGTCGGGTCGCCGTCGGTTTCCGATGCGTCGTCGGCCACCATCACGACCACGTAGAACGGCGAGTTGACCGTGCCGGTCGGAATGATGTCGTTCATGCCGCTGTAGGCGTACAACTGCCAACGGGGATTGTTCACCCCCCAGGGTCGCTCGGCCGTGACGGTGTCCATCTCGGCCACGGTGCACGCCGCCACCTTCCCGCAGTTCGCCATGTTCGCGACCTGGAGCAGGTTGAGGGTGTTCCCGCCCGGCAGCACGCGATCCCCGGTCGATCCGCCGTCGATGAAAGCCGACGTGTTCGTGCCGGCGAGGATCGTGTTCCAGTCCGCGACCGTCAGCACGTCCTGCATCGCGCGTTCGATGCCCGCGTCGGCCGCGTAGAGGCCCTCCTGGCCGTTGCCGAAGTTGCTCGCAATCATCGTCTCGGTTGAGGTGGTCATGACCAGGGCGAGGCCGAGCGCCGTGAGCAGGAGCACCGACATCAGCGCAATGAGCAGGGCGGCGCCGCGTTCGTTGCGCCACCGTGCCGATGTCGTTTGCTGGTCGCGATCACTGCTCACGTCTCGCCCCTTCCTGGGTTACCGCCCGAGGTTCATGTTGCGCGGCGCCACGTCGAATCGCAGTTCCTGGTCGGGCACGTACATGTCGCCGCCCTTCGCGTAGCCGCCCTTGGTGAACAGCGATCCCGTCCCGCGCAGCGCCTTCAGGTTCGCCTGCACGCGCAACCTGACGCGCACCTGCTTGATGCGAAGCAGGTCCGCGTCGAACCGGCCCTGGATGGCGGGCCCGGGGCACCACGGGCCATCCGTGAGCATCGCCGCCGTCAGCGGCACGAGGTTGGTGGCCCCCGGCGCCAGGTCCGCGAGCCGCGGCACCTGCTGGCCATTCGCGGTCGTGAACACGCAATTCTCACCGTCCGGGTACCCCACGCCGCCGTCCACGCCGAGGTTGGGCGGCTTGGGGCCGTAGGTCGTCCACGGTCCGGTCGGATCCGACACCGGCTTGCGCAGCGTCGGCGGCTGGGGATCGCCGAAGTACTCGAAGGACAGGGCGACCACGTTGTCGACAACGGGCGCCTCGGTGGTGGCGCCGTCATAGTGCATCAACTGATAGGTCTGGGTGGCGTCGTCCGTCTTGAGGTAGTAGGTGTGCGACGTCACCTGCGTCACGTAGGCGCCTGCGTCGTAGGATTTCGCGAAGTTCGGGCCGTGGCGCTGCAGGTGGAGTGCGCTCTCCTGGACGTTGGTGACGACGAAGGTGTTCCAGGCGCCGCTGGTGTCGAAGATGAGCAGCGACATGCCTTCCCGGAACCCGCACAGATCGTCGCTCGGCGGACAGCCGGGCTCGGGGTTCACCTTGATCTCGGCCGACACATTCGGCATCGAGGCGCTGAGGGTCGTCTGCGACGCCGTCTCCGGCACGTACAGCAGGGTGATCGTGTCGGTCTTGAAGGTCCCCGGCGGATCCGGGTTCGTCAGCCCGACGCGGTACGGCAGGATCGGGCTGAAGAAATTCGTGAGGGCTCCGGCCGCGGCGCCCGAGTAACAGCCCGCGCCGGCCATCACGAGGTCCTTGCTCAGCGTGTCGACGCCGACGCGCATCCGCTGCTGCATGTCGGCCACTTCCGGCTGCGCCTGGAACACGCCCTCGGACGGATTGAGCACGGTGAACAGGCTCGCGAGCACGCCCATCATGATGGCGGTGGAGATGAGGAGCTCGGTGAGCGAGAAGCCCGATTGCGCGGCGAACCGGCGATGAGACTGTCTCATATCGTCTTCCTGGTCTTCACGCTCACGAGGCGCGCCTCTTCCGGCAGGCGCGCGACCGACCCCTGATTGGCGGCGCCGCGATCGCGCATCCGCGTCACCAGGACCTGCAGGATCACGGTGTTGTTCGGATTGGCCGGCAGCGGCTCGATCGACCACCGCCGGATGTAGACGGTCCCCTGCGGGATGTTCGAGCCCGTGCCAACCCAGTTTCCGTACTGATCCAGGTAGTCGACGTACCCGGTCATGTTCTGCGTCAGCGAGCCGGGCGGCGAGGGCGACAACCCGGCGCCGCCGGCGCTGAACGGAATGACGCTGGTGTCGGTCGTCGTATCGCTCAGCGGCAGGCCGAGGATGTCGAAGCCCCAGGTCATGCCCCGCAGCTGCTCCATCTTCTGCTGCGCCATGATCATCGTGACGGTCGTCGCGCGCGCCGTCTTGTTGGCGGACATCGAGATGATGAACAGCTGCGCCAGCGCGACCACGCCCGTGACGAGGATGAAGATCGCCACGAGCACCTCGGCGAGCGAGAAGCCGGACTGATCACTGAATGTGGACTTTGCCAACGCCATTCACCGTGATTGATTTCGTCGTGGTCTTGTACAGGACGGAGATCGAGATCCCGTTGGCCGCGATGGGCGGCCACGGCGTGCCGGTTCCCCCATCGGCGTGCGCCGTCCCGTCGGGCCAGAACTCGATCGTCTGGGATGCCGTGAACGCGATGTCACGCCGCAAGCTCCGAACCGGCCCGTCGTAGTTCGGCCGGGTGAGCGCATTCTGGTCGGGCGACGGGTACGGATAGGTCGTCGTGCTGCACCGGTTCGACGCCGTGTCGCGGGCGTCGGGAGCGGCCGGCGTGCCAATCAGTTCGACCATCCGAAACTGGTTGACGGCCGGACAGTTGAAGCGGACGCGCATCGGCCGATTGATGGACACCGCTTTCAGCCGGGCCGTCTGCAGCTCGCTCTGCACATCCCGGACCGACGCGTTCAGCTGCATGGTTCGCAGCGAATTGAGGATCGGCGGGACGCTCATGCCCCCGACGATCGCAATGACTGCAACCACCACCAGCAGTTCAACGATGGAATATCCGCAATCTCGGCGCACGTGGATGTCTTCCTGTTCGCGTTGCCGCACCGGGATCCGGGGCGAACCGGATTCCCGACCCGACCGGCGAGCCGCCAGGGCGGAGGTCGCTCGAACCTGAATCTTCGCGGAGGCACTCCATGACAGCTCAGGACGAACGGACCCGGAAGGCCTCCGCCCTGCCAACGGCCCTCCTGACCGGTTGGATGGGCAGCAACCGGGCCGTCCGGGGGGAAGGGGCCTGTCGCTGTATCTAAGTATCGGCGCGAAAAGAGTTTGCCCTTAGGAAAACACGGGAAGGCGCGCGGGCCGGCGGCCTCTTCGTGTGCTGTCCCGGAACAGTCGATTACGCTTGTGGCGTGACGTCGGCCGACAGCAGGGGTAAGTCGACCTGGAAGCAGGCGCCGCCGCCGGGCGAGGCGGCCAGCGAGATCCGGCCGTCATGGCTGACGACGATCTTCTGGACCAGCGCCAGGCCCAGGCCGGTTCCCCGCGGTTTGGTCGTGAAAAAGGGCGTGAAGATCCGGTCGCGCACGGTCGTGGCGACACCGGGGCCATTGTCGATGACGGCCAGGCGCACGAGGCGCCGCAACTCGTCCACGTCGCCCTCGACCCGGATGACCGGCGCCGCGCCTCCCTCGTCGCACGCTTCGAGCGCGTTCCGGAGCAGGTTCAACAAGGCCTGGCGCAGCAGCGTTTCGTCGCCCTTCACGGTGCCGAACCGTCCGGCGAGGCTGACGCGGCCCCCTCGCGCGGCCAGGTCGTCGCGCAGGTCCTCGATGGCGCGCTCGGCAATCGAACGCAGGTCCACCGGACCGAGCGTCAGCGCGACCGGCCGGGCGAAAGCGAGGAAGTTGGTGACGATCTGGCCGAGGCCGTCGGTCTCGTCCCGGATCCCCTGGACGTAGGGTCGATAGGCCTCCGGGACGTTGGCGGGATCGATCAGGCGGGCGTACCCGTGAATGGTCGCCAGGCCGTTGCGGAACTCGTGCGCGAGCCCGGCTGTCAGTTCGCCCAGGCGCGAGAGGCTGTCTTTGAGCCGAAGCTGTTCCTCGAGGGACACGACCATCGTGAGGTCGGTGAACAGGCAGATGGCGCCGCGCAGCGTGCCCTGGCCGTCGCGCAGCGGCGAGACGCTGACCCCGAAGTACACGGGGCCCCGGGCCGCGTGCTCCACCCGGACGGTTTGCCGCGGCAGCGCCTCACCGGTCGCGAGGCACTGATCGAGCAATTCGACGAGCGGCGGCGCGGATGCGAGCATTTCGCGATGGGACGCGCCGGCGGCTTCGGGAAGATCCAGGAGCCGGGCGCCTGCCGGGTTGAGCACGCGGATGGTCCCATCGAGCGCCACGACGAGCAGGCCCGAGCTGAGGCTGGCCATGATCTCGTCGCTCAAGCGCTCGGAGGCCTCGGCGCGCGCTGTCATCGCGCGCTCCTGCGTCCTCAGCCTGGTGACGGCGTCTTCGAGCGCGGTGGTCATGAACGTGCGCTCCCCGCCTTCGCGCGCCTGGCCGCGCAGCTGGCGGGCGGCCACGACGAAGCGCATGACGGCAAAGGCGAGGACGCCGACCAGCGCCGCGACGAACGCGGTGAGGCCGAGCAGCGCGTAGGCGAAGCGGGAGGACATCACGGCTCGTTGTCGTTGGCGGTTAGCAGTTAGCAGTTAGCAGTTAGCGGCAAACTGCCAACTGCGAACTGCCAACTGTTCAATAGAACGACAAGTACCAGTTCACGATCGGGTCGCCGATGAGGCTCGCCACCAGGGCGCCGAGCGCGAGAAACGTGCCGAACGGCAACGCGTACTTCAGATCGCCTTTGCGGAGTGCGAGCATGCCGACGCCCACCAGGGCGCCGACGAGCGACGACAGCACGAGTGTCAGCAACATCAGCTTCCACCCGAGGAACGCGCCGATCATCGCCAGCATCTTCACGTCGCCCATTCCCATGCCTTCCTCGCCCCGGATCCGGTAGTACAGTTCGGCGATCAGGAACAGGCCAAGGCCTCCGACGAGGACCCCGATCAGGGAATCCAGCCAGCCGGGCGGGCCGAACAGGCTGAACGCGAAGCCGACGAGCACGCCGGGCAGCGTGATCACGTTCGGCAGGATGCGCTGCTGCAGGTCGATCGTGAACAGCACCAGCAGCGCAAACGCGAACAGGAGCCGCGAGGCGAACAGGATCGAGAGGCCGAACTGCCCGTACCAGAGCATCGCGAGCACGCCCGCGGCGAGCTCGATCAGCGGGTACACCAGGGAGATCCGCGCGCCGCACGTGCGACACCGCCCGCGCAGGATCACGTACGCGAGGACGGGCACGTTCTCGTACCACCGCAGGGACCGGCCGCACGCCGTGCAATGCGAGGCCGGGAACGCCAGCGACTCGCGGCGCGGCAGCCGGTAGATGCAGACGTTCAGGAAGCTGCCGACGGCCAGGCCGAGCGCGGCGACCACGACGAGCGCGAAGGGTTCGGGCATCAGGTGGCTCACGAAGGAGGGGGCGGAATCCAGGCGCCCGGTTCCGTGGGAAGGGGGTACAGCTTCGATTCGGTCGACACGGTGACCCGGCCCGTGCGCGGGTCGAGCACGTACGGCGTGCCGGCAGGATCCAGGGGCACGCCCCGCAGCCATCCCGCCCGCGCCAGCGCGCCCCAGGACGCCGGCATCGCGCCCATGCGGCGCGCCATCTCAGAGACGATTCGCTCCAGTTGCTCGATCTGCTCGAGGGCGTCGAGCTGCGCCAGGCGCAACTGCGCGTTGTTGCGCAGCCACTCGGTCTCGGCCGTCTGGGCGAGCTGGCGCCAGAGCACCCGCGAGGTCTGGCGATCGCCGCCCTTGCCGTAGGTGACGGCGGCGAGCGACCGCATCCACACCGGGGCGCCCGGCACCTCGCTGCCCCGCCGGAAGGCGTCGGCGGCGCGCCGGTAGTCGTTCAACCACCAGTAGTACACGAAGCCGAGGTCCTGCTCGTACTGCCACTTGAGCGGATCGGCGCGAAGGCCTTTCTCGAGCAGCGCGATCGACAGGTCGGGCCGGCCGGGGCCGCCCGGGTACTTCTCGGCCAGGAACACCGCGCCGAATTCGTAGGCGACCGTGAACTTCGGATCGAGCGTGGTGACGATCTGCAGCAGCGGATACATGAGATCGTAGCGTTTGCCTGCCTGCCTGGACCGTCGCGTGCCGCCGTAATACTGGATGGTGCGGATCCAGTAGATATCGCCGAGCAGCGAGGCATTCGCCAGCGACGCGCGCTTCAGGAAGTCGCCCGACCGGACGTAGAGGACCGACTCGGCGGGCTGCGGCTCCCCGTACACGGCGTCGCGAAGCACCTCGACGCCCACGGCCGCGCCGACGAGCCCCACCAGCACGACGACCAGCATGAAGCGGTTGTTCAACATCGGACAAGTGCTGCGTGCTACGTGCTGCGTGCTATGTGCTACGTGCCGGGGTGCTGCGAAGAAATCGGCTTAGGGCTCATGGCTCAGGGCTTATGGCCTGGCTCGGCTGAGGGCCTTGAGCCACACGTGACGGGCTGACGGCGACATCGCATGAGGCCCGCCGCCCGCAAATCGGGGCCATGAGCCCAATCGGGCCCTGAGCCTTAAGCCTTGAGCCTTGAGCCAGCGCTTTTTTTATAAGCGCCCGGCACCCTGGCACCCTACTTGAAATCCCGCCGTGCGAACACCGTCATGGCCGCCAGCAACACGAACGCAATGTAGATGACGCCGTACGACAGCGTCATCAACACGTAGCCCGTCGAGATGGGCTGGCCGTGCACGACCAGCGCCTTGACGTCGAACGGCCCCAGGTTCGGCAGCAGGTAGTAGAGCGCCCGGGCCAGCCAGGCGGCCGGCCGCGAATCCACCACCTGTTCGAAGTGCTTCAGGTCCGCGTTGAAGTGCCCGACGATGTAGAGGCCGAAGGTGAAGGCGGCCGACAGCATCGGGCTGGAGAACGTGGAGAAGAAGAGCGCCAGCGCGGTCACCAGCGCCAGCTCCACGAAGATCAGGCCGATCGCGAGCAGCAGGCGCGGATCGAGCGCAGGCGCGTCCAGCGCGGCCGTCAACGACCGGGGACCGACCAGCGTCATCACCGCGAGCACGGCGTAGAGCGCGATCGCCATCACGCCCAGGTTCACCAGCAGCGTGAGCATCAGCCCCGCGTACTTGCCGAGGATGAAATGCACGCGCGTAATCGGCTTGGCGAGCAGGCTGTAGATGCTGCGCCGCTCGACTTCCTTCCAGACCAGGCCGATGCCGATGAACACGGCGATGAACAGCCCGAAGAACGACGTGGCCGACAGGCCGAGGTCCTTGATGATCTTCACGTCCTGGCCGGCCGTCAGCTGGCCGAGCAGGTAGGACGCGCCGATGAGCAGGACGGCGAAGAGCACGAGGTTGTAGAGAACCTTGTCGCGCACCGACTCCCGGAAGACGCTGAGCGCGATGGAACCGATGACTCGCATGGTGGTTAGTCGATGGTCGATAGTTGATAGTTGATGGTTGACAGATAGTTGACCGTTGTCCATCGGCGCAACGCTGAACTATGGACTATCGACTATCGACTCTGTCAATCGCGGCTTCGTCGGCCGCGCCGACGTGCCTCACGAAGAAGTCTTCGAGCGTCTCGCGCACCGGGTTCAGCGAAACCAGCTTCGCGCCCGACGCCGTGACCTCCGCCAGCAGGCGGTCGGGCGCCGCATTGGCGGGCAGCTCGAGCGCGTAGCGGCCGTACGCGATCTCGGTGGCCTTCGACACCTGTGGCCCGAGCCGTCCGAGCAGCGCCTGATCCGCGTCCGCCACGATCAGCTCCCACCCCTTCACGTCGAATGCCACGAGGTCGGCGACGCGCCCCTGGGCGGCCAGGCGGCCGTGCGCCAGCACCGCCACGCGGTCGCACAGCGCCTCGGCGTCCGACAGGATGTGCGAGCTGAAGAACACCGTGCAGCCACGCTTGCGCAGGTCGTGAATGAGCGCGCGGGCGGCGCGGCGGCCGAACGGATCCAGGCCCGACATCGGCTCGTCGAGGAACACGACGTCCGGATCGTTCAGGATGGCCTGCGCGAGACCGACGCGCTGCAGCATCCCTTTCGAGTACTTGCGCAGCGCCAGGCGGCGCTCGGCGCCGATGCCGACCTGGTCCAGCAGCTGCGCCACGCGGGCGCGCCGCGCGGCGGGCGCGAGCCCGAACAGGCTCGCGAAGTACGTCAGCAGCTCCTCGGCCGTCAGGTAATCGTAGAAGTAAGGGTGCTCGGGAAGATACCCGATGCGCGCCTTGAGGGCGAGCGACCCGATCGGAAGGCCGAGAACCGACGCCCGTCCGGACGTCGGATAGATCAGCTGCATCAGCAGCTTCAGCGTCGTCGTCTTGCCGGCGCCGTTCGGCCCGAGGAAGCCGAAGATCTCGCCGCGCTCCACGCCGAGCGTCAGGCGATCGAGGGCGCGACGCGGCCGCGGGCGCCAGAACCCGATCGCGTAGTCCTTGGTGAGCTCCTCTGTCTCGATGGCTAGCACAGTGTAGTTGATAGTTGACAGTTGATAGTTGACCGTCGACCGTCGACCATTGACCGTTGCGACCGTTGACCGTTGACCCTGTCAAT
>Ga0315279_10005339_pt1 | contig 16727 bp, 15 predicted proteins | sample YL17G06_20_MG_FD_203694 | JGI IMG/M metagenome (GOLD analysis project Ga0315279, IMG submission 203694) | Sediment microbial communities from Yellowstone Lake, YNP, Wyoming, USA - YL17G06_20 | ecosystem: Environmental > Aquatic > Freshwater > Lake > Sediment | place: USA: Wyoming | collected...
ATAACAGGGTGTGGGGTGCAGTGTGGGGTGTAGTGTGGCGCGTGGCGTGCACTACGCTTCATTTTTCGACATTGATCCCACGTGGACCGATCTTTTGTAAGGAGATGAAGATGGCAATAATTCTGGACGGCTCCGGACTAACAATTGAAAAGCTTGAGCGCATTGCCAGGCACGGGGAAAAGGTGGAACTCCACCCCGAAGCCCTGGAACGAATCAGGGTATGCCGCGCGATGTTGGAGGACAAGATCCGGGCCCGAGAAATCATGTACGGCATCAACACCGGCATCGGCGAGTTGTCGGAGGTCGTTCTTGACGATGAGCAGGTCAAGCAATTCCAGAGATACCTCATCTACAACCACGCCGCGGGTATTGGCGACCCCGCGCCCATCGAGTACGTACGAGGTGCCATGGCCAGCAGGATCAACGTGCACGCACACGGCAATTCTGGCTGTCGTCCCGAGATTACTCTGACGCTGCTAGAAATGTTGAACAAGGGCGTGACTCCTGTCGTATGCCAGAAGGGCTCTGTGGGTGCGTGTGGAGACCTCGCCCCGATGTCGCAGATAGGCCTCTTACTTATGGGAGAGGGAGAGGCGTACTACAAGGGCAACCGTTTGCCAGGCAAGGAAGCGATGGCTCAGGCAGGCATTTCCATCCCTGGCCTCGAGGCCAGGGACGGCTTGGCAGTGATCAATGGCTCCAATCTTCTGACTGCGATGAGTGCACTGCATCTGTACGACATGAATCGGTGGCTAAAGCAGGCAGAGATCGTCTGCGCCATGACCCTGGAGGCGCTTTACGCAAACTTGAAACCATATGACACGCGTCTTCACACGTTACGCGGATTCACAGGAGCCGTACGAAGTGCCAAAGCTATCATGAAGTGCATAGAGGGCAGCGACCTTCTCTCCGGCAAAATGAAGACAAAAGTCCAAGATGCATATTCCATGCGGTCATCCCCTCAGGTGATTGGAGCGGCTCATGACACAATCGCTTTCGCAAGGAGTCAGGTCGAAATAGAGCTGAACGGCGTGGGTGACAACCCCGTCTTCTTGCCTGAATACAAGCTCACTCTCACCGGCGCTAATTTCCAGGGCTCTCCGGTTTCGCTGCCCATGGACATGGCCGGAGTTGCCGTCACCATGGTGTGCGTCTTGTCAGAACGCCGCCTCAATCGCCTGACCAACCCTGCCTTGAGTGTTGGTTTGCCGGCCTTCCTGACGAAAGGCGCGGGCATGTTCTCCGGCATGATGCTCAGCCAGTACACCGCCGACACGCTCATCGTGGAACAGAGAATACTCTCTGCCCCTGCCAGCATAGGTTCTATCCCGGCAGCGGCGGACCAAGAGGACTTTGTTTCGATGGGTATGAATACCGCCATCAAGAACGGGCAAATCCTGGAGAACGCCTACGGAGTGCTCGGAATCGAATTGATGGCAGCCGCGCAAGCTTTGGACTTTCGCGATTTCACGCCAGGCCGCGGGGTTTTGGCGGCCAAGCGAGTCATACGCAAATACGTGGAGCATCTTGAGGAAGACCGACCTTTGTATCCCGACCACACCAGGATGATGGAAGTAGTAAAATCGTGCGAAATTCTGGATGAAGTGGAAAAGGCGGTTGGTAGCTTAGGATAATTCCCTCGCCTTGCAGCGTTTCTCCGGGCTTTTTCAAGTAGCGACGAAGACAAGCTCGAAGGATGGGGCTAGGCCGGGTGTCTGTTCCCTGCCTAGCCTGCCTTCTGTATTCGAAAACTCTGGTTCTGCTGTTTTATGAGAAAAGGAATTCTCTACGGAATCGCTGCCTACGCGCTCTGGGGGCTCTTTCCCCTATACTGGAGATATCTCAGCGTAGTCCCTGCCACTCAAATCTTGTGCCATCGGGTCGTGTGGTCGTTTCTCTTTCTGGGAGTGCTTCTGGTTCGCAGGAATCGCTTAAGATCGTGGGCACGCAAATCAAGAAAATCCGTTACTATCATATACTTCCTCACATCCGCCTGCCTACTTGCTCTCAATTGGCTCATTTTCATTTGGGCCGTGAATCGTAACTACATAGTTGAGGCAAGCCTCGGATATTTTATCAATCCGCTTGTGAATGTTCTGCTGGGCGTGGTTTTCCTTAAGGAAAGACCGCGCTTATGGCAATGGGTAGCGATCGGGATTGCGGCAGGTGCTGTGCTATTTCTGACATTTGGTTACGGTTCTTTCCCATGGATAGCTCTCACTCTCGCGTTTACGTTCGGCTTCTATGCCCTACTTCGCAAGACTGGGGCCTTGAGTTCCCTTGAGGGATTGTCTCTCGAGATGGCAATCCTGTTTGTACCGGCGCTGGCGTATCTTCTTTACCTTCAGCACGCGGGCACGGCTGCTTTCGGACACATCGGTGCAACGAGAACTACCATCCTTGCCTTGGCAGGAGTCATAACGACGGTGCCCTTGCTCCTGTTTGGCTCTGCTGCAAGGAGAATCAGCCTTACAAATCTGGGGCTTCTACAGTATATTTCTCCGACGTTTCAGTTCTTGCTGGGAGTGTTTGTCTACGGCGAGGCCCTTACGAGTGCGCGCCTAATAGGATTTGTTGCTGTCTGGATCTCGCTGGCCTTGTACACGTTCGAAAGCCTGAGGATGAGAGCAGCGGTTTCTGAATTGCAGACATACAGAGAAGAGTGCAGAAGCTAGTGGGAACGCCTCGATGCTCAGGTGCATAATGCATTACGTTTTTCGTGTCAACGCGCAAGGGCAACGCGACTGCTCGCCTCGAAGGTACACTCTGTTCTCCGAGGTGCGGCAATCAGTGGCAGCGAGGAGCTGCGAATGGAAACGTGGGGTCGAAACCACCTAGACAAGGAGGAAATCCATGCGTCTTTCAGTTGCCATGAGTATCGTATTGGTTCTGACCACAGCGGCCTTCTACGGACAGACTTGTCTCCCAGTTCTCCACGGCCAGACCGAAGCGTCAGTTCTCATGACTCGGGCTCAAATGCCACTGCTCAAGAACCAGGCCGACGTACCGGTTCTGCAGTATACAGCTAACTTGCCCCTTCGGCCGATTTCCACGTATTCGATTGTTGCTCGTGACTCAGTAACTGGCGAGATGGGCGTTGCGGTCCAGTCTCACTGGTTCTCGGTGGGCTCGGTCGTGCCCTGGGCAGAAGCCGGCGTTGGTGCAGTTGCCACACAGTCCTTCACAGAGCCAGCCTACGGCCCGCTTGGCCTGGAGCTTATGCGATTCGGCAGGACCGCACCCGAAGCGCTCAAGGCGCTCGTTTCAACAGACTCCGACGAAGCTGTCCGACAGGTGGCCATGATAGACGCGAGCGGGCACGTCGCGGCGCATACGGGCAGCCGCGCCATATACGCTGCTGGTCACCACTTGGGTAATCAGTATTCCGTGCAGGCCAACCTAATGGAGAAGCCCACCGTGTGGCAAGCGATGGCGCGCGCATACGAAACCGCCGAGGGTGACCTCGCAGAGCGATTGCTCGCTGCGCTCGAGGCAGCACAACGAGAAGGCGGTGACATTCGAGGAATGCAGTCCGCTGCAATCCTGGTCGTGTCCGGCAAGAATACCGGCCTGCCGTGGGCAGACCGCATGTTCGACCTTCGAGTCGAAGACCATCCCAATCCGGTCACGGAGCTACGCAGGCTTGTGAAGCTCCAACGTGCCTACCTGAAGCTCAACGAAGGTGACGAATGGGTCACAAAGAAAGACATGAAAAAGGCAATGGAAGCCTACCTTGAGGCAACCAGCATCGTGCCCGATAGCGCCACAAATGGAGAGGCTGTATTTTGGGTGGGGGCCACGCTTGCGAATTCGGGGCGCGCCGAAGACGCGATCCCCTACCTCGCTCGCGCGTATGCGCAGGACCATCGCTGGGGAGAACTCGTCAGGCGCCTTCCAAAGGCGCGACTCCTTCCGGATGATGAGAAGCTGATTGCTGACCTAGTCCAAAAAATGAAGAAAGGGCATTGAGATCGGTTTCTCACAGTAGGCCGTAGAAGTGAGGCCACGACTCCCCCGTGGAGCTGGTGAGCGGAATCGAACCGCTGACCTACGCATTACGAGTGCGTTGCTCTACCTGCTGAGCTACACCAGCCCGGGAAGACGCCATACTCGATTCACAAACACAACTGGTGCGACCCCGCAGAATTGAACTGCGGACACCCAGATTTTCAGTCTGGTGCTCTACCAACTGAGCTAGGGTCGCACCTCATACCAAAGAAATACCACAAACGGTGGGCGGGAGTCAACCAAAAGAGGGTACGCAGAGAGAGCCTTGCTAAGCTTGAGGGATGCACCGCAACACATTGCCTCGGTGGCGGTAACACCGACATGGCGACAAGCGTTTACGCCATACTGTGATACGCCGCGTCGACTGCCGCACCTGGGATTGTCCCACGTGACGCAGACGCGTCAACGCGGACAGGGCTTTTGTTCAAGGATGGCCCTAACGGTGCGCTTGAGTTCATCAAGGTTTGAAGACTTCACCACGTAGGCTTCAGCGTTCCATGTCGTGAAGTTGCTCTTAAAAGTGCCATAAGCAGAGTTGATCACGACGGGGAGATTCCTTTTAGTCTTCATGATCTCGCAAAGGGTATCTAACCCGTCCATGCCAGGCATTTTCACGTCGAGGATGACGAGGTCGAATTTCGATGCCTCGAGCAACTTCAAGGCTTCGGGGCCACTCGACGCCCCAGCAACAACGTAGCCCTCGTCGGAGAACTCGCTCTCGTAGAGCTTCCGACAACTCCCGTCATCATCTACTACGAGAAGTGTTTTCAACTGCGCTCACCCCCTGAAAATCGTGGGCTAGAAGCCCTCCTGGAATCGCTTGCGTCTGTCAGCGGGTCGAGCCCGTCTGTCCCCTACTGTCCTTCTTCTATCCTGATTCGTACTCACTGGCAGACAAACACAGAAAACAGTACCCCACTCCTTATCGCTTTTTACCCTGATTTCGCCTCCGTGCTCCCTGACGATTTGATAAGCCACCGCAAGGCCCAGACCCGTTCCGTCCTTGCCAGAAGTGAAGAAAGGCACAAAGAGACGATCCATCAGCTCGCCCGGTATTCTCTCACCTTCGTTTGCTATTATGACTTGAACACTGTCGCCTGCTTTTTTTGTCTCCACCCTTATCTTCCCGCCCAAGGGGAGAAACTTGAGAGCATTCTGCAAGATGTTTATCAGCACTTGCTTGATCTTGTCATAATCAAGAAGCAGCTTGGGCAGGTCCATCGATAGTTTCTTGAGGACCCTCGCCTTCCTCCCCAAGGTCTCCTCGCTCACCAACCGAAGCGATTCCTCTACAACGCTATTTATGTCTTCCATCTGCAACCGCGGCCGGGAAAGCTGCGCAAACTGAAGCTGTTCGTTGAGGATTCTCTCGAGCCTTTCGGTCTCCTTTATGATTACGTCGAGATAATCACGATTGGGATCATTCGTTTTCAAGTTCTTATTCACTCTTCTTGCAAAGCCGCCGATTGACGTTAGAGGGTTGCGAATCTCGTGAGCAACTTTTGCGCTCATCTCGCCCAGCGCAGCCAGTTTCTCCGTGCGAAGAAGAAGGGCTTGCGTTTCTCTCAGTCTCTTTTCTGTCTCCTTGATAGTCTCAAAGAGTCTGGCATTCTGCACGGCTATCGCTGCCTGATCGGCCAAGATTACCAAGAACTTTTCATCGTCGCGGTCAAACATGCTGGTGTCAAAGTCGGAACGAGCCACCTTGTCGTAGACCGTTATGGCACCAACTATGTTGCCGAGAGCCGCAAGAGGAACTGCTATGACCGACGAGGCAAGGCCTTTCTCTGTCTCAGAGAACCTGGGGTCAGAACCACAGTCTGATACTAACACTGGAGCCTTTTCAGCGATGGCCCATCTTGCCAGCTTCTCACCCAACTCGGTGAGGCTTTTCTGGACTATGCTTTCGCCAGTTCCAAAGCGTGCGCCCGGTGTGATCCGATCCTGTCCTTCTTCGTAAAGCCAAAGGACACTTCCCTTGGCGCCGATGACCTGGGCCGAGATTCTGGCTATGAGTTCTAGGACTTCGGCGAGGCTCGTCGTCGAAAGGATCCCCTTGCCCACCTCTTGAAGAGTCGCAACCTCGGAGAGGCGCAGTCTCATACTCTCATACACCGCAGCATTCTCGACGGCAAGCCCTGCCTGATGAGCAAGACCTAACAAGAGATCTACTTCCTCTTCTGTGATTGGCCTCCTACTAAACACGTTATCGGCAACGAGAGCACCCATCGCCCTGCCCTTCGTCATGATGGGAACCACGACAAATTCGCATCGAACAAAACTGTCACGCAACTTCTGGCTTATTGTGCCGCCATAGGAATCTATGTCTCTTATATGCAAGGGCTGCTTACCGAGGACGCTGTCGACCGTAACGTCGATGCCCGGCTTGAGTGGAAAGACAAGTGATTTCGCGGTACGAGTGAGTGCATCGTCTGGGCTCCCTGGTCCCTCGGTAGACATACGCACCACGGCTTCGAAAGAGACGTTGCTGGCTTCAAGCTCGCTCCAAATGCGCGCTGCCTCCTCCATGCTAGAGGGGCCCGTCCCCATCCGTCCGCTAAGCACACCCCTTTCTTCATCAACCAGAAGGATCATCGCCCGGTTAAACCCAAGCGCGTTCCCGGACGTCACGGAAGCCAGAATGATCTTGAGGATTTTCTCAAGCTCCATCGTACCGTGCATCACGTTGCATATTTTGAAGAGTATTGAAAACTCGTGGATCCTTGTTTCAAGATTCAGATGTTCGACTTTCAATCCTTCGTAAGCCTTTCGCAAAGCCCCCTCGTAGAGGCACATTTCCTGAGCGAGGAACCTAACCGTGTCGGCAACAGCCCCGTCCGAGAGTCTTCTTCCAACCGAACGCTCCAGACGGGCAAGAAAAACGCCGCAAAGCGCACAACTCTCAAGATACTTGTCCCCGGTAGTGGAAACCCCGGGGCGAAAATCACGCGATACGATCCAGCACCTGACATCGCTCGCGCCACGCGCGGGGCAGCCCAGCTTGTCGCACGCCCGATACTCCCAACACTTCAACACGGACGAAACTTCCACACCGTCACTGCCAGCGGCCTTGCTTTCGGTCACGCGGTACTCCAATCCAGTGAGGGTCTGAAGCAATGTTCATGCCACAGCATGAGGGATCACCTCTATACGCCAATATAGCAATCGGGTTACCCTTGTCAACAAAAATTGAACGAGTTGCGCCACTTGACATTTTCCAGTCTCTCGGTTAGGTTTTGGGCCGACGGGCGCGGGTTAGGACGTATTCTGCAAGGATGGTACTGCAAATGGAAAAGAAGCAAACCCAGATTAGTATCGAGCTCGGCGAGAAGGAAGCAGAGGGAATCTATTCAAACATGGTTCTCATCACGCACTCGCCCGCGGAATTTGTTCTTGATTTCGCACGGGTACTGCCCGGAGTGCCGAAGAGCAAGGTGTTCGCCAGAATTGTGATGACCCCCCCTCACACTAAGGGGTTGCTGGAGGCGCTTAAGGAAAACATCACAAAGTACGAAGCTCAACACGGCGCCATCAAGGCGTTTTCTCAGGGTGACAGACCGAGAGACATCGGGTTCTGATAAGAACTGGCAGTCACCCTGCAAGAGAGGAGCTGTTAAGGGGCGAGGCTATCTTTCTCCAGTCTCCGTAGCGCCTCTTAATCAGGTCTCGGCGTGGGTAGGCGGCCGAGTCTTCCATCTCCTGTGAAGCCACAACCAGTGATCCGGCCTCTCCCTCACGTACTTCTCGAGCAGTCTTGTGTAAGCTTGAGTACAATCGGTGACGTCCTTTTCTCTGTCGCCGCTCGAAGCAGGCAGGATTGGTTCCTCCAGAACCACACGATGGTGAGATAGGTCTTTTCTCACAATGAATCCCGAAATCAGGCACGCGTGGGTTCTCAGAGCAAAACTCGCAGGACCGAAAGGCGTTGAGGCTGGCCGTCCTAGGAAGTCCACGAACACCCCGTGCGAACCAGCGTCCTGGTCTGAGAGCATGGCTACGAATTGGTTCGTCTTGAGAGCCTCGAGCACCCTTCTCATCGAAACCCCCATCTTGATGATCCCGATTCCCTTTGACAGGCGGAGCTGATTCATGAGCCTGTCCACGGCCTTGTTCTTCTGCTCGCCAACGAGAAAATTGACGGGATAGCCGAGGGCCCGAAGACCCGCCCCCATGAGCTCCCAGCTTCCGAAGTGACCCGTCACAAGCACCGCTCCTTTCGAGCGTGCAAGCGCCTTGTCAAGATTCTCCAAACCCTCAACGGCGATTCTCTTTCTCATTTCTTCGTCCGACGTCACAGGCAGCCTGGCGTACTCGACAAGCGACATTGCAAGATTCCGGTACGTGTCCCTCGCAATTCCAAGAATCTCCGATTCATCTTTTTCGGGAAATGCGCTTCTGAGATTCTCCAGGACCACCTTCCGCCGGAGTCTCACAACACTGAAAGTGAACCGACCCAGAAAATCCCCAAAACGCAGGGCCATTTCGTGAGGAAGAATCTGAAACAATCGTACGAGGGCAATCGTGAGCAGATATTCCAGGGGGTGTGACATCCAGCGTTTCATCAAGAGATTCTCTTTGCAATCCAACTCATTTCAAACTCAATCGCGTCGTGAGGGCATATCTCGTGGCAGCAAAGACAAGTGATGCAGCGCGCATAATCGAATCTCAGCGAACTTCCGCTGTTTCTTATTGCTTCCACGGGGCAGCTCTCAACACACAGATTGCATAGCTGACACTTGGCCGGGTTTTCCCCGGGGTGTATCCAGATGTGTCTCCGCAACAAGCTGAGTAGTCCCTTTGGAACGAGCCTGTGAAGAAAGTTAGACGGAATCTGGAAGTCGGTAACAGAAACCTCCTCGAGGCTCGCACCGCTCAGTTCAACGTCATCAAGGCTTGCTGCCCCCAATCTCCTCGTTGCGGCAATCTTGTTGGTCGGAATCTCCGCAGGATCCGCCCCAATCAGCCTACAGACCACCGTGTCCATTGCGACCGCGTCTCTGCTGACAAGAACAACCCCAAGCCATCTAGGTTTTCCTGACGAAGGGCCCTGCCCCTCCATTGCGAGTATCCCGTCCATGATGTTGAGCCCCGGTTTTGTGAGCGAGAAGACGTCCACGAGAGCCTCCGCGAACTCGTACGGCTTGGGATAGCGCTTATGTAAGTCCGCCTTGGCAAAGCCAGGGACCGAACCAAACATGTTTTTCACGGCGCCCGTGTATACCTCAAGTGTGTGCGTCTTGAGCTTTGGAAGATTTATGACGAAATCCACGTCAAGCACGGGTTTTGAAATACTGTAGGTTGTTCCGTTCACACTCTTCGCATAGCTGCCCGAGACCTCAAACCCCAGAAGAGCTACCCCGTTCTTCCGGCACACTTCCTCCATCCCGGTGTTTCTCCACACCCTGGTCACGCCTCTGAGGGCGCCTCCCGGACTATCACCCACTACGGGGATAGCCCCGCAACGCTTGACCTCGTCAGCAATCACACCAACCAGCAAGGGATGGGTTGTAACAGCCCTTTCAGGCGGCCGCGCAGAAAGAAGGTTGGGTTTTATCAATACTCGCCAGCCGGGCCTTATGAGCTCACCCAATCCCCCGATGGCGTCAAGCCCGGCCGTGACAGACTTTCTCAGTTTCTCCTCGGAATAGTCCCGACATTTCTCGATGTGGACGAGAGACTTCACTACAGACTGCTCCTCACAAAGCGGTTCCCCGGTTCCTGTCTCACGAAGCCTTTTAGCTCCAGCGAAAGAAGCAGCGAAAGAATGGCAGGAGCTTGACGTCCAAGCTGCTCACAAATCTGGTCCACGTGCGTTGGGACAAAAGAAAGGCACTCTAGCACCTTCCCCTCATCGCCCGAGATGGCCTCCAGCAATAGCTCAGTCTGAGGAATAGGATCGAGTTTGTCGACAAGCCCGGGTACGAGTTCATCCAACACGTCCTCGGCATCGGTGATCGGCCTCGCGCCTTCCTTTAACAGTCTATTTGAACCAACAGTTGAAGCAAGCGTCGTATCTCCAGGAACGACAAAGACTTCCCTCCCCTGCTCAAGAGCATATCCCGCGGTGACCAGGGCTCCGCTACCCTCCCTGGCTTCGACAACCACCACGGCCTGACTTATTCCACTTATGAGCCGGTTTCGCAGGGGGAAATTCTGCTTGAGAGGAGGTGTACCCAGCAAAAACTCAGAGATGACTGCGCCCTTCTGGAGAATCTCCTCGAGAAGTCTCCCGTTCTCGGGAGGATAACAAATGTCAACGCCACACCCCAGAACTGCGATCGTGAGACCACCCGCAGCAAGGGCACCCCTGTGTGCCGCGGAATCTATCCCTCTCGCCAGGCCACTCACAACAACGAATCCCCTGGCCGCAATACCTCGAGCCAGCTTCTCAGTAACGTATTTTCCAGAGGGTGAGCACTTTCTTGAGCCCACGATGGCAACAGCAGGCCGCGAGGCAATCGTGATGTCTCCTCGGAAGAAAATAACAGGCGGTGCGCACTCAATGTGTTTCAGAAGACTTGGGTAGTCTTCATCATTCCAGGCTACGATCTCGCTTTCCACAAGCCTTGCGGCCCTGAGCTGTTCGTCGAGGTCGAGGGGACAGCGCTGTACCAGGACCGACATCTCATCGGGGCTCAGGCACTTTGAGACTCTTTCTAACTCCGTTGAAAAGAGCCTTTCGGGCGAACCCGCCATTTCAACGATCTCGATCAATCGGGCTCTAGGAATTCCCTTCAGGAGAGCGAGCATCAGCCTGACCTTACACGCCTCTCTGTTCTCCAGCCTCACCGCCACCCTCTTTCGTTCCTGAACTATCCTTCCCTTCCTCTCCGCCCGTGCGGCCAGTCTTCTTACCTCTGGGCCCGGTCAGCTCTTCCCATACCAGGTCCTGGGCCTCGGAGGATTTCAGCATTTCCTCGGCGATCTTTTCCACCTGCTCAGGTGGGGCCTTCATCAGGTCAACGTCCCTTGCCAAAGACAGAAAGCTCTGCGCAAGCTCTTTATCGAAAGCCTCAAGGACGGCCTGGACCTTCCTCTGAGTTTCTTCACCCCTTGAGACTCCTGCGCGTGCAACCCATACTGTGTTTCCGCCATTGCATATCTTGATTAGCGCTTTTGAGGCGTTTTCGCGCGCGGTAGCGTTGCAGTCGTCCAGAAGATCGATCAGGCAATTGATAGCGGCCCTGCTCCTAATATTCCCCAAAACTTCCGCGCTGGAAGCTCGTGTATACCAGAGCGAGCCCGGTACCATGGCCATCACGACCTGCTCTACGTCTCTTCCCAGTTCACTCAAAGCGCGCACGGCCAGTTCTCTTAAGTGCCAGCTATCGTCTGAAAGTTTCTCGGCCAGCTCCTTGATTGAAGCCTCGTCTCTTTTCGACTTCAGTTCAGAGATGACCCTGGCCTTCTCCTCAAGCTCCAGTTCCTTGATTCTGAGGTCAATCAGAGTCTTACTGAGTGGGATTCGTTCGTCAACCATGGTACAACCCTTTCCTCGTGATCCTGCCCCAACGATTATCTTCTGACGGGCCTGCTGTTACAAGTCCTTTATTGAAACTTCTTGTCACGCTGTGGGTTTTTTCGTGGCAGACCGATTTTGCTCTCTCCATACGAAAAGGATATTCGCGCCAGGATTTGCTTTCACTGGCGATACTTACGGTGATGGACTGACCAGGCACCTACCTAAAGGCCGTGAGTTTCCAGCAGCTGCCACAGACTGTTGACCAGCTCGCCCAGCCCCTCTCCTTTGAGAGCCGAGATTCTCAAGACCTCCCTCCCATCGATCTCTCGAGGAAGCTTCACAAGTCTCTCTTCGTCCAGGAGGTCAATCTTATTAAAACAGAGTAGGCGAGGCTTCGCAACGAGGTCTTTCCCGTAGAGTCCGATTTCCTTGAGCAATAGCTCGTGGTCGCTTCCAGGGTCGGTACTACTCGCATCTAGGAGGAAAAGAAGAGCCTTTGTCCGCTCTATGTGGCGCAGAAAATCATGACCCAACCCTTTGCCCGAATGTGACCCTTCGATCAGCCCGGGTATGTCGGCAGCCACGAAATCGCTTAGCTCACCAACTCGAACCAGACCCAGATTGGGAGTGAGAGTAGTAAAAGGGTAAGTGTCGATTTTCGGTCTGGCCCTTGATATCTTTGAAAGAAGCGTGGATTTTCCGGCATTCGGAACCCCAACGATTCCGATGTCAGCGATCAACTTGAGTTCAAGCTCAAGTATTCTTGTTTCCCCCTCCCGTCCTGATTCCCTTTTCCTGGGAGCCCTGTCGGTCGCAGTGGCAAATCTTGCGTTGCCCTTTCCACCCCGACCTGCCTTGGCCACAACCAGCGTCTGGCCCGCGGAAACAAGGTCACCGAGAATCCCCTGAGCTTCAGCATCCTTCACCAGGGTTCCAACCGGCACCTGGAGAACAATATCCTCCCCACCCCTCCCTGCCATGTTTTTGCCCTTACCGTGTTCTCCCTTTGGGGCCATGAAGATACTCTTGAATTTGAAATCCAGAAGAGTTCTCAGGTGTTTGTTGGCTTCGAGGATTACGTTCCCGCCGTCCCCACCATCGCCACCATCGGGCCCACCCCTGGGCACGTGTTTTTCTCGCCGAAAGCTGACGCAACCGTTACCGCCACGGCCGGCAACAACCTCAATCTTAACCCTATCTATGAACATTGAGCGGCATCAGTTCAATCAAACTTGAAGCCCCCGTGCTTCTCGATGTGGGCCAGCAACCCACCGTCGTTCAAAATCTTGATCATTGCGTCTGGAAGCGGAACAAACGTTAGCTTTTCCCCCGTGGTCTTGTTTTCCACAACACCAGCGCTCAGGTCCACACGCAGAACGTCACCCTGCTTGATCTTGTCCGTGTCGCATTCAAGGACCGGTAGACCCACGTTGACGGAATTCCTAAAGAAGATCCTGGCAAACGATTTCGCCAGAACGGCGCTGACTCCGGCCATCTTTATGATTGTGGGTGCGTGCTCCCTGCTAGATCCAAGCCCAAAGTTGTTACCTCCGACCACGAAGTCACCCCTCTGCACCTTCTTTGCAAACTCCGGGTCTGCGTCCTCCAATACGTGTTTGGCGAGCTCCTCAAGGTTGGAACGAAGGTGGAAGAGCCTACCCGGGGCGATGTGATCCGTGCTTATGTTGTCACCAAATTTCCATGTCTTTCCCTCGAGAATCATCTACAGCACCTCCCTTGGATCAGATATTTCGCCTTCGATCGCGGAAGCGGCAGCGGTCGCAGGAGAAGCAAGATATATGAAAGCTTCGGGGTTCCCCATTCTTCCTTTGAAATTTCTGTTCTGAGTCGAGAGGCAAACCTCACCGTCTCCAAGAGCGCCTTCGTGTACGCCGACACAGGGGCCGCAGCCGGGGCCTAGTACGGTGGCGCCAGCCTCTACAAATGTCTGGACGTATCCCGCTTTCAGGGCCTCGAGGTAAACTTGCTTGGAGGCCGGGATCACTATGAGACGCGTGCTCGGATGTCTCTTCTTCCCCTTGAGTATTCTTGCTGCCACCTCAAGATCCTCGGTTCTACCGTTGGTGCAACTACCAATGAAGACCTGGTTGACTTTCGTGCCTTTCAGCTCCCGCGCCCACTTGGTGTTGTCAACCGTATGCGGACAGGAAACGACAGGTTCAAGTTTGCTTACGTCTATTTCTATTACTCTTTCATATGTTGCGTCGGGGTCAGGCCGAATCTCTTTGAAGTCAGATTCTCTGTTGTTCTTCTTGAGAAATGCGCGAGTTATCCGATCAGAGGCAATGAGTCCAACCTTCGCCCCCGCCTCCACGGCCATGTTGCTCAGGGTGAGTCTCTCGGACATCTGCATGTTCTCGATGGCAGGCCCACCGAACTCCAGAGACTTGTAAGTGGCACCGTCAGCGCCTATCATTCCTATGAGGTGTAGGATAAGGTCCTTTGAGTAGACCCCTTTGGAAAACTCTCCGCCCGCAACGATTCGGAATGTTGATGGCACCCTAAACCATGTCTTGCCCAGTGCCATACCCATTGCGATGTCCGTTGATCCCATTCCCGTCGCAAAAGCGCACAGAGCGCCTGCTGTGCAGGAGTGTGAATCTGCTCCGATGACCACGTCCCCGGGTCTCGCAAACGACTCGATTACACGCTGGTGGCAAACACCCTCGTTTATCTCTGACAGTACGGCTCCTGTCTTCGCAGCAAATTCCCTCAAAAGCATGTGGTCGTTGGAGAGCTCCCTGCGTGGACTTGGAGCGGCATGGTCGATGAACAGGATTGAGCGCGCAGGATTCGCAACCTTCTCAAGGTTTATCTTCCTGAGCTGCCTCACCGCCAGAGGTCCAGTCCCGTCCTGGAAGAAGGCAACGTCCACACCTGCAATGACAAGCTCTCCCGCGACGACATCCTTACCAGCCTTGGCACCTAGTAGTTTCTCTGCTAGAGTTTTTCCCATCGCAGCCTCCACTATTCCAAACAAGTGTTCCGGTGAACTCTGAGTTTCCCAGACGCTCTGTTGCATTTATCTGTTGCACTTGCAAAGCATTTCAGAGTACCAGATACGTACTCTCGTGTCAAACGAACTGCGGAATCGCCAAAACCAAACACGGCAGCACTGGCTCAGTTCCACTAACTTTTAGATGCTTCCCGGAATCGCTGCCGTGTTGAATGATTTGATGCGACCGTGCCGGACTAATATGATATGACCTTTCCGGGATTGAGAATGCCCGCGGGGTCGAAGACGCGTTTGACCTTGCGAAGAGCCTCCATTCCTGCGGGACCTCGCTCGTCCGGTAAGTACTTGGACTTCGCTATTCCGATTCCGTGTTCACCGCTCGTTGTTCCACCTAGAGAAAGGGTAACTTCGAATAGCGAATCAGCGCAAGCGTAGACCCTCTCGATCTCTTCTCTATTCCTGGCGTCTGTCATTATGTTCACGTGAAGATTCCCGTCGCCTATGTGCCCGAAGGTGTATATCTTGAGTGCGTAGCGACTGGCAAGAGTCTCTATACTTGTGACGAGCTCGGGCAGACGGCTTCTGGGAACGCACACGTCTTCGTTTATTTTGGTCGGCGCCACCCTGGACAAGGCGGGCGAAACCGAGCGGCGCAGAGTCCAAAGCCTATCTCTTTCGCTCTGAGACGTCGCAAACTCGAGGCTTAATTTCCTCAATTTATTGAAGGTTACGACAATTCTCTCAGAAAGTGCTTTAACCTCGGCCTCGGTTCCCGTCACCTCTACAAAGAGGACGGCACCGGCCCCAGCATGCGGAGCTCGACCCAGGTACTCTTCGACGCATCTCAGAGTGACTTCATCCATCACTTCCAACACGCTCGGGAGAACGCCCTGCGAGCTTAGCTCGATGACGGCTCGAGAAGCTTCCTCCAGACCCTCAAAGTAAACCATGAAGGTCGACCAGGACTGTGGCAGAGGAACGAGCCTCAACCCGATCGCGGTGAAGACTCCCAATGTTCCCTCGCTGCCTACGAGCAATGAAAGGAGGTCATACCCCTTGGTCTTTTCCGACACGGACCACACTCGTCCGTCGCTCCCGACGACTTCGAGACTAGCAACATAGTCTTTCGTGGACCCAAACTTGAGGGCCCTCGGTCCGCTCGCACATTGTGCAACGTTGCCTCCTATAGTGCAGACCTCCAAGCTGGAAGGATCGGGCGGGAAAAAAAGGCCTTTTGTAGCTAGTAACTTCTGCAGAGCTCCGTTGACCACACCGGGTTCCGCTACACAACGGAGGTCCTCGGCCGCAACGCTCATGATTCTGTTCATGCGTTCGAATGAAAGAGCAATTGAACCCTCCAGAGGAACAGAACTCCCGGCAAACCCAGTCCCCGCACCCCTTGGAACTACGGGTATGCCTTCACTTGCTGCGAGCGAAACGACACGAGATACCTGTTCAGCGTTTGAGGGTCTTACGACAACGCCGGGGATAGAAGAGAATGTAGTGGCATCGAAAGAGTAGCAAATTCTGTCTTCAAGGGAGGCGAACACCTCCCTCGCGCCCACTATTCTCTGAAAGGCACGGATCACGGAAGGGCTAATCTTCACACTTTGCGCCGCGGCCCTTCGACTCTGATTTCTTTTCTCGAGGTTTGTGCTTTTCGTCCTTGTCCCTCGCCTTTTCTCCGCCCGCTGGCTTCTCGGCCTTTTCCTTCTCCTTGTAGCTATCGCTTCTGTAGTCTGTCGCATAAAACCCCGAACCCCTGAAGATGATGCCTGCGCCCTTGCCGGGGAGCCTCACAACCGGGCCTGAGCATTCGGGACACTTGCACAAGGGTTTCTCACTCATCTTCTGGAATCTCTCAAAGATGTGGCCGCATTTCTTACACTCATATTCATAAGTAGGCATCTAGTGAATCACTCTCCTTGCAGGATGCGCTAACCAGAATCTTCGTGCCACCGGTAATTGCGGGGAGACTCTAGGCCCCGGGAAGACACGCTGGCTCAAATTCCCACACCCCTGTAATCGCCGAGACCGCCGGAGTGGCGCGGCAGGCGCTCTCGCGCTCAAATATCTTCGCACCGGGCCAGCTTTTTCTTCAACCTCTCTTCAACCGTGCGCGGCACGAATTGAGTAACCGGGCCGCCAAGCGCGACGATTTCCTTCACCAGAGTAGAGTTTAAGTACGAATACTGCTCGCTCGGCATCAGAAACACCGTCTCAAAGGAGCCGCTGAGCTTTCTGTTCATCAAAGCCATCTGGAACTCATATTCGAAGTCC
>Ga0315279_10005340_pt1 | contig 16727 bp, 18 predicted proteins | sample YL17G06_20_MG_FD_203694 | JGI IMG/M metagenome (GOLD analysis project Ga0315279, IMG submission 203694) | Sediment microbial communities from Yellowstone Lake, YNP, Wyoming, USA - YL17G06_20 | ecosystem: Environmental > Aquatic > Freshwater > Lake > Sediment | place: USA: Wyoming | collected...
TGCGAACGGATTGTTTATGCCTTATTTAAACGCTACAATAACCGATGGGAGGAACGCCGGTATGTGGTCTTCTAAAAGAATTTCCACACAACTCTTGACATTACCGGGAATAGACCTACATCATTTGCTTCTTATCTACAGATTATTAGTAATATAAGGAAGATAACCGCTTAGCGCCGTTCCCATGTAACCTGGAAATCCCGGCTCGTCCGGTCGACCAGTACGTCGACCAGTACGCCATATGATTCTTCCGGATCCTCGGCGTTGAAAGCGAAATCCTTACCCCCGAAAATGGTCACGCCGCCGATCTCCCGGGAAGCCGAGGCTGAGGAATTCCATACCGAGGCGCCGCTTGAGATCTCGATCATGCGCACGGCCAGGGCAGCGTCCACCTCGGCCCGGAAACTCAAGATCCCAAAAGCCAGGCCGATGTCGATCTTGGGCCGGATATCGGAGATCTTAAGCTCGCCCGCGATGATCGTGTTCACCTCGTATTTATCGCCGATCGCCTGGTAAGCGTCCCGGTCGAGTTTTTTCATGTTGACGGCTTTGAGCACTTCTTTTTCCGGACCGAGATCGACGATGCGGACCATTCCCTGATCCCGGCGGATCGACTCCGTGAAATCTTGCGTCACCAGGGGTCCGAGCTTGCCTTCATGGGTGCACTTGAACTCGATGATACCGATCACTTCATGATCCTTAAGGTTGATGCGGGGCGGAACCATGACCCGTTTTCCGCAGCCGAGGATACCCGCGCATAAAACCAGAAACGTACAGACGACTATTGTTCTCTTCATATTAATACTCCTTTATATGGTGAATTAACGCATGTATTTTACCCGATAGTGGAAGGAAGTCAAGAAGGGTATGTTTTTTTGGTTGACTTTTTATTTTTGTTGAATATAATAAAATTCTTAATGGTTAACGAAACCCTGACCCTTTTAACTATTTTTATCCCGATCATCGGCTCTCTGACTATTCCTTCGGCCGGCTTGATCAGTAAAAGATTCCGCTCCATATGGTCGGTCGCCCTCGCTTCGGCGACCGCGATCCTGCCCCTTTTCCTTATTAAATTCGCCCTGACCGGTCAGGAGATCATCCTGCGCAAGACTATTTTCATGGGTTTTGATTTTACCCTGGTCATCGACCCCCTGTCCATCTTCATGTCCATCGTCTCATCGTTCATCGGCCTTTTGATCGTCATCTATTCCATCGGCTACATCAGCCACGAGGAGAACCAGAACGAATATTACCTGATGGTCCTTCTCTTCATCGGGTCGATGATGGGCCTGGTCTACTCGGCCAACCTGATCTTCATGTACCTTTTCTGGGAAGTGATCGCCATCAGCTGCTGGCGCCTGATCGGTTTCTATCGGGTGAAGGAACATGTCATCAAGGCGGACAAGGCTTTCCTCGTGACGTTCGGCGGCGCCGTGGTCATGCTCCTGGGTTTTATCCAGATCTACAGCAAAACCAACACCTTTGACATCACCCAGATGCGCGGTACCATGGTGCCGGGCTCGGCCGTCCTTTTGATCCTTATCGGCATGTTCTCCAAATCCGCGACCGTGCCCCTGCACACCTGGCTGCCGGACGCGGGCGTCGCGCCGTCCACGGTCACCGCCCTGCTCCACGCCGCGGTCCTGGTCAAGATCGGCGTCTACGCCTATGCCCGGCTCTTCTGCTACGCGTTCCGGATGCCCGTCGGCTGGCAGCACGCCCTGCCGATCATCGTTGTTGTTTCCAGCCTTATCGCCGCGGCCGCCGCAACCATGGAGAACGACCTGAAACGGATCCTCGCTTACTCGACGGTGAGCCAGATCGGTTATATCTTCCTGGGTTTCACCGCCATGAACCCGGTCGGCATCGCCGGTTCCCTGCTCTTTATCCTGATGCACGGCCTGGCCAAGGCCGGGTTGTTCCTGTGCGCGGGCATCATCCTCCACGGCACGCACAAGCGCGATATCCGGGACATGGGCGGGCTATTGAAGACCATGCCCATCACCGCGATCGCCTTTCTTTTCTGCGCCTTTTCCGTCATCGGCATCCCGCCTTTCGGCGGATTTTTCTCAAAATTCATGGTCATCATGGGCACGGTCCAGGCCGGACAGATCTGGGTGGCGGCCCTCGCCCTATTCACCGCGGTCCTGACCACTTTCTATCTCTTGAAGACCTTTAACGCCGTCTTCCTCGGCGAGGCGAAGATCCCGGCTCCGGAACAAACCCGGTCCATGGTCTTCGTGGTCGTGGTCCTGACCGTACTTTCGGTCGCGGCCGGTTTATTCGTGAACTATCCGATGAAACTGGTCGGCATGGCGGTCACGAAAATAACCTGGTGGCTACCGTGAAACCCGAATACCTGCTCTTCTACCCCATCCTCCTTCCCGCCCTGTTCGCCATCATCGCGATCCTCACGCCCGACCGGATGAAGACCCTGCGCTCGGTGATCATGGTCCTGGGCGCGCTCCTGGTCTTCTTTTGCGGTATCGTTCTCTTTTCGGTCAAGGAACTGGAACTGACCCTGCCCTGGAACGGCCTGGGCATGAATTTCGACCTCCGGCTTTTCCACTTCAGCAGTTTTATCCTGCTGGCCGTCACTTTTTTCCAGCTTTTGATCACGCTCTACGCGACCTGGAGAATGGCCGACCACCCGCGGATCCGGGAATTCTACGCATACGTTTTCCTGACCGTGGCCTTGGCTGCGGGCGCGCTCCTGGCCGATAATTTTGTCCTCCTCGTCTTCTTCTGGGAAGGCCTGCTCCTGACCCTTTTCGGATTGATCTCCCTGGGCGGCAAGGACGCCATGAAGACCGCTTACAAGAGTTTTATCATCAGCGGATTCTGCGACTTTTGCATGATCCTGGGTATCGGGCTCTTGTGGGTCGTCTCGGGAACCCTGAAAATGTCCCTGGTGCATGTCGCGCCCAAGGGACTGGCTGCCGCAAGTTTCATCCTGATGATGATCGGCGCCTTGGGCAAAGGCGGTTCCATGCCTTTCCATACCTGGATCCCGGACGCGGCGATCGACGCGCCCGTTTCGTTCATGGCCTTCCTACCGGGCGCCCTGGAAAAACTCCTGGGCGTCTACCTCCTGGTCCGGATCAGCCTGGACTTCTTCATCCTGGAACCCGGCAGCCCGCTTTCCGTAGTCCTGATGGCGATCGGCGCGGTCACGATCGTCCTCGCAGTCCTCATGGCCCTGATCCAGAAGGACATCAAAAAATTATTGTCGTTCCACGCGATCAGCCAGTTTGGCTATATGGTCCTGGGCATCGGCACTTGCCTGCCGATCGGCATCGCGGGCGGTATTTTCCACATGCTCAACAACGCCGTCTACAAGTGCGGCCTCTTCCTCTCCGCGGGTTCGGTCGAGCAGCAGACGGGCACGACCGAACTCAAGAAACTGGGTGGATTGAAGAACGAAATGCCGATCACCGCGATTGGCTTCGCGGTCTGCGCCCTGGCCATTTCCGGCATCTGGCCCCTGAATGGTTTCATTTCTAAGGAAATGATCTTTGACGGCACCCTGGAGGCTGGTTTCAAAATTTTCGCGATCGCCGCCTGGGTGGGCGCGATCTTCACTTTCGCCTCGTTCCTCAAGGCCGGCCATTCTATCTTCCTCGGGCCGCGCAATCCAGACCGGCCCAAGGTGAAGGAGAACGCGGCTCCGGTCTGGATCCCGATCATCGTCCTGGCCTTGCTTTCGATCGTCTTCGGCATCTTCAATTTCATTCCCTTCAAATATTTCATCGAGCCGATCCTCGGCGGCCGCGCGCATGCCGAGCACCTGAATTTTTCGGCCCACGCCCTGAATATTTTCACGCCCATCGCCGGTATCTCCATCTTCTGCCTGCTCCTGGCTCTTGCCCTCCACTTCTATGGCTGGAGCAAGGCGGGTAAAAAAGCCTACCTGGCTTCGGAACCGATCCACAAACTGCCGGTCATGAAGAACCTGTACGACTGGTCCGAAGCGCGGTTCTTCGACCTTTACGAGCACGGCGTCCGGTTCCTGAAAGCCCTGTCCAACGTCCTTTACAAGGGCGTGGACCGGACCATCGACTTCTTCTTCGAAAAGGTCATCACCTTCATCGGCAACTCGGTCACCCATGGCCTGCAGTGGGCGCACAACGGCCATTACGCCAACTACCTGGCCTGGTGCCTGGCCGGCCTGATCGGCGCCATCGGTCTCATAACCTTATTATTGAAATGATCTTCCCCTTCATCGCGGTCCCTTTGATCCTGGCGAGCGTCATGCCCTTGATCGGCCGGTTCTCCAAGCGGTTCCTGCCCGACGCCCTCACCAACCTCGCTTTCCTTTTCCTGCTCGTTTATTCCCTGATCACCATGCGCCAGCTGAGCGCGACCGGTCCCGCCATCCACCAGCTCCTGTTCCTCAAACAGGTCCTGAATATCAACATGGTCATCGACGGGTTCAGCGCCTTCATGCTCTTCACGATCAGCCTGGTCACGCTGTGCGCCGGCCTCTTTTCGATCAACTACATGGAACACTACGGCGCCAAGGCCAATTACTATGCCCTGCTCCTGATCATGGTCGCGGGCATGAACGGCCTGGTCCTGGCCAACGACCTTTTCCAGGTCTACCTTTTCCTCGAAGTCGCGGCCGTGGCCTCTTACGGCCTGGTCGCTTTCGGCCTGGGTCTTGACGAACTCGAGGCTTCATATAAATACCTGATGCTTTCCGCGGTATCGTCGGGATTCATCCTGATCTCGATCGCGGTCATCTTCAGCCTGACCGGCAGCCTGAACTTCGGTCAGGTCGCCGCCGGGCTGCAGGCCCTGAACATGAAATACGCGGTCGGGCTCTGCGCCGGATTTTTCATCCTGGGTTTCGGCCTCAAATCGGCCCTGGTTCCCTTCCACGCCTGGCTGCCCGACGCGCATCCCTCGGCGCCGGCGCCGATCTCGGCCATGCTGTCCGGACTCCTGATCAAAGTCTCGGGCGTTTACGCCCTGGCCCGGATCTTTTTCAACGTCTTCGGCCTGAACCCGGCTCTGTCCCAGGTCCTCATGTACGCTGGCGTGATCTCCCTGGTCGTCGGCGCGGTCATCGCCCTGGGCCAGAACGACATCAAGCGGATGCTCGCCTACTCCTCGATCAGCCAGGTTGGGTATATCATCCTGGGCATCGGCCTGGGTACGCCGCTCGGCATCCTGGGCGGGCTCTTCCACCTCTTTAACCACGCCATCGCCAAGGGCCTGCTGTTCTTGAATTCCGGTTCGATCCAGAACGCCACCGGCACCCGGTCCCTGGACCAGATGGGCGGCCTGGCCAAGCGCATGCCCCTGACCGCGGCCACGACCCTGATCGGCTCGCTGTCCATTGCCGGCGTGCCGCCCCTGGCCGGTTTCTGGTCAAAATTGATCATCATCATCGCGCTCTTCCAGGCCCGGCAGTACGGTTTCGCCCTCATCGCGGTCCTCACCAGCATCGTCACCCTGTGGTATTACCTGCTGATCCAGCGCGCGGCCTTCTTCGGCAAACTGAACGAGACCTGGAAAAATATCAAGGAAGCTCCGTTCTGGATGTCCGCCTCCACCGTCATCCTCGGCCTGATTTGCATCGCGGTCGGCATCTTTTTCGGAGTGGTCATCCGGTCCTGGATCCAGCCGGCCGCGGACGCACTCAGCGCGGGCGTGATCTACGGGTTCAAAATGATGGGGTTCTGACATGGTCCTTCAAATCTTCCTCCTCTGCGGCCTGACCATCTTTTCCGTTTTGGCGATTCTCCTGCGCGACCTCTTGAAAGCCGCCATCAGCTTGGCCCTCGCGAGCATATTCTTGGCCATGGTCTTTTTCCGTTTGAACGCGCCTTATGCCGGCGTCTTCGAAATTTCGGTCGTCGCGGGCCTGATCACGGTCCTCTTCATCACGACCATCGCCTTGACCAAGAGCCCCTCGGACGTCCGGGAGAGCAAGCTGCTGCTTATCATCTTCCCGTTATTTTTTGCGGTTTTCATCGTCATCGATCTTATAATCATGAAAAATTTACTGAACGCGGTCCAGCCGAACCTGCCGGGCGCACCGGGACCGGCTGGGACCTTTGGCCAGGTCTACTGGAACGAGCGGACGTTCGATCTGGTCGCGCAGATCGGCGTGATCTTCGCCGGCGTCTTTTCGGTCCTGGCCCTGTTCCGGACCAAGGATAAACATGAATAGCGCCTGGTACCTGCAAATGGGCTTTGCCGCGGTCCTGCTCTTCGTCGGCATCTACTGCCTGCTGACCATGCGCAACCTGATCAAGCTCTTCATCGGCATCGAGATCATTTCCAAGGCGATCACCCTGGCCCTGATCACGAGCGGCCTGCTCCGCAACAACATGACCTTGGCCCAGGCCCTAACCATCACCTTTATCGTGGTCGAAGTAAGCATGGTCGCGGTCGCCCTGGCGATCATCATCAACGTCTACCGGCACACCGGCAGCCTGGATGTCCGTCAGCTAACCAAATTGAAGGGATAAGCCATGAAACCGATCGACATCTTACTGACCCCGGTCCTGGCCTTCATCATCTTCCTCCTCCTGTCACTGTTCATTTACTGGATCGGCGGACGGATGGCGCCCAAGCTGCGCAGGGTCGGCGGCAAGCTCACCACCTACGCCTGCGGCGAGGACCTGCCCGGGATCAAGGTCCAGTGGGGTTACCGGCTCTTCTTCTTCATCGCGCTCTTCTTCACCATGATGCACGTGGCGTCGCTCGTCGTCGCCACGATCCCCAGCGGGCCGATCGTATTTTTCGGAATTTTCTATATCGCCATGATCTTCCTCTCGGTCCTGGCCCTGATCACGAGGAGCTAGCATGCTCGATAAACTGGTGCTCTGGTCGCGGCTCAAGTCACCCTGGATCCTCCACCTCAACTCCGGCGCCTGCAACGCCTGCGACATCGAAATCCTCGCGGCCCTGACCCCGCGCTTCGACCTCGAACGGTTTGGCGTGATCTTGAAGGCGACGCCCCGGCATGCGGATGTCATTGTCGCTTCCGGCCCGGTGACCCGGCAGACCCGGGACCGGATCCTCCGGATCTATGACCAGACCCCGGATCCCAAGTTCGTGGTCGCGGTCGGCGCCTGCGCCATGTCCGGCTGCGTCTACCGCGGCGCCTACAACGTGATCGGCGGCATCGACCAGGTAATCCCGGTCAACGCTTATATTCCGGGATGCCCGGCGCGGCCGGATGCGATCATCGACGGCGTGGTTAAACTTTTGAATTCGCTCAAGGCGGGGAAGTAAGGGGGCATATGAACGACCAGGAAATAATCGAAAAAATCAAGGCCGGCCTGAAGGATAAGGCCCTGGATATCCAGAATCCCGCTCCGCGCCGGATCTTTTTCCGGACCGACAAGGTGCACTTAAGGGAAACCGCTTGCTTCCTGAAAGAAGCTCTCGGCTGCGCCTACCTGGCCACGATCAGCGGCGTCGACAAGGGCGAGAATTTTGAGATCGTTTATCATTTCGCGAACCAAAGCGCGTGCATCAACCTGCGCACCAAGACCCCGAGGAACTTACCCCATATCCCGAGCATCTGTCCGGAGATCCCCGGCGCGGTCCTTTACGAACGGGAACTCCAGGACATGTTCGGCCTGGTCGTGGACGGTATTCCCGATCCCCGACCCCTGATCCTGCCTGACGATTGGCCGCAGAACAATTTCCCCCTGCGCAAGGACTGGAAGTTCGAGCGCCCGCCGGAAAAGATCCCCGGAGGTAAATAATGGAATTCACGGTACCGATCGGGCCGCAGCATCCGGCGCTCAAAGAGCCGATCAGCCTGCGCATGACCTTCGAGGGCGAAGTGATCAAGAAAGCCGACGTCCGGCTCGGTTACAACCACCGGGGTATGGAAAAGCTGGCCGAGGAAAAGACTTTCATCCAGAACCTTTACCTGACCGAGAGAATTTGCGGGATCTGCTCGCATTCGCACACCACGTGCTTCGCCCAGGGCGTGGAAAAATTGATGGAGATAGAAGCACCCCGGCGCGGCCTGTACATCCGCACCCTGACCGCGGAGTTGGAACGGGTTCACAGCCACCTCCTCTGGCTCGGGGTGGCCGGGCACGAGGCCGGTTTCGACACCTTCTTCATGTACACCTGGCGCGACCGGGAAGTGGTCATGGACATCCTGGAAGCCCTCTCCGGTAACCGCGTCCACTACTCGATCAACACGATCGGCGGCGTGCGCCGGGACATCGACGAGGTCCAGCGGAAAAAGATCCTGGACTCGCTCGGCCTGCTGATCAAACGCACCAATTATTATACCGGCATCGGCGTCAACGAGCCGACCTTTGTCGCCCGCATCGCCGGCGTGGGCAAGCTGACCCGCGAGACCGGGATCGCGCTCTGCGCGGTCGGGCCTACGATCCGCGCTTCGGGCGTCGTGCAGGACGTGCGCAAGGACGACCCGTATGCGGTTTACGCGGAACTGCCCTTCGACGTCTGCACCGCGGACTCGTGCGACGTGTTGGGCCGGGTCGTGGTCCGGGTCAAGGAGCTGCTCGAATCCTATAAGATGATCGAGTACCTGCTTAAGAACCTGCCCGCCGGGCCGATCAGCGTCAAGGCGCCGCGCAAGGCCAAGGAGAACGAGGTTGTCAGCCGTTACGAGGCGCCCCGCGGCGAGAACATGCATTATATCAAGTCGAACGGCTCGGACAAACCGGAGCGCTTGAAGGTCCGCGCGCCGACCCTGGCCAACTATCCGGCGACCCTGGAAATGCTCAAGGAAGGATTCATCGCCGATATCCCGCTGATCTTCGCCGCCATCGACCCCTGCATCTGCTGCGCCGAGCGGACGGTCCAGATGGTTGATGCCCGATCCGGCGAGGAAAAGATCCTCACGCTGGCTGAATTGCGCCGGTACTCGATCGATTACTATAAGAAAAACCCGATCCGGAAGGAAGCGGAATGGCCGTTCTAAAAACCCTCCTCTACCTCTTCATCTACCCGGGTTTCCTGTTCCTGCTCGTTTACTCGACGTTCTGCGAATGGGTGGACCGCAAGCTTTATGCCCGTTTCCAGAACCGCATCGGCCCGCTCCATACCGGCCGGTCCGGCATTCTCCAGCCGATCGCGGATTTCATAAAACTCCTGGCCAAGGAGGACATCGTGCCGGACGCGGCGGACAAGGGCATGTTCCGGGCCCTGCCGATCTTCGGCCTGGCGATCGTAATGACCGCTATTATGTACCTGCCGCTCTGGCATTACGACGTCAGCCGTATCGGATTCAATTCGTTCCCGGGCGACCTGATCGTCGTCCTTTACCTGCTCAGCCTGCCGACCCTGGTCTTCTTCCTGGCCGGCTGGCACTCGACCAATTTCTTCTCGACGATCGGCGCGGCCCGGGTCCTCACCATGCTCTTCGGTTACGAGGTTCCGCTTTTCCTGGCCGTCCTCTCGCCGGCGATCCTGGCCGGATCCTGGCGCCTGGCCGAAATCGCGCAGTTTTACCAGCAGCACCCGCTCCTGCTCCTGCCCAACATCATCGGTTTTGCCGTGGCCCTCATCTGCCTCCAGGCAAAGCTGGAACGGACACCCTTTGATATCCCCCATGCCGAGACCGAGATCGTCGGCGGGATCTTCACCGAATATTCGGGCAAGAAACTGGCCATGTTCCGGCTTATGGCCGATATCGAACTGGTCGTGGGCAGCGGCCTGATCGCCGCCGTGTTCCTGGGCGGTTTCCCGGGCGGCCTTTTCGGGGGGTTCGTGTATTTCATCATCAAGACCCTGGCCGTGATCTTCCTCCTGTCCTTGATGCGGGCGGTGACCGGACGGATCCGCGTCGACCAGGTGGTCAGTTTCGCCTGGAGATATCTCGCGCCCCTCTCGGTCCTCCAACTGCTGATCGTCATCCTGATCAAAGGCCTGTTCTTATGAAAATAGCCGCCTTCCTACCCGAACTGCTCCGCCATCTTTTCAAGAAACCGGCAACCATCGACTATCCGTTCGAGAAGCTTGAGGTGCCCAAGGATTTCCGGGGCACGCCGATCCTCAAGCCCGAGCTCTGCATCTCATGCCGGGCCTGCGTCCGGGATTGCCCGGCCGAGGCGATCGAGATTCTGACCGAGAACGAAGCGGAAAAGAAATTCAAGATGATCATCCACAACGACCGATGCGTCCACTGCGCCCAGTGTGTCGAGTCCTGCCCGACCGACGCGATGTTCATGAACCAGGAGTTCGAACTGGCAACCTTTGACCGTCATACCCTGAAGGCGTCATACGTTTACGTCCGGGCAACAGTCAAACCCAAGGTCCCCGAAAGAAATAAGGTCCCCGAAGGGGGTAAAACCGTTACTCCGGCCGCGCCGCAAACTCCCCAGCTGCCTCAACCGCCGGAAACGAAGTAAATTCAAAAGTCAACTTTTTTTAGACCTCCTATAACACAATATACTATTTTACATAACTGATTGTTGACATTTTCCCCAGATATATTATATTTTAATACATAATAATTTATATCGTTAAGGGGGTAAAATGAGTAAAAAGGTTTTCTTGTTTATCATCGCCGGATTATGTTTCGGGCAAAATGGAAAATCAATACATGACTCAAAATTCGCCATTGGTTTGATCGGCGGATTGAATTATGCAGTTTACGTTGATAAATGGGATGGGTGGCCCGAACACACAGTATCAGCACCACGAGCAAATGTAGGAATATATTTAATAAATAAACTAACATCCCGATTCAGCAATGTAAATGAATTATCGTATCTACGGCTATTTTATAATATTCAGGCCTTTGGTTATTTGTGGGATAGTGTAACCTACAGTGAGCATTATACTTACGACAATTTGCATATCGCATCAGAATTTGATATTACTTTCTTAAGAAAAAATTTTCTCTCGTCTAGTGTAGGTATCGGCCTTGCTGTGATATGGCCTTTTAGAGGAGTGCGAGAAGAATACTATAGCGAACACTTAACAAACCGCTATTTTCTGTCTTACAGTGGAGTGAGTTGGCTAAAGGCGTTGTTTCTTTTGGGCTCGCTCAATTTTGAATTTGACAAGCTACCAGTCAATAACAGTCTTTTGTATTTTAGAATGGATGCCCACTATCCTCTAGCGAAACCTTCCATTACCTGTCTTTGTCAACCAGGTCATTCTATCCCCTTAAGATTTATCTTGGGTTTATTATTTAAACTATAGGAGGGACAATGAGAAAATTGGAAAGGCTGAGGAAAAGAACGCCGCGGTTTTTCAGGAGTTGAAACACGGTATCAAGTCTAACGATACTGCAATAAAAGTCAACGACTGATATTAAGTAAATTCAATATCAAGATAATAAGTGAAGAGGAATCAGTATAACGGACCGTTGACATTTTTCCCAGATACATTATACTTAAATATATTACAGCTTATCATAGAAGGAGGCAAAGTGAGTAAAAAATTTTCTGGAATCAATTATTGTTGGATTATATTTAAATGAGCGTCGGAAGAAGGTGGGAATTTATGTTTAATTTAGGTTTTCCCAACAAAGCTATCGGCATTTTACTCACACTTATATTGTGGTTATGTATGGAATACTTAAATTGTTCAGAAGCAGAAAAACCCGAACCTACGTTTCCGGAGTGGGCGGTGCTCGATATTGCCTGGAATCCGGATGGCTCCAAGATTGCATTTTCTTGGACTCCTTTGGTGTGGGATTCTGCATATAACTGTTATCAATCAATTTATGATTCTTCGGGTATTTGGTTTATAAACCCGAACGGAACTGGTTTACAGTTTTTCTTAAAAGGATTGTTTACTTCTCTTGATTGGCATCCAGATGGTACAAAAATTCTTGTCCCTGGCTATGAAATCAACCTTACTGATACTACAATTACCCCTATTAGGACCGGTGCATACCCACGGTATAATTATAATGGTACTAAGATTACCTATACAATTTATGCCGGTGATTCTATGGGGCTTTGGATAATAAATAGGGATGGTATAGGTGGGAAGCATTTGAATAAAAACTGGGAAAGGGGCGATTGGGCGCCTAATAACAAGGAATTACTATGCCAGCGTTATCCATTTTCACCTACGCCACTGATAATTATTGATACAAACGGCACAATTCTGAGGGAAATATTATTACCACGAACCGAAGCCTCCTGGCCATTTTATGCGGTTCCCACATTTTCAAAATATGGCTCTGAAATTCTTTTTGCATATCGCACTGAAGAATATCTTGCTGATTGGCAAATATGTATAACAAATGCTGACGGCACCGGATTAAAACAGATAACCAATGATGGTGGAGTATTGCCCGTATGGAGTCCTAATAATTCCAGGATAGCATATTGTAAGTATAGTTTCTGGGGTAGCGAGGAGGAAGGTGATGGTCAGCTATGGGTAATGGATGCTGACGGTTGTAATAGAAAACAATTAACTTTTGTAAAGAAATAAAGGGGAGATTATGAAAACTTCACAAATTTTTAGGACATTATGGATGTTTATTTTATTTCCTATTATTCTCTGGGCATCTGCAGAACAGGAAGTTCTCGTATTGTCCAAACCGAATTTCCTGCAGATGCCAGATGGCAGAGATTCAGCAGACGTAGATGAGATTACCGCTCCACAAGTTGTCATTGATTGTCTGCAAAATATCGGTGCTGTAATGATAATAAAGGCGTTACCTAATTTTTATCCGGCTGACACCTATAGAATTACTGAAGATGGAACTATCGCGCGACTGCCTAATTTTTCGCACTTATTGAAGATTCCGCGGAGCATGTTTGTGAAGCCGATAAAAATGGGTAAGAATTTATCTTTTGGTTTTGGTACTTTTTGGTCTTTGTTTTGGACAAGGTAAAGGAAGTTAAAAAATGAGCGGGCAAAAATTAAAAGTTAATCCTTGTTTGGATTTTTGCTCCAGATCTTACGGTATTATCGGGATACTCTTATCTTTAATAATTTCAATTGGTTGTGATCGCACACCTACGCATAGAAATTGCGATGAGGAACCAGCGTGGTCACCAAACGGGCGTTACCTTGCGTTTTTGCGCGGCCCCAACCGGGATCCACCTGTTTCGTATGGTGAAGAAGATAGTTCAGGGATTTGGATATTGGATTTAGAAACAATGGAGGCAAATTTTCTAACTGACGGTAGTGCACCGGATTGGGCGCCGGATGGTAAGTGGATAGCTTATGTGAAGGACAGGGACATTTATAGAATAAATATTGAAACAAAAGAAATTAAACAATTAACCACCTGGGGTTCTTGTTTCTTCCCGGATTGGTCGCCAAATGGTAAGCATATTGCTTTTGATACTAATCACGATGACCCCAAAGGAGCGAATGTAATTTGGTTGATGGATTCAAATGGCACAAATTACAAAGATATTAGTATTCATGGAACAGGCGAATGGCGTGAGCCTGACTGGTCGCCCCTAGGTAATAGAATAGTGCATATAAGATACCTCGTCAATGTATCATTTCGGGAAATTTTCGTCATGGATTCTTCGGGTCAAAATGCTCTAAGATTTACCAATAATCAAATAGATGATTGTTGCCCTACTTGGTCCCCTGATGGTTCAAAGATTGCGTATGTTTCAGATTACACTTCAGAAAAGATAAATATTTACGTAATTGATACGCTTGGACAGAATAAAGTGCAACTTACGGATGTAGATTGCGCTATAGACCCATCCTGGTCACCGGATGGCTCTCAAATCGTTTTTTCTCAACGAAATAAAGAAGCAACAACGATGTCGCTATGGATAATGAATAGTGATGGCTCAGAGAAAAGACGAATAACCTGGCCGGATGATTGAGGCTATGTATTTTATGTTTTGCAAAAACATAGGAGGACTTATGTGTGCAAAAGTAATAGTAAGTCTCATTTTTCTTGCTCCCTTTATTATGGCACAAGAGAGCAATTATAAACCAGGCGAAATGCTGGTGTTTTTCAAAAGCGGTGTAGTTGCATTGGCGCCAGGTGAACAGAAAGGCGGAATAGAAACAATGATAAGCTCTGAAGACCTCAGAATTTATCTTAATACTCTTGGTTTTCAAGAGATCACAAAAGTAGTTCCCGATTTTTCACCTGCCGATACAATAGCAACACTTGATGATGGCACGACTGCAAAAATACCTGATTATTCACGGCTCTTTAAAATTATTGTTTCCAAAGGCATAGATATCCAGGGAGTATGTGATTCACTTCAGTCGTTTTCAGAAGTCATTATTGCTGAGCCTAATTATATTTTTCATCTTGAAGCTAAACCTAATGGAATGCACCCCGTTTGACTTGGACAGGAATATATGTTATATTTGAGGGCTTGGAAAGGAGCTCAAGATGGATCGGAAGGTCTGGTCAGACGAGGAAAAGTTGAGCGTAGTTTTAGCCCTATTAAAGGGTGAGCAAACGGCGGTGGAGATCTGCCGGCAGTATCAAATATCGACGACCCAGGCGTATCGGTGGCGGGACCTGTTTTTAGCCGGCGGCAAGCAGGCCTTGGGCGACGGACGGACGAAAGCGCGTCGGGATCCCCTGGTGGATGAGAATCGGCGGTTAAAGGAACTGGTGGGCCAGCAGGCCCTAATCATTGATGCCCAAAAAAAAATCTTGGGGCATTGAGGGTTAGTGAGCAGCGGAAATTGGTCAAGCAGATGATCGCGGAAAGCGGTTTAACGCCGGCCGCGGCGATCCGGGCGGTGGGGATGGTTCGGAGCAGTTATTATTACCGACCGCAACCGTTGCGCGGTCCCCGACCCTTGGATCCCGGGCTGAGCGCGGCGATCGTGCAGGTCCTGGTTGGTCCCGCCATGGTATATGGTTACCGGAAAGTGCAGGCGGCGTTGGTGGCTCAGGATCAGGTTGTAAATCACAAGAAAGTGCTGCGGCATACGCACGGTCTGGGTTTAACCCAGCCCCGGAAGGTGAAGGGACGCGGGTATACGCATCCGGTTCCGGTCCAGCCGACCCAATCGAACACCTACTGGGAAGAGGACCTGACTTATGTTTGGTGCGGTTCCCAGCCGGGTTATTTATTTGCCCTGATTGACGGCTGCGACAAGGAGATTGCCGGCGATACTTTCGGCGATCGCTGCCGGGCGGACGAGACATCCATGGTTTTGGAGCAGGCGGTATTCGCGCGATTCGGGAGCCGAGTACCGGTCGGCCACCGGGTGGTTTTGCGGATCGATCGCGGTTCCGCTTTCAAGGCGCGTAAGTTCCGGGCAACGGCCCATCGGCTGGGCGTGGAGCTGGAATACGCGGGGATTCGTTGTCCGAACGACAAACCCTATATCGAGGCTTTTTTCAGCAAGTACAAGGTGGAGGAAGTCTATCGGCACGAGTACCGGGATTTAGTAGAAGGGAAAATGGGCTGGGAATTATATCGATCCTGGCATAATAACGAAAGGGTCCATCAGACCTTAAATTATCGGACGCCGCGGCAAGCGCGGGCGGGTCAGATGACGGCCCTTGCCAACGAAGTTAAAATGTGTAACATAAATCAAGCCCCTTTATGTCCAAAATGACGGGGTGCAGTGCGCTAACGACGCAAAGTTTTCTCAACAATGGAATCTGGACCAAATATCTGATTGTGATATTGATATGAAACAAGCATGGGATATAGAAAAAGGCAACTATAATATAAAGATTGGCATTCTTGATTGTGGAGTGCAATATGACCACGAAGACTTCGGCAATGGCTTCGGCCCTGGTTATAAAATTAGAGGCGGATATGATTATGTGAATGATGACCCATATCCTGAAGGCAATTGGGGTGGTAATTTTCCTCATGGTACACATGTAGCCGGTATTGCAGGTGCTTTAACAAATAACGGTCTGGGAATTTCGGGAATATCTGGTGGCTGGGGAGGTTCAGATTTAGGGTGTTCAATTTATGCTTATGAAATTGGAGACTGGTCAATTATAAGCGAGGACTATGCCATAAGTGCGATTTTGAAAGCCTCAAGACCAACAATTCAAGGGGGCGATGGTGTTCATATTTTGAATTCAAGTTGGGGAAGATATGGTTATGGTGAGAAGACTGAGCTGGTCCGTTCTGCTGTGATTACATCTTATAAACTTAGTAGAACTTTTGTGGCTGCAAAAGGAAATAATAATGTAAACACATCGCACCATTATCCATCTGATTTTGACCAGCATTGTGTTCTTTCGGTAGGAGCAACAGATAATTATGATTATCGATGGTCTGATCCTGCGACTGGCTCAGGTAGTAACTATGGGGGTGGGATTGATGTGGTTGCACCAGGTCGGGAGATCTGGAGCACTGTATGGGCAGATCGACCATCATCTCCTAAGTATTGTGACACAACTGGAACCTCTATGGCAGCACCTCATGTTGCAGGTCTTGCAGGATTGATACTCTCCAGGGCTTACGAAAAGAATGTATCATTACAGCCCGAAGATGTTGAGGGGATAATCAGGGCAACGGCGGAGGATAAAGGTGCCCCTGGCTATGACGATGAATATGGTGCTGGTCGGATAAATGCCTATGATGCCTTGCGGTATTTTGATTCGCCCAATTCAATTCGGCGATATTCGGCGTCTGCCGCTAACTGGGTCTACTGTGGTACTTATCCACTGTGGCTCATTGGACTCCCCAATTTAGCCGATGACCAATATCAAGTTGAGATATATGAGGTTTGGAGCAATTGGTTTTCATTACCTACGGATATGATTCAATTTTTAGGTATCTGGGGATTAGGTCGTTTGACTACTGGATATTCATTCTGGTATCAACAGGTTCCATATTATG
>Ga0315279_10005341_pt1 | contig 16726 bp, 17 predicted proteins | sample YL17G06_20_MG_FD_203694 | JGI IMG/M metagenome (GOLD analysis project Ga0315279, IMG submission 203694) | Sediment microbial communities from Yellowstone Lake, YNP, Wyoming, USA - YL17G06_20 | ecosystem: Environmental > Aquatic > Freshwater > Lake > Sediment | place: USA: Wyoming | collected...
ATCTATGTTGTGATGTTTGAATGGAAACACAATCTCAAGTGTGTCAATGCCGGTTTCTTGAGAGCCATAATGATACCCAATTTCACCTTAAAACCGATATGAGCCAAATGAATATAGCTTTTGTAAATCTTTCACTCTTAATATATTTAGCTTTTATGTTAATTACAAGCAGAAAATATTTGCACATGCTTCAATTGAATTCGTATATGAATTCAAGGTTTTTAAAGTGGTTTTTGATTAACTATAAAAAAGATATAAAACCAATAGGCGTTTTATTGGTTGTACCGCTTTTGTTTTTATGGTGGAAAAATCTCCTTATCTTCTCTATTACTTGGATATGTGTTAATTTTATTTTCCTATATAATTACCAAAAGACTAAAGCATCTGAAAAGAAAAAATTCGTAATAACTAACAGGATTAAAAGGCTTTATGTAACAATTGCTTCATTATTAATACTATCATTATTAATAGTAAACTTAGTATACTTTAGTGATAAGGATTCTTGGGGATTAGTGATATTTATATCTGTAATTATTTTAGTTGAAGAAATAAATATTTTTTTAACCCTTATAGCGAATATATTAAATTATCCTTTGGAAAATGTCATAAATAGATTTTATGTTATTGACGCAAAGAGGTTCTTAAATCAACATGATCAGTTGATTGTTATCGGTATTACGGGTAGTTATGGAAAAACAAGCTCAAAATTTATTCTCAGTCGTATATTCTCAGAAAAGTATAATGTACTTATGACCCCTGAAAGCTATAATACACTTATGGGTGTTGTCAGAACAGTAAGAGAATTGCTAAAACCTACACATGAGATATTTGTAGTTGAGATGGGAGCGAAAAAAAAAGGCGACATCAGAAAGATTTGCCAGCTTGTAAAACCGAAATATGGATTACTGACATCAATTGGTCCACAGCATCTTGATACGTTTAAAAGCTTTGAGAATATTATTGAAACAAAATTTGAGCTAGTTGATTCTCTACCTGAAAATGGTGTGGCCTTTCTCAACTTTAATAACGACGCTATAAGAAAAAGAAAAACTGAAAAAAGGATCATTAGCTATGGAATTGAAAATGACAAACTAAACTATTGGGCTGAAAACATCTATTATGACAGCAGTGGACTAAGTTTTTCTCTGTACACCTATAAAAATGAAAAAATGGTTATTAAAACTCGTTTGTTGGGATTACACAATGTTTTAAACATACTTGGGGCATGTTCAATGGCATTAGAAATGGGAATGAAGGTAAATGATATTTGTTATGCAGTTAAACAACTTTCTCCTATACCACATAGACTAGAGTTAAAGTCTCAGTCAACGGGTGTAACCATTATTGATGATGCGTTTAATTCAAATCCTGAAGGAGCTAATGAGGCTCTTAATGTATTGAACAAATTTAATCATTCAACAAAGATACTTATAACACCCGGATTAGTAGAATTAGGTGAAAGAGAATATGAATGCAATTATAGTTTAGGGGTTAAAGCAGCAAGTGTTTGTGATTATATTGTATTAGTAGGAAATAAAAGGTCCAAACCAATGATGGATGCACTTATAGAAAACAATTTTGATAATCAGAAAGTTTTTGTTGTCAAAAACCTAAACGAAGCAATGGAAAAGTTAAAATCAATTACCATATTGGATAGTGTTATTTTGTTCGAAAATGATCTGCCTGATAATTATGAGGAATAAAATATAGCGAAGGGAGTTCTTTATAGTGAAGATTAATGTTGGAGTTTTTCTGGGAGGTGTTTCGGTTGAACACGAGATTTCTGTTATATCTGCAATTCAAGCAATATATGCAATTGATAAGGAAAGATTCAATATAATTCCTATATATATCACTAAAAATGGTTTTATGGTCACTGGGAATAATCTGTTAGATATCGAAAACTACAAAAATACCGAGAAGCTAATAGCATCTTGTGATCAAATAACAATTACTCGTCAGGGAAAGGATGTTTTTCTATTTAAGATTCCGTCAAAAAGATTTAGTAATAACATAGTGGGAAAAGTAGATATTGCATTTCCAATTGTCCATGGAACGAATTGTGAAGATGGTACAATTCAAGGATTATTTGAAATACTCAGGTTACCTTATGTAGGCTCGGATATATTGGCATCGTCACTGTGTATGGATAAGATTATGATGAAGCATGTTTTAAAAGAGAACGATCTTCCAGTTCTTGATTGTATTGCATTTTATACAAAAGAACTGAAAGTCAATAATGAAGAAATAATTAACCATATTGAAAGCGAGATTGGATATCCAATTATTGTGAAACCAGCTAATCTGGGGTCGAGTATTGGGATAAAGAAAGCCAATAATAGGCAGCAATTGGAAAAAGCGATTAGTTTGGCTGGGGAATTTTCCAATAGAATTTTAGTTGAAAAAGCAATTGTTAGACTTAAGGAAATAAACTGTGCTGTTCTAGGAGATTATGAAACCGCAAATGCTTCTGTTTGTGAAGAACCAATAAATAGCGATGAGATACTGAGCTATTCTGACAAATATATGAGTAAAAATTCCAGCAAAGGTATGAGTTCTTCGAAAAGAAAGTTGCCTGCTGATATTGCGCCTGAAGTAGAACTCATCATCAAAAATATGGCAATAAGAGCTTTTAATTCACTGTGTTGTAATGGAGTTGCAAGGATAGATTTTTTGATTGATTTAGATATGAAAAACAAAATATATGTAAATGAAGTCAATACAATTCCAGGTTCACTGTCTTTTTACCTTTGGGAAGCAACTGGGAAATCATTTACAGAATTATTGAGTGAATTAATTGATTTGGGTTTTAAGAGAGATAGAGAAAGAAAAAACCTAATGTATACTTATAACTCTAATATTTTCTCAGTAAGTGGCTCAAAAGGATAGGCTTGCCTTATGTATCTTTTTTCTATCTGTGTTTATCTGTGGTTTCATTCATTAAACTGTTACCTTTTGACCTATTGACCCATTTCTAGTTATCTTATCTTTTCAAACTTCTGGATTCTCTGACCTTCGAGGACTTCACCAACGTAAAGGTCTCCATGAGAGTCTGTATAGGCTATATGCGGGGCGACGAATTGTCCGGGTTCATGGCTTTCAATACCACCCCATCTTGCTAAAAGCTCACCATTTAGGTTGAGTATACTCAAGCGATACCTGAGTTCTGGTATATATACAACGTCATCATCATCTATAAACAGAGTGCATGGCATATTGAAATCAGTCTTCCATTGGTTAATGAACTTGCCGTCAGGGGTAAATATCTGTATGCGATGGTTTTCTCGATCAGCAACGTAAACAGTGCCGTTTTTGTGGACGAATATACCATGAGGAACAGCAAACTGCCCTTCGCCTTCTCCCTTCTCACCCCATGATGTGATCAGCTTCCCATCAGGAGAGAATTTATGAACACGCTGATTGTTATAACCATCTGAGACGTATATTTCGCCTGATTGTGATACTGCTACACCTGTGGGACTTCTGAACGGTTTTCCTTCGTCTCCAAGTACACCTTCAATACCAATAGTCATTAGTAATTTACCATCACGAGCGAACTTCTTGACCGTATGATTCTGATGATCTGCCAGATAGAGATTACCATCAGGTCCCAGGCACATCCCATGTGCGCTTGCAAACATGCCTTCTCCCCATGAATAGAGGAATTTACCATCTCTGTCGAAGATGATCATAGGATGTTCGCCTCGATTGAAAACGTAGATTTTATCGTCCTGATCAACAACGACACCAGCAACCTGAGTAAATATCCATCCTTCTGGGAGTTTCCCCCAACCTTCCACAAGCCTGTAAGTAAACTTTCCTGAACCTACTGTTGCCATATTAAATTCCTTTCGCTCATGTATGTTTTAAGTTGAAATGTCCATATAGAATCCAGTTATGGTGAGGTTCTATAAAACCCATTTCACCTAGAAACCCATATAAGCCAATCCATCAGCTATTTTATAAGCTTTTCGGGAATACTTTCTCCGTTTATAAGCTCATCGTAGGTCTCTCTTTTGCGAGTAGTGAAATACTTATCATCAATAACCATCACTTCTGCTGTTCTTGGACGGGCATTGTAATTTGATGACATAACGAATCCATAAGCACCTGCACTGAAGATTGATAATAAATCACCCTCTTTTACGATCGGGATACTTCTCTCCTTTGCAAAGCAGTCTGCTGACTCGCAGATGGGTCCTACAATGTCAACCACAAACTCATCCGTACTTTCTATCTTTACAGGACGTATCGAATGGTAGCTTTCGTATAGCGCAGGTCTTATAAGATCATTCATTCCCGCATCAACAATAACAAATGTCTTTGTTTCAATTGGTTTTATATAGACCACTTTGGTCACCAGAATACCTGCATTTCCTACGATGAATCTTCCGGGTTCAATGATCAATCTTCTTCCAGTAGGCTTCACCAGAGGAAGTATAGCATCAGCAAATTGCTGTGCAGTTAATGGATTTTCTTCATTGTAGATGATCCCAAGTCCTCCGCCTATATTCAAAGTTTGAATCTTTATTCTGGCTTCATCCAGATCGCTGATTAGTTTTGCCAGCCTGTTTATAGATTCTACATAGGGAGTAGTAGATATTATTTGCGAGCCGATGTGAGCCTGAACTCCGATAACGTCAAGGTTAGGCATTTTTGCGGCTTCTGTGAAGTAGTCCAATGCTTTGTCAATCGCCAGACCAAATTTGTTTTCTTTCTTTCCAGTCGTGATGTGCTTATGAGTTCCGGCATCAACGTCAGGATTTACACGAAGGGCTATTCTTGCCTTCTTATTTAATCTTCCTGCAACACGATCTATCGCCATTGCTTCAGACATGGACTCCGCGTTAAACATCAGAATCTCACTATTAAGGGCATATTCGATTTCCGCTTCAGTTTTTCCAACACCCGCAAATACTATATTTTGTGGCTTAAAACCTGCTTTTATAGCCTTGTAGAGTTCTCCACCCGATACAATATCGGCGCCAGAACCCTCATTCACCAGACTTCTGCATACAGCCAGACTTGCATTGCTCTTCAGTGAAAAACAGATCAAGTGATCAATACTCTCCAGAGCTTTATCAAGCTTTCTGTAATGTTCTACCAAAGTTCGGTGGCTATAAAGATAGAATGGTGTACCTACTTCTTCAGCAATATCTGATACTAAAACTTCTTCGCAATACAATCTGTTGTTTTCATAGTGAAAGTAATCCATATTCATTCCTTTAAGCAGTTTTTAGTTATCAGTTTTCAGTTCAGGAAACCTTATGAATAAACGATTCTGATAACTACTTATTTCATATTTATTTTTTCTGGTTCTTTGGTAATTTACGGGGATAATATTGTAGGGGTGAAGCATTTGCTATTGTGAACTATTATATAATCAGCGTTTATGAGGCAAATGCTTCGCCCCTACGGAAAATTCCCCGTTATATCCCAAAGAACCTTTTTTCTTTTGTGGAATAAAAAACTATATATTTACAATACATATATGCAGATTATACAACAATTTATGCTTTTATTCAAGATATTTGTCTAATGACACAAAATGCTTGACAATCTCCTTTAGTCTTAAAAATTAATACACAAAAATTGTTGACAAATGTTTTGTTATATGATATAATAGTCATATAGTAAGTCATATATAAACTCACCATCATAGCATAAGGAGGAGAAAAGTGTCTGAAGGAACAGTTCGTACAACCTTTGTGCTTCCGACTGAAATAGCAGAGAAATTAAAGGAATTCATCCCTGATCGAAAACGAAGCGAGTTTGTTGCAGAAGCCATTGATAATCATTTGATGAAAATGGTCTATCAACAAGGTCGTGAACTTTCTTTTGGAAAATGGAAGGATGAGGATTATCCACATCTTAGTACCCAGGAGGACATAGATTGCTACATCAACAACATGCGTAGTTCGGAATCATGGCGTATGGATACAAAAAAGGAGAAATAGGCGTGGCACTCAGATATTTACTTGATACTGACGTTATTATCTGGCATTTGCGCGGGCATGAACCTACTGAAGAACTACTGAAATCCATCGAAATCGAACAGCCAATAGGGTGTTCCGTTATATCCATATTTGAGGTTTGGGCTGGAGTTCGTGAAAAAGATAAGCAGGATACTCATTATTATACCAGTCCTCTCTACAAGATTCCGGTAGATGGCGCCATTGCTATGAAAGCCGCTGACTATTGGAGAGAATTCAGGTCAAAAGGCATAACTCTGGGTCAGGCAGATGCCATAATCGCTGCCACAGCTAATGTCATGAACCTGCTTATTGTCACTTACAATCGAAAACATTATCCTATGAGTGACGTCAGATTTTATGAGCCTACGCCTGATATAAGTATGAGCAGAAAGGAATAAAAAGGCTTATGAAAAATTATTTTGTATTTAGAATTCAAGGTGACAGTGATGTAATAGGTCCAGCAGGAAAATTCCCTGCCGATACTGCGCAAGAAGCCATAAAGATTGCTTATAAAGAGTATAAGAACGGATGGTTCGGTGATGACTTTCCATTCGACAAAAATTGGTCTTTGAATGATGCTCTTGAATCAGGCAACAAAACAGGCGGGGAAGACTCAGCAATATTAGGTTATCTTCCGGCGATGGAGGATAGCTGGATTATAACTAATGAATCAAGCTGTGCAGTAATGGCAGTAGAAGAATCGCAGTTGATGTCGGCAATGATGAAGGCTATTTGCGAGATCAGAAGATAGCAATCGAATCTACCAAGACTATCAATGAATTGTGGCTCTTTGGGATATAACGGGGAATTTTCCGTAGGGGCGAAGCATTTGCCTCATAAACACTGATTATATAATTTACAATAGCAAATGCTTCGCCCCTACAATATTATCCCCGTAAATTACCAAAGAACCTGAATTGTCTCGGTAGATTCATATCTGAAAAGGAAGCGATCTAACCAAACGAGCTATGTTTGAAATGCCGGCGATATTTGCCGATAGATCAATTTGATCTGAGATTTCCCCATGTAGTGGCAAGTTTATCATTTGATTTGACAGCGGATACATTTCCGGGAACATAGTCTCCCACATAGAATTGTATGTTATCTACAAAGAACTCACCAACGTCAAAAGCTATATGGAAAGTTACAGTTGCTGGATTGATATTGTCTGGCATGGCAGGGGTTGTAATGTAATATTCCTGCCATTGTTCTGTCATGGTCATGACTTTATCGCCATATCCTGTCCATGGATCCGCTGCCAATTCAGGCTTGAAGTTAATCTGCAATTTGTTCGGTGACTTAAGAAAAGCGGCGAGTGTATAAATCTTGCCCTTCTCAAAGGTATGTCCGGCATTTTGGAGACCGCCATCCCAGAAATTTACGCCTTTCGTGGCACATACGATATGCAGGCAATAATTACCCTCGATCGCATCCTTTGCTATAACTTCCGCTTTTATCATATCGCCATAAGTAGACCATGGATCCATAACTCCAGTTTCAAAATTACCATTCTTCAGCAGATTGGCTGGAGCGGCGTGAGATTGACCAATGACAGCTATTGCAAACACTATCACGAGTGAAAGCAGAATAAACCTTGTCTTTATCATCGAATACCTCCTGTTAAAGAAAAAAGTGACAATGATAAACATTTATGGTTTATCATTCACAAAAATACGTCCCAAGCAGATCTAACATTGCTCGTTTGGTAAGATTGCCTCCCTTATATAAAAGAAGCCATAAAAGGTATCAGTCAACTTTTATGCTTCCCCAAGTTGATGTCAGCTTATCTTGTGGTTGGACAGACTTTGTTGTTGTAAAGTCAGGCTTTTTGTATACTCCCTCATAAAATCTTACACCATCCATCCAGAATTCACCTTTTGTATAACCAATATGGAAAGTAATGGTTGCCGGGTTTACTTCTTCCGGCATTGGAGGCGTTGTCGTAAAATACTCCGCCCATTCGTCGGTCATGGTGAATTCCTTTGCTCCATAACCAGTCCACGGGTCTATTGCAAGTTCAGGCTTGAAGTTGATTTGAAGCGGACCTTCCCTCGATTTAAGGAAAGCGGCAAGTGTATATACTTTACCAGCCTGAAAAGTGTGACCCGCATGTTGTAAACCAGTATCCCAGAAATTTACCAATTTCTCATCTACGGTTACATGAAGTGCATACTTCCCCTCAACGAGTTTTTCTTGTATAAAAGCCCCATTTAATTGTTTAACAACTTCGATTTTACCTTTGCCATAAATAGTCCATGGAGCAGTGGAGCCAACTTCAAATCCGCCATTTTCCAAATCCTTTTCGGGTTGAGGTGCTACATCTGGCTTTCCCTCGTAAAATTGGACGTCATCCATCCAGAATTCGCCCTCACTAAAAGCGATATGAAATGTGATGCTGGCAGGATTGACATTCGCAGGTATGGGCGGCGTCGTTATTTGATACAGCTTCCATTTCTCGGTCATGACGAAGATTCTATCCCCGTAAGCAGTCCATGGGTCTTGAGCAAGTTCCGGCTTGAAATTGATCTGCATTGTTCCTTTTGCACATTTAAGATAAGCAGATAGGGTATATACTTTACCTGCCTCAAAAACATGCTTTGTATGCTGTATACCGGCGTCCCAAAAATTTACTCCCTTTGCAGGTACTGTAACGTGAAGGCAAAAATCACCTTCAACAGGCTTTTCATCAATGTTTGCCTTCTTTATATCCTTGACAACATTCATCTGTGCATTGCCGTATAAAGTCCATGGATCAGGGATGCCATCTTCAAAACCACCATTTACCAATAGATTCTTTTTCTCTTGAGCATTAGCAGAAAAGCTAATGCCAAGTATTAAAACTATTGCCATAAATGAAAAAAGTGTGAAACGCATTTTCCGCATTAAGAACCCTCCAGTGTATAATTTTGTTATTATCGAGTTATCCGTAAATCTTTTCGCATATCTATTTTAATGAAATTATAAACCGAGTGTATCTCAAAGTCAACATATAATTGGGCTTCCAAATTATAGATTTAGATCTGCGGAAACCTAAACTTACTTATTTGACGGAATAGCATGGCTTTAGCCTGCATTAAATACCGAGTCCATGCTAATCGCAAGCTAAAGCTTTTCATTTTCAGTATCTGGCAAATGTGAAAGTTATTTAATCACGGATCCTAAACACCAAGTCACAAAGACACGAAGAAAAATCTTAGAAACAGAATATCTCCGGGTTACTGAGGACAACTCGAACTAAAATCGCCGCATATTCGCAGTAACCTTTAGGACCGGCAGGAAACACGTCCCAAACCTGTAATGGATGATAGCGCTCATACCAGAACCAGTCATGCTTTTTTCCCATAAGGCATACTTTAAGGACTGATTCACGAACTCGCTCTTTCTCTCCCATCTTAATGCAAGCCAGTGTATCTAAGTACCACACACGACCCATAGCGGCAACGTCATAGAGAAGACCATAAGCCCTTTCAAATGGCAGTGGCTCTTCTAGCTCCCAATCACGGTATGCGTAAGGTTTCGATACCAGTTGCGTTGGCATATCACCATGCCAGAATAACTTTTCTGCGATCATCTTAGACCAGAAAATCTGTATTTGCTCTTTTGTTGCTACCGAAAAAGCCACAGATGCCCAGTTGACGTCGGAAAGTCCATGAAAATCCACCACACCATGTTGAGGATGTATATATTCGGCAAAGTGGTCCCTCTGCCAGAAGATATTGCGAAATTCATCGGCTAATACGTTGGCTTCTCGAAGCCACGATTCTGCTGTATCAATCCTACCTAGTCGGGCATTCATATCAGCCAGATTACGGAATGCCTCTACACAATAGCATTGAGTAACACCATCCCACTGATTACGTGGCGGACACTCAATATAAAAACCAGCGCCGGATATGAAACCATTTGCACTCTTACGGGAAAGAAGGTATCTTCCAGCCAATTCGATTGATGCAAGCTTTTCTTTGAGCCATGTATCAGATTTAGTCTTATTCGCTATTTCGTGTGCTGTCAGAATGTAGCAAATTGGGGCAAGAACGCTCAAAGGATTGGCTATTATCTGCCAGTGGTTGAATAGACCGATCCATTTTCTTTCTGACATATCACTGAATTCTGGCTGTCCTTCATGTGACCTAGGCTTATATGTATAGACGTCATCGGGATAACGTAATCCTCGTAGGTGAGTATCCATTCCGCCGGGGGAAGATTCAGCAGGGAAGATAGCAAATGGGATATTGCCATCTTTACGCTGTGATGCTTGAACAAAGTCGAAATAGTCTAGGACGAGACGTTCCTCTCCGAATAAAAGGTATGCGCCTGCCATCTCCCACGAATCCAGACCGGGCCACGTATTCTCTGCGCCAAAGTGTTTACCGTCAGCAGTCACAGTGAAATGCCCTGGATATACTTTCTGTACTGCCGCTGGTTTAAGGGTATTTTTGATTGCAGATTCGACTCCCTCTTTTATCAACGGGTCATTAATCTTTGTAATCTGTTTCTTCAAACCCAATTTTGTCCTCCTCACATTTTTTCACAAACAACTATAAATTCTTGCGTCATTGTATTCTTTATAATTCTTCATTTCGTGTAATTAATGCTTCGGTAGCACCGCACTTAAGTGTGGAGATAGGTATTTATTGTGAAAACTGGATAAATAGAAACACTTGATATTCAAATTGGCATTCTGCTTGTCGGTGTTGTCATAGATATAAAGTCTTATGGTATCTATATTTATCAGATTTTACTATGACAAACTATGACAAATTATAAAAGCAGGATTAGTGTTTATTACCCCTAAAATATCAATAATTTCCATGACCACACTTTAATGCGGTGCTACCCCGTGCCTGCCCTTTGGGGATAAAGGGGGATTTTGAAACGTTATCTATAAAGTAAATCATTAATCTGATCAAGCACTAGATTAGACAATACTTTCTACCAGTTCTCGCCAAGAAGCTCAAAATATGCTTGTGGATGAACACAGGCGGGGCAAGCCTTTGGTGCTTCTTCGCCTTCATGCCGATAACCGCAGTTAATGCAACGCCATACGACAGGATTATCTTTCTTGAATACTTTTCCAGCTTCGACATTTGCCAGCAAGCCTGAATAACGTTTAGCGTGCTGTTTTTCTGCTACGGCGATAGACTCAAACGCTTTGGCTACGCTCTCAAAGCCTTCTTCTCTCGCAACCTTAGCAAAAGCAGGATATAGGTCTTGCCATTCGTGAGTCTCTCCGGCGATAGCGCCTTTAAGGTTCTCAGCGACTGTCCCTATAACGCCAGCAGGAAAGGATGCGGTTATTTCAGCTTCTCCGCCTTTCAGCAAGTTGAAAAATCTTTTCGCATGTTCTTTCTCTTGATTTGCTGTCTCATCAAATATATTGGAGATCTGAATATAACCATCTTTCTTTGCTTCACTGGCAAAGTAAGTATAGCGATTTCTTGCCTGTGATTCGCCAGCAAACGCACCCATTAAGTTCTTCTCAGTTTTGGACCCTTTAAATTCCATCGTAACCTCCTGTTATTTAAATAATTTATTTTTTTACGATTTTATTAACACCCGTTGCGATAAATTTTATTCCACTAATATCTCTTTATAATACTCCTCGTACATATCCACGATCTTGTCCTGATTGAATTTTTCGAGGACTACCTGTCTGGCACACTTCCCCATATTTTCATGCAGATTATCATCTTTTAGAATTTTCTTTGCCAATTCAGCCATAGTTTCTACGTCACCAACTTCAACCAGATAACCTGTTTGACCATGTTCTATGACTTCAGGAATCCCGCCGACGTTTGTTCCAATAACTGGCACCTCGCAACTCATGGCTTCAAGTGCGGACAGCCCAAAACTTTCAGTCTCGCTGGGGATGAGGAAAATGTCTGCTATGGGTAGCAATCCCGCAACGTCCTCCTGTTTTCCAAGAAACGTAACGTTTGATGATATACCAAGCTTTTCCACCGTTCGTAAGGCAACAGACATCATCGGTCCATCACCTACCATGAGCAGTTTTGAATGTATCTCATCATTAATAAGAGCAAAAGCAGATATAATGTCCTCAATTCGCTTCACGGGTCGAAAATTGGAGACGTGCATGACAATTCGCTCACCCTTCGGAGCAAACAGGCATTTTGCCCTGCATCTGTGTGTTCGGCTGAACCTTTCAGTGTCAACAAAGTTAGGTATGACTTTAATCGGAATATTAATGTGAAATCTCTCTTCTGTCTCCCTTTTGAGATACTCGGACACAGTAGAAACTCCGTCACTCTGCTCAATGCTAAATTTGTTAATCCTGTAATAAGATTCGTCGCTACCAACGATAGTAATATCAGTGCCGTGTAATGTAGTGATGATCTTGGGCTTTCCATTCAGCATCTGTTTGGCGAGGTATGCGCTCGTTGAATGTGGTATAGCATAATGAACGTGGAGCAAATCCAGTTCCTCTTTTTCAGTCACCTCAGCCATTTTTGCCGCTAGTGCAAGCGAATATGGCGGAAAATCAAACAATGGGTATTTCATCATGCTGACTTCGTGGAAGAACACATTTTCGTTGTATTCACGAAGTCTATAAGGTATAGAGTAGCTGATGAAATGTACCTGATGTCCCTTGACGCCAAGTACCTTGCCTAACTCAGTAGCAATTGTCCCGCTTCCCCCGTAGCTGGGATAACATACCATTCCGATCTTCATAGTGTCTCCTAAACAGTTTTCATAAGTCAGTTTTTAGCTATAGTGGTTATTTATTCTTCAGATTTTAATACTATTTGTAGTTTCTCGTTGTTAAATGCTTTGGCTAAAGCATCAAGAGAATAAGTGATCATCTCTGGAGTTAGATTTAACGCTACACCACGACTTTCCAATTCGCTCATGAAATCCCTTACAGAAAGATCAGCAATCCATGCGGCTGTATTCAGGTTGACTTTCTTATTTTCGTACATAGATATTGCTTTATCAATTTTATATTATCTAGTCCATCCAATACCAGTTTTTTAACTAGAGCGTTCTCTGGAATATGCTCATCGTTTGAGATATTTTTAATTAATTTAGCCTCATCTTCTGAAAGAGCAATATTTCCAGTTGATCTGAGGCAATAACCAAATCAAGATACAGGCTTACTAATGGCTCTACGTAAGCATTGATCGCTTGTCCTCCGATCACGCAGTAACTAATCTCATGGTCTGCAAAAAAAGAAATTAACCTTTCAAGCAGATTCTGTTTGTCCATAGTCACAGTTTTCCAAAAAGTAAGTGCCTGCATTTTTGATACACTCTATCTCATAACAATTTAGCTAAAGTCATCAGGTTTTAGACCAATAGCAAGTATACTACAAATCAGAATAGGTTTCAATCCCAGATTATGTGCCTTTGCGACAAGTTCGTCACTCTCCGTTCCCGGATTGAAATAAAGCTCCTTAACGCCCTTCTTTGCTATATCCTCGATGACCGTCAATCCAACTTTTGGTGGAACATAAAGAGTCACGCGATCTATCTCATCTGGAATGTCAAGAATAGAGCGATAAGATTTCAGCCCTTCAATGGTCTCTTCGGTTGGGTTTACAGGATAGACCTTATACCCTATAAGCCCTTACCGCTTTGTTACCGAATTTTTTGCAGTCACTGGATGCTCCTATAACCGCTACTGTTTTTTGTCTTTCAGACTCCGATTCCAGTCAACTGTTTTCCATAACCTTCATCAGATTCTCGACAAAATCTTTCTCCGGTAAAACTCCCTCAAAATCAACCTTATCGTTAATGATTACCCTTGGCACGCTCATAACGTTATATTTCTGAACAAGCAGAGGGAATTCAGATGATTCAACCATCTCTGCCGTTATAAGATCGCTTTCCATTGCCAGTCTATGCGACATCTCAACAGCCTTTGGACAATATGGGCAGGTGAGCGTGATGAAAACCTTTATATTAACAGGCTCTTTCAGCTTCTTCAGAGCTTCCTTAGTCTCATCCGTCAGCCCGGAAATACCTTTAGATACCATCACTATACTGGTGATGAAAGACGTAAACTCGTATCCTGCCGGTATCCCATAGAACCTGATTCCATAGTCTTTTTGACCTTCAACCACAACTGCTGGTATCTTGTCAATTTTATACTTTTCGACCTTATCTTTATCTGCGACAAAGTCATAGACTTCAAGAGTTATCTTACCATCAGATAGCGATGAAACGTCCTGAATGAGTTCTCTTGCCTGACTACAAAACGGACATTCCATCTCCTGCGTAAAGAACACCAGCTTGACGTTACTATCAAGCTTCTTAAATAAATCCTTGAGTTGCTTTTGTTGTGGCTCTTTAATAAGGCTCATGGCTTCCTCCTGTGATAAAATATTATATATAATTTCGACAGATAAAGAAATGTTGATATTCCCTATAATATCAGTAATCAGTGATGAGTAATGTGTAATGTGTAATGTGTAAAAAACGATTGTTATAGCAAACTTATCACTCATCACTCTTTACTCATAACTCTAAATAACTATCCCAAAAGCTCATGAGCGGATGATAGTTTCTCTATTATTGATAGCTCATAAGGGCATCTTTCCTCACATTTGCCACATTCGACACATTCATCAGCTTTCACTTCAAGAAGGGCATACTGTTCCTTTGCGAAATCCTCTATCCAGAAGCGTTTTGCGTATCTCTCGTAGAGGAACACCCTCGGTATCTCTATGTCAACTGTGCATGGGAGACAATAACCGCATTGCCTGCAAAAGTCTTTACCCAATTCTTTCGCTTCATCTTCAAGCTTTTTCATATCTTCAGTCGAAAGTGGTTGGAAGTTATCAGAAATGTCAAAATCTTCTTCTAGTTCTTTTATAGCAGATATGCCCACCAGTTGGGTTTCAATGTCCTGTGCAAGCGAGTATCTAAGGGCAATCTGAGGATATTGGAAAGCGCCACCGGCAAGTGGTTTCATACCGACTATACCGACTCCAGCTTTGCGTGCAACAGGTACAACATCTTTAATAAACTCCTGATCAAAAAGATTTATAGGGAGCATAAATACGTCAAACTCATTGCTTTCTATCGCCTTCAATGCAATATCTGCTCTGTGATTTGAAAATCCAATATAGCGAATTTTGCCTGCTTTCTGAGCATCTTTGATCGCTGAAAGTGAACCTGATTCAGACATAATTTTTTCGTAACGCTGTTCCCTGCTTATATCGTGGCAAAAATACAGATCAATCATGTCGGTATTGAGATTTTTCAGGCTGATGTCTATATCTTCAGCAGTTTCTGATTTCGATCTTCGTATAGATTTTGACGAAAGATAACACTCCGAACGGCGTTTTTTCATAACCGATCCGATCAGCACCTCGCTGTCACCGTAGCCCCTTGCGGTATCAACGTAGTTTATCCCAAGGTCGAGTGCCTTACTGACGATATTTTCCGCTTTATCGGGCATATTGCTGTGGAGTTTTATTCCACCAAAACTAAAGTGAGTGACAATCATATCCGTATTTCCAAGCCTGTTTTTCTTCATGCAAGTATCTCCTGTTATGATATATAATTTTCTGTCAACTAATTGAAAAAGTCATATTATTGATACAAAGCCATGAATGATTGTATAACCAAGTATACGAAAAAAGCAAGGATAAAATTCTTGACTATATAGCATGTATGTGATAAACTATACCGTATCTCGAAGCAGAATATATAAATTACACACTGATGCTTGGCTCGCTGACCTTAACTTTGAAAGTGGACTCAAAGGACGGTTAAAAATCTTGCCATTTGATGAGGCATAGATGAACTACGGTAAGACTCCGCATTGATCCAATATAGAAGCGTCATTGCAGTTAGATTTTTTGCCCCTAATGCTCGAGTTCCTGTGATACGGGTAATAAAATAATCAGGTCCAGCAAGGTAGAGGTTATGTACCGGAGGACCCAATTCTGCACGAATACGTGTGAGAGTTACACCAAGAGCAAAGTAAACTATAAAATATACCAGCGCCATCCATACTGCCATGCCCATCTGATTACCATCTCTTTCAATCTAAATGCCCCTAGCTTATGGAGATTGAATAATTAATCGGGTAATAAATTCATTGAAAATTTTTTTTGAATCTATTACCCTATTAATTTCTTAACCCCTTCATTAGCTATGGGGATGAAAGATTGCTGTGTTGTTCCTCAACACAATTATTTGTTGAATTTTATAACGTTTTATGATACAATTATTTATGTCACCATTTATGGATGATATTTGCTCTTTGATAATTGGTATAGGGTTTCAGCGAAGTCAATGGTCGCTGAGTAAAACCAGTTCCTAAAATAGTCAGGATGTATTTTGGTAGACATTTTGTAACGATATACAAATTCGTTACTGAATAATAATTGTCACTTTAGAAAAAATATAGCAAAAAGACAGGCATTTTATATAGTTTTTACCAAACGAACCCAATTTTCAAAGACCAAATTTTCAGCCAAATGCCTCTTAACATCAATAAACATAAGCTTTTACACGTTTCACACTTGAAATGAAGCCGTTTTAACAATTACCAAAATTGTTTATGCTAGTACTCAGACACAATGATTCTTTATGGATTCCCGTTTTAACAATTACCAAAATTGTTTATGCTAGTACTCAGACACAATGATTCTTTATGGATTCCCACTTGCGTGGGAATGACAAAATCAGGTACGTGTCATTCCCGTGAAAGACTTACAATGTCAACCCCCTAAAATAAATGCAGGTTGGTTGATGATATGATTAGCTATAGAAGCAAGGTGT
>Ga0315279_10005342_pt1 | contig 16724 bp, 22 predicted proteins | sample YL17G06_20_MG_FD_203694 | JGI IMG/M metagenome (GOLD analysis project Ga0315279, IMG submission 203694) | Sediment microbial communities from Yellowstone Lake, YNP, Wyoming, USA - YL17G06_20 | ecosystem: Environmental > Aquatic > Freshwater > Lake > Sediment | place: USA: Wyoming | collected...
GACGCCGGGATTCCCGAGCCTGGTACGGGGCAGACCCCAACTCAAGGAGCCCAAGCCTGGAATCGGGGACACAAAGCCTGTGGTCCTTTGGGGCCGCGAGGGTTCAAATCCCTCTCCCGGCGCCAAAGCTTCGTTTCAAAACTCTGCCCTTATAAGGAAGCCGAGGCCACGCATACTTGGGGCGCGCCTTGAAGGCCGGCTTCGACATCTACAACTACACCCGCCGTATGGAGCTCGCCCACGCCAAACTGAAAACCAACAAGAAAGTCACGCTCCATAACCGCCTCATCATCCTCCGTTTCATTGACTTCCTCGAAAGTCAAGGCCTGAGTCTTCCAAGGCGGATCAGGTACCTCCAGAACCTCACCAAACTCGCGTCTGTGCTCCTCGTCGACTTCGAGAAGGCCACGAGGGATGATGTCGAGAAGGTCATGCTACAGCAAGCGCGTCTGGCGCTGAGCGAGGACACGAAGGGCCTGTTCAAGGTCATGACTAAACGGTTCTACCGCTGGCTGAAGGATCCAAGCGACGAGGAATACCCGCCGGAAGTCAGGTGGATCAAGACCACCGTCAAGAACAACCACAATCTTCTACGTGAGGCACTGCTGACTGAGGATGAGGTGTCCAGCCTCGTCAAGGCCGCGGAATGGTCACGAGACAAGGCCCTCGTCTCCATGCTGTATGATTTCGGAGGACGCGTCGGCGAGATACTTTCCCTGCAGCGGAAGAACGTCACCTTCGACGAACACGGTGCCGTGGTCGTCGTTGACGGAAAGACCGGTCAACGTCGGGTTCGGCTGATCCTCAGCGTTCCCTTCCTGGCCGAGTGGATGAGTCAGCATCCTGATAAGTCCCCTGATGCGCCGCTTTGGATCCACAGTAAGCAAGGCTGCCACAAGGACGGGATTGTGCAGATGGACTACTATTCTGCGCGGATGCTGCTGGAGCGCCTTCAGAAGAAAACAGGAATCACAAAGGCCGTCAATCCACTCGTGTTCCGGCACGCCCGTGCCACCCAACTCGCCAGCCATTTGACGGAGGCGCAGATGAAGGAGATGTTCGGCTGGACGCAAGGCTCCAAGATGCCCGGAAGATACGTCCACCTATCCGGCCGAGACGTCGACAGCGCCCTCCTACGAGCCCACGGACTCGAACCGAAGACCGAGGACGAGACGAAGCCTAAACTGACTGTTGTCAAATGCGTCCGCTGCAAGGTCGAGAACTCCACGATCAACAGTTTCTGCAGTCGCTGCGGAATGCCGCTTGACCTGAAAGCAGCGCTCCAAATCGAAGGGCGCAGAAAGGAAGTTGATGAAATGATGAGCAAACTGTTGGCAGATCCTGATGTCCAAGAACTGGTGGCTCACAAGATAGTTGAGTTGGGGTTGGTCGCGACTGTTCGTCATGAGATGCCGTCAAAATCTGAGATCCATCATTGACGAGATCGTCGTTCGAAGATCGAACAACATTGACGAATGAGGGCAAGCGTTCGACTAAGTGGACATGGGTATGCCGAAGCGGCATAAGTCACGAGGAACTCGTCAGAGTTGGCAGATACACCTGTTGCCATTCTGCTTCGCATTGCGGACATCGGTAACCATACTGAGAAGGAACCAGCGGTATCCCATGAACCGGGCAGTTCGCCACTTGGAATCTCCTCCCTTGGACAGCCTCCGCTGGGTATTCTGCATCGACGAGAACCGACAAGAGCATGCTGTCACCATGTGCCTCCGAGTCGGGTGACAACGGCGCCGTGGGGTTTTGGTCTTGACAAATGAACGCTGGCTCAAGTGGGCGATAGCGCGTTACTACCGGTCGCTCGGCTACAAGGTCTCAATGAAGCCAGCCCGCGCCGGCAACGCAATCGTGGATGGCGTCGCTGTGTCGCCTGAAGGTGAACGGATAGCGATAGAAGTCAAATCACCACGCGACGACATCATCCGCGGAATAGGCCAATGCGTTGAGGCGCTCGCGGCAGGCTACCACCGCGCCCTATTGGTAACCACTCTGCGCGTCGCGAAGAAACTGAGAAAACGAGTCTTTCAACGGAGAGGACTCAGGCTGATTGGTGTAGACGCAAGGGCATATGTCCACCGGTATGATTCAGATGGATGGCGGCTCCTAACCGAAAAGACGCGACGTGACAATGATGGATTGGAGCAAGATTCCCAATCTTGACTGGGCTTTGCAACTCAATGCAGCCATGAGGCGGAAGCTGGAAGACAGCTTCGAAGAAACACATACCTACTGGACATACCTGAACGAATTGCTTGGATTCCTACGAACTCCGAATGTGCGCGGCGTGCAGGAGAAGATTGCTGATGCCAATCACATCCAGAAATTCTACTCCACGGTCTCGGAACTGGAGTTCGCGCGAATCCTTGCGAGTAAGGGCAAGCAGGTCACTCTGCTGGCGGATGATTATCTTGAGAACAGGACGAGCCCTGATATGCTTGTCACAGATTCTCTACGAGAAGCATACATCGAAGTCAAGAGGCTGACGGAAGGACAAGCAGCCTACAACATACTTGATTTTCTCCGATCATACTTGAATCACCCACAGCGCAGATATGTCGTCAGCATCGCCCTCAATCAAGAACTCTCCATTCCTGTTACGAAACGGGAAGAAAGATTGTCAAAAGAGAGAATTGCACAGAGAATCATCGAGCGGTTCCCGTCTGCCTTTCAAACCGCTGATCTAAACGTGCTGCCAACCTCTTTCAAGATCGATGGTGTAACATTCCGAATTGAAGCGACCACCAAGTCGATGCGGGGCTACCCTGGCGTCATTAGGTCAGCCGTCATCCAGGTCCCCACGGAGAAATGGCAGGAGAAGTTCACACAGGACGTTTGTGACAAAGCCAAGAAGCGAGAGGGTTGGACCGGTGAGCATCTGAGTAAGTATTACATCGTAGCCATAGATTGCGAGGAGAAGTACCTGGATGAAGACGATGTCGAGTCATGCTTGACCGGCTCTGAGGGCATATTCCTAACGAACCCGCTAACAAAGAATGTCAGCGGAGTTTTGGCGAGGTTCGTGACCGGGCGCGTCTATCTCATAAGCAACCCGTCCGCATATGATGAAATCAACATCGCCCAGATCCAGAACTACTTAGACTAGCATCAATGTGACTAGCGCGTGACAGAATGCCGTCTAGTTGCACAAGATCGACAATCCTGGTATATCGCGAACAAAAATTAGGCGGCCTTGATTGGTCGGCCAGGTCGGTTTGGTCGGCCAGAATGGGAGCCCCAGCGGCATTCTAGCGAGCGCATGATGAGATTCATATATGGTTAGCATTGTCTTGCGCAGACCGGTTCAAAGCTTCTCGGTTGATTGTGATCCATCCATTTTTCTCAAATTCGAGAAGGAGTTTTGCGATGAAACTCGCCCAACCTCGTATATCGTCAGAGAAGGTAAGTTCCGTCAAGGGTTTTCAATCTTCCTCAAGCTGTCCCTGTCTTTTCATTCATGGATTGTAGGACCTGCGATGCCTGGGCTTGACGGGGCTCCGCAGCCTACGCGCACCACGAGTCCCAGGAGGTACAAGGATTTGAAACGTAAACCAGTGCGGCTTGCGTAAATCCTCGACCAACTTGTCGTAGATGCGACGGTCCTCCATATCAGATCGTGAAGGAGCATGGTGTGAAAGCAGATTTCGCAGGAAGTTGACTTCATCCTGTCCTAAGACGAACGTAGCGAAAGAAATGGGTGAATATCTTGCTCTACCCGAGCGCCTATATCCTGCCAAGACTCTCCATTCTTCAGCGGTCAGTTTCTTCTTCAGAACGTCTTGTCTGTAAAGAATTTTCGTTGCCCTTTCTTCCAAGGCTCTGTCATATTCTCGCTTCATCCGTCTTATTGGCAGCTTCACTCATTCCTCCAAAGATGAGATGGTACCAGATAAGAAGAAAAGTCTTGCAGTGTTGGACGAGCCTGCAGGGACCTAGCGTTCTTTGAGTGAGAGAGGCGTTAGAGGCGTTAGGTCACGGTCCAGCTCAGTATGCGGCATTTGCGGTCTCGTCGGGCGGAATCGCATGATAGCAATATCGCATGTAGCCGCGCACAATACTAGACAGCCCATCTAAATCTTCCTTAACGTTCTGTGGAGGTTTAGGAGCGCGCGCCCTGCGTGGCTGTCGCCGTTGAATGTGATGGCCTTGATGCCTACGTCACCTGGATTCAAGTCCACTCGGACGAGCCCAAGCGTTTCCAGACGTTTCAGGGTGCGGCGGAGGGTGATGGGTGCTACGTCGAGTTGCTTCGCGAGTATGTTCTGGCTGGCGACGCTGCCGGGGCGCTCCAGGAGTAGGTCCAGGAGTCTTAGCGATGTTCCTGTTGGAAAGATCTGCGCGAGTTTCATGCCCTTACCCTCCTCTACTCGTTGGGGCTATGTAACTCAAGTTACATAGCCGGTCCGAACGCCGGGAGCAAGAAGAGGCGACCCGTTGGGCATACGCCTGACGGCTCTCGGTCTGCCCATGCGTGCCACGCTTGGGGCCGGGTGGCAAGGATGACTAGGCGCCCTCCTCAACCTGCCTAGACGCCTTCTCAGGCTGTAAACCGCCCAGATTCGGCTCGTCTGAGCCGCCCTGGGCGCCAGATAATAGTACTGGTGGAGGTGGGACATTCCTTGTTTCCGTGGAGTCCTCGAATGTCCCACCCGCCCCAGTACTATTTGTTACCTCTAGTAACAGAGCGTCGAAATCATCAAAAATAGACATTTCTGGCGTTTTCTGATCAGCATCGTACCGCTTGCGTCGTTTATCCTCTGAATCAGCCTTCTCCCTGAGCAGCCCCACTTCGACTAGGCGTTTAACGTAGAGTTCTCGGAGGGTATGCTCAGCCGTGTCGGCGCCGAATGCCTCCCTGGCCGCGTTGGCTATGTCCTCAAACGTGAGATCGGTTTTGCCTGCGATCTGGCGGTGGAGGCATAGGGCGTCGTTGCTTATGCCGAGATAGGTGGTTGTTGCTATCGCCTTGAAATCATCATGGACCGACTTCAGGTCCTCTATGGTGGCGTTGATGTAGCCGCGCTCGTCGACTTGTCGCTGACGGCAGTATAGGGCGGCGTTTGCGATTATGAGGCGGCAGAAGTAGTCGAAGATGCGCATGGTCTCTGGACCGCGTATGATCAGATGCTTATGCAGTAATTGGGCGTAGGGAATCGCTACGCGGATAGGCATCATGCGGTGGAGAATATCGTAGGCCGCATTCCAAGCGCGGAGTTCGGCCTTGTCATACATGTACTCCCAGGGCTTCTCGTATTTTCTAGCGGTCTTACCGGAACCCTCTCTTGTCTTGTCACGTGAGATCTCCGGGGTGGATGTTAGGAATCGAGCGGAGTATTCACCGCCCTTGTATCCGCTGACGGCGGCGCACTGTATCACCGCCGGCCAGCCTTTGATGATTGACTTGACAGTTCGCAGTTGGCCGCCTTTGGTTCTGTCAGTGATGCGGAACCAGATCTCCTCTTTATCATGCGATAGTATGGGTTTGAGACGTGCCCAAGTCTCCGGGTGCGGTGGCTCCAGAAACAGTAGGACGGTTCCCGAGAGGTTGATGATTCGGGCGCCACGTGTCTTATCATACTCTGAATAGTCATGGATGAGCGCTGTAGGTGAGACGCCGCCGAGATACCAGAGATATCTTCCCTTCATGTCGAGAGCGCGGGCGCTATTGACGGAGACATGTGTCTTACCGATGCTGTCACGGCCGAAGAGTGCCTCGTTTATCGGGTGCTCGCAGAATGCGGAGACGCATGTGCGGAGTAGGTTTCGGCGGTGAGATTGATCCCGTGCCACCCAAGGGTTAGTGACCTGAATGAAGCCTCCATGGATGTCTCCCTGTAGGATCTTCTCACCCGCGGCCTGTTCCTCCCGGGTGAAGTCGCCGAAGAGGATTGAGATCTTGGACCGCATCAGTGGGCATTGCGTGACGGCGCAGGTGCGGCTCAACCATTCGTTATGGCAGCCATAATTGTACTGTGGGGTGGAGATCAAGGATTGCCACTGCGGCTCAAACTCGTCACTGGTGAGTGGTGGCGTGTTACCTGCATTCCAGAGCTCTAGGCGTCGACGCGCCTCTGCTACTTGCTCCGGATCCTCCCGTTTGCCTCTGAAGTTGAGCAGGTAGGCGCCGAGGATATGCATGATCGGACGCCGCGTACCCGGTTTCTGCGCCTGATTCAGTAGAGTCAGAATGCAGGGCGGATCATCTCCCACATATGGCTCCGAATCCACGTTGGCACCGACGACGTCCATCCAAGGCCGTGATTCCTCACTGATCTCGCGTCGGATCTCATCTGTTAGGTAAATGAATTCTGGCTGGACGGAATGGATTCTGTTTTCGTTTAGCGATGTCAGGTTCTCATCTAGGAAAAAGGATGGTTGCTGGGTGACCTGATGCTTGCCAAGCGGTATCTTCACCAAATTACCGTAGCCGGTGAGCAGTTCGCGTTGTTTGGGGAATACTTCACCGGTGAAGCCTGCCTCATCAGCAATCTTCCGCCCCATCCTATATGCGAGTGCGGCAACGATTGGTGGATTGAAGAATAACCAGAGATGGTAGCCCTTGCGTCCTGAGAACTCGATTAGGCTGGCGGCCACCTCAAGGTGATGTTCTTTTATCCTCTTGAGAATTCCCTGAATCAACTCTTTGACGCGCACTGGATCGATAACATCAATGTCCCAGCAGATCCACTTCACTGTCTGATCCTGCGGGTTGATTGCGTAGACTCCGATGGTTTTCTCATAGGCAAGATGCGCATCGATATCTTCCCTCGTCAAGGCGCGGCCGACACGCCTATACTTGCCGTCAGGCTGCTGCTCCGCATAATCATCGGTGCGGTTCACGAACAGCTTCCAGATAGCATCGGCAACCTTCCGTTTTCCAGCCTGCAGTATTTCCTCGCGACTCAGATCAACGGTCATGTTAGCAAGCTTGATCGGTCGGGCATCCTTGTCATATTCTCTGTACCCTTTCAGCCATGAGTAGACGGTGGCAAGTTTCGTTCTTACACGATTCCTAGACCGCTTGCTCTCATCTCGCAGCTGCGCGTCCTGATCCTCTGCTTCCCTCACCGGAGACACCATCTCTACCGTCTACGGCGGTGAGGCCGCTTCAGGTTCATGTGGAGAGTTGATGATGGTTCTGCCACTCTGAGCACCTGTGCCAGTTTGCCTCCACTCACGGTGCAAGTCATGTATCGGAGGAGTGACGCATCCGTTGGAACCAGATCAATTATCGAGTGCAGTTGTTTCATGGGGATGTAGTAGGCTCTGCCCCACCCGAAGTCCTTCACGGGCGCATCGGCAACCTCCTCACGGGCTGCGTATCCCCAGATCCAAACCTCCCGCGGCGTCTTGACTTGAGCGCCGACGTAGACGTGAGGGTGACGCTTCTCGAATTTCGCGACGGGCACCAACAGATACCTGTCACGCTCGCCGCCCGCCGTCTTCACGTCGAACATGCGGCCTTGAAACGTGAAGTCGGCCGCGTCGGGACCGGCCTCGATGCTGCGGACAGCCTTCAGCCAATCCCCGAATAGGTACTCGCCTGCTGCCAAGTGGCCAAGCATCCCAGCTGTCTCCCAAACGATATTCCTACCCGCAAAACTCTCCTTGAATCCTGCCTCAGAATCGGAGCGTTGAATCTTCTCAGCCATGTCTCTGGCGGCGGTCATCATGTCATCGGTGATTCGGACACGCGCCACTAGGTGGCCGTTCACATTCTCTTCCGTGACGGTCGGTGGGAGAGGCTTCCTTACCAGTCTGAGAGGAATCTTGACCACGCCGAGTCTACGCATAAGAAGCGATGTGTATCGATGTCGCAGTTCCGACACGATCAACGGAGGCGCCGGCTCCCGGTGCCTGCGCAGGCGACGGTTGTGACGTCTCTGATGTTTAACTGGTCCCATACCGCTCAAGGCCGTCAATGCGGTCAAGCGCCTCCTCCGCCGGCAGTCCGCGTAGTCTGTCGAGGCCAATCATGAGAGCCGTTGTCTTGAACTCGTCCCATGTGAGAGGCCGCGGGTTCGCTTCGGCGCTCAGACGAGCGTATTGTATTTTGAGATTCTGAACTATGTCCGTGTCCAGTTCGAGGATGATTGGCGGCGGTGAATCTCGACTTAGTTTCAGAAGACGTGTGAGAAGCCCGGCCCATACTGGCAGACGCTCTACGACTTCGCTCTCCAATGTGGTACTCGCGGCGGTCACTTAATTCATCCGCTCCCTGCCTCACACATGCGCTCCTCTCAGGCGACCTTCTTCGCTCTGCGGTTCACACGTTCGACCATGCACCGCATGAGTTTACGCAATGTACGGCTCATCTCCACGAACTGCTTCAGCAGAGGTTGCCGATGGTAACGTGAGGCCGTTGACTCTCGCCAGTATCGCAACTAAGTCTGCTTTCAGAATATTCAATGCAATGCTCGGGAGTGTGGCGAGATTCCGCGCTAACCGGCTACGCTTCTTCGAACAGACCAAGCCACACGCTTGTCTCAAGTCGAGAAGGTTCTGTATCTGCTCCTCACGCAGTCCCGTTTCGAGTTCTTCTATTCGGGATTCAAGTTGGCGCTCCCTTTGACTGGTTGATGGTGAGTTTGGGAGGCCAGTAGTGTCGCGCCGGCCTCCCTGGCGCTTTCTCGCTGAGTGAACCCTCCCTGCCAAGGATCGGGTGGATTCTGATGTAGTCAACGTGATCAGCCCCGCATCTGGCCTGGATGCATAGTGATCCGCATGTCGTCTGGCTCTGTATTGACACACTTCCCGGAGGTGTGACCATGAACCAGTGGTAGGCCGACTAGACTACCGATTGTTGGCTGCGTCGGATCGAAGCGGCGTCGTCCGGCACCGATGTCAGGAGCCGGCTGCTCTGATCTCTCTTGCCAGCGACTATGAGTATCAGAGGTTGGGCTTGCATTGACGGTTGCTTGTGACTGACCTAACTTCGTACCGACAAGGCTGCCGACTGTTGCCTGCATCGGATCGAAGCGATATGAGGCATTCTGGGGTTGGTTGGTAGGAGGCGTCCCGGAGACGGCGGGCAGTTCATCATTGCTCATTTTCCGAAGTTTCTCACCGATAGCATCACGCCTACGACGTAAACCGTCCAGCAGACGCTCCATCATTTCATGCGCGTTTTGCCGCGAATCTGGTGTCTTGCTGAATATCTCATCCTCCAGCACTGCTGCATCAACGCTCGGATTGAGAGCACTCGGATATGTGATCACCACATTCTCACCATCATCCGTGACTCGCGCAAGCCGCCCATCAGGGAGTTTGAAAGAATCGGCTTTCAAAACAGATCCCTCGTTTCCGGTATGCCTTGCGTTTGCCTCGCCCCACATTTCGCACAAATGAAGCACCAATGTCCCGGCGGTCTGGTCGCTCCCGGCGTGTCGCTTCTCCCGGAACGGCGATCAACCACCATTTTGGTTTCCACGTTCGCTCGCTCGCAGTTGGGACAGTTCGGTGCAAACTTCTCAGCAGTTTCGATTCTCGCTTCATGCACCTTGAGTTTCTTGTCAAGCTCCTCTTTGTGTTTCATCATGCGTTCCTCGTTTGAAACAGACTTCCATGCGGGAAGCGGTTGGATCTTCCTTGCACCCTCATAGATTCCCGGGGCACCACTACCCGCGAAAAGACGAGCAGGAGCCAAGTCAGCACTGGCAGGGAGGCTCAGCGGTTCACCCGTCAGTTCCTCGAATTTCTGCGCCTTAACTCGAATCTCAACCTCAGCCGCGTCGACTTCAGAAAGCCAGCCGCCAACCTCCTCTTGTGACTTGATCATGTGGTTGACTATCGGCCTTCTCTTCTCATCGAGAGCTCCGATTTCCGAAACCAGTTTCTTGCCTTCTGAAGCATTCTTCTGGTATGATGAGATCTTGGATTGGCATGCGGTCTTGGTGATGATTAGGTCTTCGAGTTTCTCACGTTTTTTCGCAAGGTTATTCTGGACTTCGATGGCCTTGCTGGCGTTTCCCACTGCTAAGGCATCTTGCAGTTCCTTCTCCAGTCCTTCGACTTCTCCCTTGGTTCTCGCAAGGGACTCCTCTGTGACCGCTAAGCGGTCTTGGAAACTATGCAAACTCATACGATATACGCCTCCGATAACATAGCGGATTAATGCGTTATTCTGCGGAGATTCCGGCGAGCATCCGGGATGTGTGCAGCCTCCCATGCGATGAGTTGCCGTGCGAACCCTTTACCTCGTTTCTGATATTCTACCGGAGAGTCGGGATGACGTTCCTGCCAGCGTCTTTGGCGCTGGTTCCTTTGCTCCCTTACGGTTTTCTCTTTGCAATCGATGTGATACTGAGGTGGGCGTCCCCGGCGTGCCCGAGTCGAGACCATTGGATTGTGACAGCGCTTGCATGTCTTAGCGAGCTTGATGGGTGAGCCATCTGTCGCTCGCTTGATTTCGGCCTCGAAATCATCATCGAGTTTCCGATGCTTCGCCCGCGCATCGGCGTCGATCTTCTGATGCTCTGCCTGCATGGCGACTTGCAAGTTGCGTAATCTATGAAGGATTCGCTGAGCAACTTCCTGTGCGGTGAACGATATGCCTTCGATTTCAAGAACCTGTTGGGGATTTGGAACGTAACCGCATGCGGTGCAGGTCATCTCAGCCTTATCAAAATCATAGATCACACTGGGGCTGCCACATTCGGGACAACGCGGCGAGCGCGTATCCTGCTCACATTGAGAGGGTATGTCAATGTCTGCAGAGCGGTCATCGCCGAACAAGAACCTCAGCCCACGATTCTTGTCTCCACGCGACGGGCATCGTCGTCTTTCTGGTCTCCTTTCTCATCGAGCTTCCTTCCTGAAAACTAGAAGAGTGTCGCAGGTGCGGAGGAGATAGTTGCCTCGTCTTGCACGTTCAAGAAGTATGCCCATGCCGCCATGCGCGGCGCTTGCATGAGCTCCAGGGTTCGTTGTCTCAACAATCACCTTGTCCCATAGATTGAGATGGCGCTGACCGATGGCGCTCACCCGACCTGACAAATCAACGAGACCTGAGTCACGGACGTCTCCCACCAAGATTGCCAGGAATTTCTTGGGTTTAAGCGCCTCTGTGACATGTGCGATTATGCGGTCAAGTTTCTCCTCGAACTGGGCTAGGCCCATCCCTGACAGGTCGGCGGGTTCGTCTGTGTACCGATATGTACCCAAGTATGGAACGTGCATAAACACGAAATCTACGGGCCCGTCCAGTTTGACAGTCTCTGCGTCTGCTGGAACGATGTCTTCACGCCAGGACTTGATGTCGGAGGCTATGATCCTACGACCTAGGAACCTGCAGACATCGACTGTTGTGCCATGTCCTGCCATGCAGTCAAGAACTAGGTTGTCAGGCCGCGTATAGCGGAGTATGCATTGCACTAGAACCTCTGGTGGAGTGTTGCCTCGAAACTTGCTTGAGCCGTAGCCTCGTGGACGAATCGGTGAAAGACGCCACACATTGTAGGGAATGACACTCGTGGATAACGGCTGTGCGTCTATGGAGAACGCTACCGGGATCGCCTGGGCCAGATCGTAGTCTTCGGCCAGCACACGTCTGTCTCTGGCGTAAAGCAACTGTACTGTTTCATGCCAAGAAGGCACCGGTTCTATATGCGAGAAATTAGAGACGGCGTCACTGTTTTTTCCGGCCCGTGCAGCACGTAACGACGGGACTTTGGCCAGATAGGCCTGCACTGTCGTATATCTCCGGGCGAATTCCATAGATACGTGGAGCGTCCAATCGGATACTCCCAGATCCGAGGCCAGGTCCCGGAGCGTTCTCCCGCCAGCTCCAACCCTAGGCCGTCCGCGACCAAGGACGCTGTCCTTGATCCTCGCACCCAGGCTATGGTAAACTTCTAAGATCTGGATCTGGGCTTGTTTGATGAAGTCGCTGCGAGCGTCGGCAATTATTCGACGACAGTCAGTGACGAGATTGACATACCAATCGGCGTGCAGGATCATGTCTTCTTGCGTCTCGGCTGCAGGCCAAGCACCGGTATTTCTGATCGCATCATGATTCAGCGTAGCCAAACATGCGTTTTCGCCAAGCTCACCTTGCAGATGCGTATCCAAAGGCATACCTTCGCCCGATGACTGGAGCTGAAGAGATAGTGCAAGGTTTATTTGGCGGTTGCGTTAAGTAAACTATGTTGATTAAAATGCGCGGTCGCCCTTCTCATACGCAAGAACGACGGTTTCGGGAGACGTTGTTTCATCTGATAACTAGTAGCGGGCGCATCCAATCCAGCGAGTTGCGTAGGCAAGCAGTCCAGCGGGGTATCAGTACGCGTACTTTGTACAAGTTCCTGAAGGAGTTGTCAGATGCAGGAATAGTCCGGCGAGAGGTGGACGAGGCCAGTACGCCTCCTAGAGTCTTCTACCACCCACCGTCCACGATAGGCGGGTGGCTCTTCGGTCATATCAACGTTGAACGCGCAAGGCAAATCGTCGCCAAGAAATGGACGCCGAGAAAGAAACGAGAACGAGACGGAATGGGCCTCGCATTCTCACGATTCACAAACCACCTGATCTCTGTTATCCTTGACGCATGTGAGATGAAGGACGAAGTGCAGGCTGAGAAATACGTGGACCTGCAGATGCAGACTGCGCTCAGTGAGCATGTCCATGAACTGTTCAGGATGTGTCTTCGTCAGCGAACCGTTAGAGTTGACGGCATCCCGGTTCTAGCCGCCGTAGCCGACTCGTTCCTGTGCGATGCGGATGCTGAGGAGTGGCTTAAGCACCATGCACCCAAGTGGGCTAAGCCATACATCGGCAGACTACCATACGAGTTCATGGCTGACATTCTGATGTTGAAGGCCCACAAGGAAGCTGCAATCAAAGATATCGAGCAAGTGATTGAGGCTATCGAGACAAGCCGGTCGACCGCGGCCCTGCCTTCCTCAAAGGAAACCCATTGAAACATCGCTCAGAGAATCCAATGCGTCTCGGTCTCGGCAGGGGCCCTAAACGCACCTTCTTGCAAGCCGCTGTGTGTCATACGAGTACTGCCCCGGCACCATGCCGGCATGTGGAATCTTGACAGATATGACAACGCGGTCCATCGGACCTTAAATACCAGCGGAGCGCTCCGGACTTCTGCGGAAAGTCATGGGACGACAGGCTTCTCCTTTCAACAATATGTTTCGGACGTGAAAGTTGGAATGGAGCCGCATCGACTAGTCATCTGGCTGCCGGCCGACATAACACCGGAGCAGATCGAACGAATACAAACTCGAATCGAGTGAACTAGACGCACATCCATGTCTGCGAGGCGAAAATGGATGGTCAAGAAAACGGATAGATGTAGACCGATAATCTCGTTGCCTGCCGACGTGAACCCTGACGACATCGAAATCGAACTCGCCTGACCATTAGCGAGCCCTGACGGCACCGCCCGGTTCCGCGCGGCGATGGAACAGATGTGTCACACATCCTTCTGTTTTCTCGTAAATAATAAAACACCTTTTCCGCTGGAACCATGGACAGGCGCCGCCTCGCCTACTCAGAACGATCTTACCCGGTACTGAGATGCATGGCGTATGTGTCCCAGTAAACCTCTAACCCCTAGACTCCTAGACGCCCTACAGCCGCACGCTGTTCAGAAGAGAGCAACCGCCTAGACGTTAGGCGACTTTGGCTCCGCAGGCCTGGCAGAACTTGCTCTCTCTCGGAATCTGCTTCCCACACTCGCGGCAAAACATCATCCCAGCCGCAACGGCTGGAGACGACATCGGCGCAGGTGGAGCGGCCGAAGCCGCGGGCGCCGCGGCAGGCACGGCTTTTGGTGCTTGCGCGCGCTGGATCTGCTCCCGTATGATTTTGAAGGCTGTAGGCACCTGGTCCTTTGGGATTGCCCCGAGTTCTAGGTCCTTGCTCAGGTACCTAACCTTCAACGCGATCGATGCGCCGAGGACGCCGCGTTTCTGAATGACATTCGCCACGTCGCTGTAGGCGTAGTCGACGACCTTCTTTCTCAGGCCGACCATGCTTGGCTGGTAGAGGATGATGCGTTGATCAGTGACGCAAACCCAGTCCGGGGTGATCGTCAGCCCCAGCACCTTCGACTCTTTCGCAGCGTATAGGATCTGTTCCTCAGGATTGAGAATCTGCCGCACTTCCTCAGGCAGATCTGGATAACTCATACCTCTCATCCAATACTCCGGTCAAGCGCGGTCGATTGTCTTAAGACTTGTCCCACCAGTCCAACCGGTCTAGTGCATGGACAGGACAGCGGACGAGAGATCTTCGCCTAGGTTCACGATGAGTATGCCGTCCCTGATGTTCTCATCCGCGTAGCGTCGGATCAATTCCGAGAGTTCACATGAAGCACCGAAGCGTAGCAAACCATCTCAGAGAATAGCGGAACGTATCGTGGAGATAGTTGAGGCTACGGCGTGGGACCTAGAATTCAGAATGAGAGCAACCATCCGATGCCTATCATAGCACGAAACGAGACAAATGCTTTAACATCAGCCGTCGACGCACCTTCATGGGACCGTCTTGATCAGGCTGAGGCTCATCCTGGTGTTCTTGGCCTTAATCATCATGGCCGTATGTTTCGGCAAAGTCGAAACAGCAACTGCCTCTGGTCCCAACGCGCTGGTGATCAATACCTCGTCGTACTATGATGACAGAGGATGGCTCACCGTGGTGGGCGAGATCCAGAACACGGGCGACGTCGCCCTCGCCGACGTGACAGTTCTCATAGAAGTCCGTGACAGTCAAGGTCAAACCTCAAGGCTGAGCAACACCCCGCAGTTATCGTATTCGAGTTCAGGCGTTCTGGAAGTCAATGAGCGCATCCCGTTTCGCTGCCAATGGTTGCTCTTTCGTGAGTGGGGACCGTACACGTACGCGATAGACGGTGTGACGTACAAGATCGCCGAAGGCAAGCCCCACATCCTCGCAATAGACATGGTAAGCGAATATACGGATCAGTCAGGCTTCTTCCATCTCACGGGCTACGTTGAGAACACAAGCCCCACCGGTTTCGGGGCGTTTGGGGTGCGTGTGACCGCTACGTTCTATGGTTCCGACGGAGCAGTCGTCGCGGTGGGTACTACCACTCTGCAAGACTTCCTATCAGCCAACGGTGGGAGAGGCTTCTTTGATGTGCGAGTGGACGATTACGATAGAGGGCAGATTCCACTGATAGCGTCCTGGAGCCTCTATGCATCTTCCATCGAGTACAACATGGTGCCGGAATTTCCATCAGTATTCATCGCTCTCTCCGCGACGTTCAGTATGGGCCTCGGCGTGGTCAGTGTATTGAGAAGGCGGACCAAGAGCTCTTGCTAGATGGCCACCCAGTCTGAGGCAATAGCCCTCGGAACATGTCGCCCCAGACAATGAGGGCTACCTTATAGAAGACTGATGTTTCACCTTCCAAGATCATCCTTTCTTCACCTTCGTTCGCTCGTAGGTCTGGAGGAGCTGTTTCAGGAGCGTCAGGTCCTTCTCGATTTGAGGTAGGTAGGTCCGTGTTGGACTGACAAGTACGCGGACATTGAGATTCTTCTCTCCGTTCATCTTCAGGTAGGCGTGTATCTGACGCTCCTCCAGTGGACTAGCGCTTGGAATCGAGAGACCGAATATGGAACTCATTCCTTGGTTCGATATGTGTTAGGATGGCGCAGCGAACGGCTCAAGCTCGAATCGACGCCGCCCTCTACTTCTGTCCGAACTGTTGGCTCCACCTACGGGCCGACATTGTCGTCTACTGGTGGCCGGATCCGCGGCCTCGCTGCGCAAACTGCGAGATTCTGCTCGATTCAGTCTGATCGCTTGTAGTCTATGAAGGCTGCGATCAAGGAAACCGTTGATATGATGGGGAGCGCCCATTTCACAATCAGTGACTCACCAATTCTCGATACGTTCATGTCGAGGGCTGCCTTCTCATAAACGGAGCAGAAAACCACGAAATAGTAGATGCCAGACGAATGAGTGACAATTCGGAAAGTCAGAGTCTCAGTTCCTTGCGGGCCTGAGAAAGTGTAATTCAGCGGTGGTGTAGTGGTGGTTTTTGCGGTGTGATATACAGGTCCTATATTGCGATTCTTCCACATGGACATTTGGTCAGATGTGAGGATATAGAGCACGGGTGTGTATTTGCTGGGAGACTCTGTGCAGCATAATGTGACGTTTCCATACAGAACACTGCCGGATTCGATCGTATCTGGGCTTTCTCCTATCGAGAAGCCATAGGTCTCAGAAGTGACAGGTAATCGTTTCATTTCCATAGAGTCGTACACCCTCACAGTCGGCGTTGGGAGGATATACTCTCTCGTGACTCCAGCGAATTCGACAGCTGTCCCGATGACCGTCGCGACGAACACAAGTAAGAAGACAACCGTCCTAGTCTTCATTCTCATTCGTGCCACCTGATTGACTACTGGTGGCGACATGGAAGTTTAAGCATGGCGAGACTAGGGATGAGATTTGTTCAAAGTTTGTTTTAGGCTATGATCTGAGATTACGATGTTGAACTAGGTTCCATACTGCGAAGGCCCACATCTGATGGCTCGATGGGCTTTCGTGACAGGTCAGGCTGGGGCGGTCAAGGCGTTTAACCCTCGTTGCATCGCCCTCTCCCGGCGCCATCCTGATTTGGATTCACTCTGCAATTCCTGAGGTAGAGCTCTGCTTGCCCGAGAGTTGCAGACGAGAGTTACCGTCTAGCTCCCGTCGCTAAGCTCGTGCTTTGGCTTCCG
>Ga0315279_10005343_pt1 | contig 16724 bp, 15 predicted proteins | sample YL17G06_20_MG_FD_203694 | JGI IMG/M metagenome (GOLD analysis project Ga0315279, IMG submission 203694) | Sediment microbial communities from Yellowstone Lake, YNP, Wyoming, USA - YL17G06_20 | ecosystem: Environmental > Aquatic > Freshwater > Lake > Sediment | place: USA: Wyoming | collected...
TCGGCTCGTCGGCGATGAGCAACTCGGGCCGGCACGCCAGCGCCATGGCGATCATGACCCGCTGTCGCATCCCGCCGGAGAGTTGGTGCGGGTACTGCGAAAGTTTCTGGGCGGGTTCGGGCATGTCGGTCAGGCGCAGGGCCTCGACGGCCTGCTGGATCTGGTGGGCCTTGGCCCGGCCCGGCCCGCCTTCGGGCCGACCGTGCCGGATGGCCTCGAGGAGTTGCGTCCGGATCGACAGGACGGGGTTCAGGCTCGTCATCGGCTCCTGGAAGATCATGGCCATGTGGCGTCCGCGGACGGTGCGTTTTTCCGAACCCGGCAGCCTGACGACATCTCGGCCCTTGAAGAGGATCTGGCCGCCGGCCACGTATCCGGGGCGCGGAATGAGTTGCATGACCGAGAGGGCCGTCAGCGACTTTCCGCACCCGGATTCGCCGACGAGGCCGAGCGTCTCGCCGCTATCCAGCGCGAGCGAGATGCCGTCGACCACCCGGAGCGGGCTGCCTTCCGTGCGGAAGTACGTCTGAAGGTCCCTGACTTCCAGCAGCGCCAAGCCTACTCTCCTTTGCCGCGGATGCGCAAACTGGGGTCGAGCGCATCGCGAAGCGCGTCGCCGAACAGGTTGGCCGGCAGCACCAGGGCGAACATGGCCATGAAGGCGGCGGCCAGGTTCCACCACACGACGGGGTCGCGGCCCAGTTCGCCGCGGGCCTGGTTGATCATCGTGCCCCAACTGAAGGTGCCGGGGCCAACGCCCACGCCGATGTAACTGAGGACCGCCTCGGCCAGCACCAGGCCGCTAAACCGGAGGACCACGTCGATCAGCACCAGGTGCATAACGTTCGGCACGACGTGCCGCGCCAGCACCCTGGCCCTCGACACCCCCAGCGCCAGGGCCGCCTGCACGTATTCCTTTTCGCGCAGTTTCAGCGTTTCGCCGCGTAAGACCCGGCACAGCCCCACCCAGCCCGTCAGGCCCATGACGACGCACAATTGGGGCAGGCCCCGCCCGAAGACCATCATGAAGCAGACCACCAGCAGGATCCAGGGGATCGACGAGAGCGTGCTGTAGAGATATTGGACCGCGTCGTCGATCCATCCGCCGAAGAACCCTGCGATGACGCCGAAGAAGATGGCGAACGGGATCGCGATGAGCGTCGTCAGCCCGCCGACCACGAGGCCCGTGCGGACGCTCCTGAGGGTCATGTAGAAGACGTCCTGGCCGGTCTTGTCGGTGCCAAGGAGGTGCCATCCGGGGTGCTGGAGTGGCGGGTAGTCGCGGCGAAGGTCGATGCGGCCGTCGACTTCCGCCTCCATCGTCTCCTTGGCCAGGAGTTGTTTCGCCAGCGGGGCCGAGTAGGTCTTCTCCGCCTTGTCGGCCAAGGGGGCACACAGCCGCTCGAACACCGACCGCGGGGCCGAGAGCGCCGCCGCAGAGGCCGGGGCCCCGCCCGCCGCGCCGATGGCCGAGCGGTCCACGTCGCGCCACGCCACGCTGTCGAGCACCGCGATCAGAATGTAGACCGACAAGACCGCCATCGACCCCTTGGCGAGGCGGCTGCGCCACACCTGCCGCCAGGCGCTCCGCCAGAGGGTGCTCCGCCTGGCGTACAGGAGGAACGCGCCAAAGCCCAGAAGCGTGGCCGCCAGGACCGCGGTCTCAAACACCGGCACGCGGAACTTCCGCTCTCCGAAGTAAACCGCGGCCCTCCAGGTTCCCGCCGCCAGGCCCGCGAGGATCGCGAACCCGACCAGGATCTTGAGCACGTCCTTCCATGAGGTGCGGCCGTAGAGGCTCCGCGTGTCGCTGGCGCCCAGGGTGATCCGCGGGTCCACGAGGGTGTAACTGATGTCGGTCATCAGCAGGCCTACGATGTAGAGGATGGCCCCGACATAGGTCATCGAGCGGATGACGGCAAAGTCGTTCGCGTGGATCGCGGTGAGCGTCATGCTGCCCAGACCGGGGATCGAGAAGAACGATTCCATCAGAAGGTTGCCCATAAAGAGGAACGGGATGACCATGACCGCGTTGGTCAGGATAGGAATCATCGCGTTCTTCAGGACGTGGCGGAACAGGACGATCCCTTCGCTCAGGCCCTTGGCGCGGGCCGTCCGAACGTAGTCCTTCTCGATCTCTTCCAGGAAGACCGTCCGGTAGAACCGGACGGAACCACCGATCCCGGACACCACGCCGATGATGACGGGCAAGAAGACGAACTTCGCCGAGACGGCGCCCCAGTCGAACCCCGAGATCGGAAACAGGCGCAGCCACAGGGCGAAGAGGAACTGCCCGCCGATGATGTAGAACAGCCCCGAGATCGACATCAGGAGCACGCAGACGACCGTTCCCCACCGGTCCAGGTACGTCCCGCGGCAGAATGCGATGATGAGGGCGATGGTGATGTTCACGGCCATGCCGAGGATGAACGAGGGGATGGCAATGGCCAGGCTCGGCCACATCCGGCGGCGGATCTCCTGGCCGCTGTCGCGGTCCGAGGCGTCGGACCTTCCGAGGTCGAAGATTAGAAGCCGGCCGCACTTCTGAACGAAAAGCGTCGAGGTGAACTTGTCGAGGCCGTGCTCCTGGGGGTTGAAAAAGAGCGGCAGGTCGTACCCGTGCGTGCGGATCCACGTGGCCACGGCGTCGGGCGTCGCCTTCGGGCCGAGCGTGCGGCGGGCCATGTCCTCGGGAGTGTTCGCGATGAAGAACAGCACGAACGTGATCACCACGATCCCCAGGATGATCGGCACGGCATACAGAAGGCGTCGAACCAGGTAGGCCAGCATGGCGTCAGGACTCCCGGAGACGTCGAACGGCGGCCCGCAGGGCAGGCACGCTCGCGAGGACCAGGACGGCGGCAAACCCGATCACGGGCCACCAGCGCGGCTGGTTCTCCGCCCGGCGGTAGGCCGTACGGGCAGGCGCGTCGAGGCGCAGGTACTTGAGCGTATTGAACGCCAGGGCGTGGGGCCACGCATTCTTCACCCACGCGTGGTAGAGGCCGAAGGCCTTGGGATGATACCGGAAGACCCACGGCGCGTCCCGCTGGAGGATGCCGATCATCTCGGCGACGATCTCCAGGCGTTCCGGCGAGTTCTCCATGCCCCGCATCTTGTCGAAGAGTTCGTCGTACCGCGCGTTCTTGTAGTTGGCGGCGTTCTCGCCCTTGGAGGCCACCTTGCCGTTCGGACCGTACAGAAGGAAGAGGAAGTTCTCGGGGTCGGGATAGTCGGCGACCCATCCCGCACCGGTGAGTTGGAAGTTGCCCTTGTCGATCTTCTCGCGGAGGCGGTTCCAGTCGGAGTCCTCGATGTCGAGGCCGATTTTGAGTTTGTCGAACTGCTTCCTGGCGAAGTCAAGCCAGGCCCGGCTTTCAGGGGTGACGGCGGACACGGCGAAGCGGATCATGAGCCGCTGCCCGTCCGGGCCGTAGCCGTCCGGGTAGCCCGCCTCGGCCAGCAATTCCTTGGCTTCCTCGACGGAGCGGCGGACCCCGCGGCCGCGCTTGGCGTCCCACTGGTAGACGACCGGGTTGATCCCCTCCCGGCCCTCGCGGTGGCCGAAGATCCCCGGCGGGATGGGGCTGTGGCCCGGCAGGCCCCGCCCGTTGAGGAAAATCGAGATCTCATCCTCGGAGTTGAAGGCGATGCTGATCGCCTGCCGGAGTTTGCACTTCGCGTCGGTGTACCCGCCGACGACGCCGTCGAGCATGTTGAAGGCGAGGTACGACGTGGTCGTCGAGTATGACGACAGCAGCCGTATGCCGCGCGACGCCATCTCGTCCGTCAGCGCCGCATCTCCGCGGCTCGACAGTTTCACGGCCTGGTCGAACACGTCGCTCGGAATGCCCTGGCTGTCGTAATAGCCCTGGAGAAACTTGTTCCAGCACGGGATGGATTCCCTTTCGAGGCGAAGCACGAGCCGGTCGACCATCGGCAGGCGCTTGCCGGCGTCCTCCATCAGGCCGGCCGACTTCATCTCGCCCCAGAGCGCCCTCGCGGCGGGGTCTTGCCCGTCGGGCTCGGGAAGGTCCGGGTACCGCCCGTCGCGGAAGTTCTCGTTCCGCGCCAGGACGATCTGGTTGGTCGGATCGAACTCGCGCAGGACGTACGGCCCCGTGCCGACGGGGTTCTTGTCGAAGACGATGGTCCGCTCGAGAAGAACCGGCTGGTTGAAGAAGGAGACCGCTTCGGGGGGGACGGGCGCGAAGAACGGCATCGCCATCCAGTACAGGATCTGCGGGTACGGGTGCGCGAGGACCACCTCGAACGTGTACGGGTCGACTTCGCGGACAAAAGGAAACCGCTCGGCGCCTGCGGCATAGTCCAGGGGCACGGGGTTGTACTGCTCGTCCTGTTCCTGGTTATAGAGGACCCCGCCGGCGGCCTTGCGTTTCGCGCGCTCCTGGTCCAGGACTTCCTGGAGCGTCGCTTGGTACTCCTTCAGGCCCACGAAGTGCTCGGCCAGCGTGCTGAAGATGGGACACACGAGGCGCGGGTCGGCCAGCCGGCGGATGGCGTAGACGAAATCGCCCGCCGCCAGTTCGCGGGTCGCGGTCGGGCGGATATCCCAGACCGCGCGGACGCCCTGCACCTGGCCCTCGGTCAGATGGCGGTTGGCCTCGACGAAGCACGGGTGATCCTGGTACAGGATGCCCGGCTTCAGGCGCACCGTGTAAACGATGACCTCGATCGGCTGTCCCCGGAAGGCGGCGGTCCGGCGCTCCGGCTTCGGGACGTCTCTGGTCACGAGGGGCGTCACCTCGTAAGGGCGCTTCAGGAAGTGGTACTCAAAGGGCGGCTCGAGGATCGGGCCCATCATGCTATATTCATCCGTCGCATAGGCCCGCGCCGGGTCCAGGTGCTTGGGCTCGTCGTAGAAGGTGCTGTAGAAGATGCTCTTGCCTTCGTCCGATTCGGGGTACGGCGAATTGCAGCCGCCCACCAGGACGGCGGCCAGGAGCAAGACGGCTTGCCCGAGCGCCGGCGGCACCGCTTGCAGACGCGCCATCCGATGGCTCCTGTCTTTCCCGCGTGCGGCTGATCCGCCCCGGCCGGCTCTGCTGGGGCGGTCCGGGGCGGACGGCCCTTTGCGCCCCCTGCCGAGAAGGGCGCGGCATTTCAGTCAAGTCTGCCGAGGAACCCTTTCGGCACCTGCCGCTGCCGAGAAGGGCAGCCCTGGAATTCTACCGTCGTTACGCCGGTTGCCAAGCCCTTGTCTTCATCAATTGGACTTGGCCTGCGGCAAAACAACGGCAGGGCCTGCCTGTTCCTACAACGCCGCGCCAAGTGGCGTTGCAGGTTTAGAGCGCCCCCAGGACGTCCGCCACAAGATCCTCGATCGAATCGCGCGTACCCTTTTGCGGCAAAGCAAGGCGCTCCACGATGACGATCCGGCAGTGCTCCTGGCGGGCCGCCTCCAGTTTGGCCGGAACGCCGCCCGCCTCGCCGCTATCTTTGGTCACCAGTACGCCAATGCCGTGCCCGCGTATGTGGGCGCGGTTTTGCTCAACGGAAAACGGCCCTTTCGCGGAGATGATGTACCCCTGTTCGATCCCGGCGCGGAGGCACGCCCGGATCGACTCGGCCCGCGGCAGGACACGGGCGATCAGGGGTATGCCGGTCCGGCAAGACTCCCCGGCGTAAGGGGCGAGGTTGTTGGCGCCGGTCGTCAAGAGGACGGGGCGGCCGAACGAGAAGGCCAGCCGGGCCGCGGTCCCGTGGTCGGGGGCGCGGCGGATTTCTTTATCGTGGGAGTTCACACTTCCGGGCCTGACGAAACTGAAGTAAGGGATGCCCAGTTGCCCGGCCACGCCCGCGGCCGTCGATCGGACGGCCGCCGCGTACGGGTGGGTGGCATCCACGATGGCACGGATCTTGCGGTCTCGCACGAGGGCCGCCATCGCCGCGGCGTCCAGCCGCCCGCAGCGCCGCTCGATCCTGGGATGGCGGCCGATGGCCAGCGGCTCATCCGTGGCCGTCGAGACCAGGACGGCCTGCCCGGCCCGGGCAAGCCGCGTTGCCAGAGGCGCCGTCTCGCTGGTGCCGCCCAGGAGGAGGATCATACCGCGTACCCCCGGGAAGTGACGAACCAGCCATCGATGATTCGAGACATGCTGTTTCCTACTATAACGATGGTCCGCATGTCGACCGGTTCCTTGAGGACCCTTTCCAGGTCCGTCAGGGCGAGCCGCTCCTCGTCGGTCCCCACGGCCGTGGCGACGCCCACGGGCGTCTCGGCCGGCCGATGCCGGCGAAGGATCTCGACGGCCTCCTCAAACTGCCGGACCCGCCTGGAACTCTTCGGGTTGTAGAGGGCCACCACGAGGTCGGCGGCGGCCAGGGCCTCGAGGCGCCGGCGGATCGTCTCCCACGGAATCAAGAGGTCGCTCAGGCTGATGGCCGCGAAGTCGAGCATCAGCGGCGCGCCGAACCTCGCGGCCGCGGCGCTGGCGGCCGTCACGCCCGGGATGATCTCCACGGCGACGCCGGCACCCTGGCCGTGCGCCAGTTCGATGGCCAGCCCCGCCATCCCGTATATGCCCGCGTCGCCCGAGCAGATCAGCGCCACGGTCTTTCCGGCGCCGGCGTGCTCCAGGGCCAGGCGGCACCGCTGGACCTCCTCCGTCATTCCGGAGGAAAAGAGTTCCTTGCCGGCCACAAGGTCGGCCACGAGGCCCAGGTACCGGTCGTAGCCGACGAGAACCTGGCTTTCGGCGATGGCCGCCTCGGCACGGCGGGTGCGGTCTCCGGGGCCGCCCGGCCCTATTCCGACCACGTACAGTTTTCCGCGGCCAGCGCCACGGTCACGCTTCCGAATTTCTGCTTGGGTAGTAATAGTCGCGTTCTCCTTCCGGCCAGCAGGGCCGCAGGCTCGGCCACGGCGGGCAGGTCCACCTTCCGGCGCACGAAGTCCGACCGCCCGAAGTCGCGCCGACTGGACCGGATCTCCTCCGACGAGATCAGCCTGAGCGGTATGCCGAGGCGGCGTGACGCCTCCAGAAGACCGGCCTCCCGGCGCTTGACGTCTGCGGAGGCGAGCAACCGGACCTGCTGGAGCGTAGCGCCGGCCGCCGCGAGGGCCTGGCCGACGGCGCCCAGGATTGCCTCGGCCGGCGTGCCGCGGCGGCACCCGATGCCGACGATGATCGTCTTGGCGGCCTCCGTCGTCGTGGTGATGACGGGCTCCGCCGACAGGATGTTCGAGACGGCGGTGGCCAGTTCGTTCGCGCCGCCCTCGTGGCCCCCCAGGAGGCTCACCGCCCAGCGCCCGCCTACGTCGACCACGACCACCGCGGGGTCGGTCCGCTTGTCCCCCAGCAAGGGAGCGACGGCCCGCACCGCGATGCCCGCGGGCCCGATGAAGACCAGGCCGCGGCACCGCGCGAAAAGTCCCCGCGCCAGGTCCGCCACGTGGTCGAAGCGCCGCGTTCCCGGAGCCTCGCCGACCCTGCGGTGCAGGTAAACCTCGCTTTCGGCAAGGTGCGCGGCAAGGACGTGCGCGACGCGCGCCCCCTGGCGGCTCAGGCTGATCAGGGCGATCTTCACGGCGGCTGGCCCTCGCGGTACCCGTGGCTGAAGTCGGCGCCGTACAGCCTCGAGGCGTGCGGCAGCGGCCGGGCCAACGCGCGCCCGACGAGGATGATCGCCGAGCGGGCGATGCCCGCGGCCTTCATGTCCGCCGCGATCGTCTCCAGCGTGCCGCGGACGACCCGCTCGTCGGGCCACGAGGCGTGGTAGACCCCGGCCGCAGGGCAGTCCCTGCCGTAGTGCGGCACCAGGACGGCGACCACCTCCGCGACCATGTCGCTGGAGAGGAAGATGCACAGGGTGGCGCGGCTGGCGGCCAGGCGCGACAGGTCCTCGCCAGGCGGCATGGGCGTGCGGCCGGCCGTCCGCGTCAGGATAACCGTCTGCGCCACCTCGGGCGCGGTGAGTTGCGCCTTCAGCGCCGCCGCCGCCGCCTGGAACGAACTGATTCCCGGCACGATCTCGTACGCGATGCCCAGCCGGTCGAGGGCGTCCATCTGCTCGCCGATCGCGCCGTAGATCGCCGGCTCGCCCGTGTGCAGGCGGACCACGTCGGTATTCTCCCGGCGGGCCCGCTCGAACACGGCCACGATCTCTCCCAGGGTCATCCGCGACGAGTCGTGCCGCGCGGCATCGGGCGGAAGGAGCGCCAGAGCCTCCGGGTTGATCAGCGACCCGGCATAGACGCAGCAGCGGGCCGACCGCAACAGCCGCGCGGCCTTGACCGTCAGAAGTTCCGGGTCGCCCGGGCCCGCGCCCACGAAGTAGACCTTCATCGCTTGGGCTCCTGCGTGCCGCGCGGCGCGGAGCCGGCGCCCGCGCCCCCACCGGCCTGGATGATGAGAATCGACAGGTACCCCGCCTCCTGAGGCGCGCCGCGAAGCCGGCCGAGGTCGGTCTCAATCCGTTGCGAGGCCATCCCCGCGTGCGAGACGAACACCGCGCGGCCCGCCAGGCCCCGCGCCTCCAGTTCCGCCAGCACCTTCTGGAGCCGCCGGCCGACCTTCATGAGCACGACCGTCCCGCCCGCCTCCAGCGCCCGGCCGAGCACGTCCATGTCATCCGAAGCGGGCACGAGGGTGACGATCTGCTTGCCCTCGCCGACCGGGAAGTTCGCCAGCGACGCCGCGGCGCTGAACGCCGTGATGCCAGGCACGGTCTGGACCTTCACTTCGGGGCACAGGGCCCGCAACTCGCGCAACAGGTAGATATAGGTGGAGTACAGGAGCGTGTCGCCCAGCGTCAGGAAGCAGCAGTCCTCGCCCGACCGGAGAATCGCAAGCACCTCCTCGGCCGCCCGGCGATGCGACTGGCTCAGGAGGTCCCTGTCGGAGGTCATCAGGAACGTCGCCTGGTGGATCACGGCGTCCGGGCGCAGGTAGGGCCTGGCAATTTCGAGCGCCACGCTGTCGGCGGCCTCGCGCGGCTTGGGCACACAGACGTGGCGGCACGAGGAGAGCAGCCGGGCCGCCTTCACGGTCATCCACTCCGGGTCGCCCGGGCCCACGCCGATTCCGTACAGGGTTCCGAGGGTCATGGGACGAGCGTCCTCCGCACCAGGAGCACGACGGCGAGCGGCGACGCGCCGCACGAGGCGATCTCGCGCGCCTCAATGCGGCCGACACGCTCCTGGGGGAGCGTGAGGTTCTCGCAGACGAAGGCGGCGTGCGTCTCGCCCAGCGCCTTCGCGGCGGCGGCGGACCACTGGAGGGCCTCGGCGGTCCCGGCCAGGATGGCAATCTTGTCGGCCGCTGCCAGGTCGGCCGACGGCACCGTCGGGGCGCGACCGTGCGCGCTTAGGATTCGCGCATCGGCCCAACTCAGCCCCAGCCGGGCAAACGCCACCTGCACGCTGCTGACCGCCGAGACGACCTCGCAGGCCGCTGCCCCGAAGCGGCCGGTGATGACCTGGGCAAGGCTGAACAGGCCCGGATCGCCGCTCACCAGCACGGCCACGCGCCGGCCCTTCTCGACGAGTTCCGCCAGCAGGGCCAGCACGCGATCGGAATCGGTCGGCGAGACGATCTTCTCGCACGCCCGCTCGGGGAAAAGGGCCAGGAGCCTCGCGGAGCCCAGGAGGACGTCGGCCTCCCGGACGGCGCGGCGGGCCGCCGGCGTGACGTACTCTTCGCTGCCGGGGCCGCAGCCGACGATCCAGATCTGCTTGGCGTTCACCGCCATGGCGAGAGGTCTCCGTCGCTGCCCAACTCTTCGCCGGCCATGTTGGCGAGGAACACCGCCAGCGGAATTCCGCCGCCGGCCCTCTCCGAGGCGGCCGCCCGTATCCGCGCAGCCAGGGCATCGGCGAGGCGCTTCCGCCCCGAGGGCCGCAGCGCCGCAAAAACGCCCTCGACCGTCGGGCTCGCCGGCAGGGGGCATCCCCGCACCTGGCGCCAGACCTTGCCGAGAACGCCCAGCGCGCCGGCGGAACGGGCCGAGTGCGTATCCCAATCCCCGGCCGCCAGTTTGGCCAGTTTGCCGGGATGCCCTGCCACCAGCATCGCGGCAAAGGGATACCCGCGAGCGATATCCAGCACGTAGCCCCACTCGTTGCCGACCTCGATGAGTTGCTCGTCGTGAAGCGCGAAGTGGGACCGGGCGGCCTTGGCGCCGATGCGGCCCGGCACGAGCGCCGGCCGCCGCACGCCGCACGCTGCCGCCACGTCCAGAGCGCACTTGAGGCTCTCCTGGACGGCCTTCCTCAGGTAGGGGCGCACGATCCCCGTCGTGCCCAGGATCGAGAGGCCGCCGACGATGCCGAGCCGCGGATTGAACGTTCGGGCCGCCACCGCCCGCCCGCCCGGGATCGCCACCTCCACGGCCAGCGGCCGCGAGGTCACCTGGGCGACGGCCGCCGCCATCATCTGCCGGGGCACGGGGTTGATGGCGGGCTGGCCCGGCGGAACCTGGAGCCCCGGCTTGGTCACGATGCCCACGCCTTCGCCGGCGAAGAACTCCATTTCCGCCCCCGCGGCCGGCCAGACGGTCACGACGATATCCAAGCCGTCCGTGACGTCGGGGTCGTCGCCGGCATCCTTGCGCACGGCGGCCACGGCCCGGCCGCCGGCGGCGGACCTCGCGTAGAGGATCGGCACCTCGATCGCCTGGCCCTCCGGCAGCACCAGGCCAACTCGCGCCGGGGCGGTCTGGCCGGCCAGCACCATCGCGGCGGCCTTGGCCGCCGCGGCCGCACACGTGCCCGTCGTGATGCCCGTGCGAAGCGCCGTCATGGCCGGCGGCCCTCCGTCAAAGCCGGCTTGACTCCGTTTGAAAGCATCTCCATCAGTTGCAGCCTCGCCTCGCCGACGGTCAGGGGCAATCGGCCCACCGGCAGGCCGTCGCCGGTCTTGAGCGCCTGGAAGAGTTGCGCCACCAGCGGCAGCCGCAGGCCCGCCCTCGCCACCAGGTCGGGGTCGCCGAGGATCTCCGGCAGCCCGCCCTCCTTCAGGACGCGGCCCTGGCTGAGCACGTACAGCCGCGTGGCCAGGATCGGCAGCAGGTCCACCGAGTGCGTGGCCAGGACGATCGTGATGCCCTGCCGGCGGTTGAGGCGCAGCAGGAGTTCCACCATGTGCCTCTCGCAGTCGGGGTCGAGGCCCGACGTCGGCTCGTCCAGCAGGAGGACCGACGGCCGCATGGCCAGCACCCCCGCCACGCACACCCGCTTCTGCTCGCCGAAACTCAGGTGATGGATGGGGCGGCGCGCCAGGTGCGCGGCATCGGTCACGGCCAGGGCCTCCTCGACGCGGGCCTGGACTTCGCCGGCCGGAAGGCCCAGGTTCCTCGGGCCGAACGCCACGTCCTCCTCCACCGTCGGCGCCCAGAGTTGGTCGTTGGGGTTCTGGAACACCATGCCGATCTGCTGGTACAGGTCGGCGTCGCGGAACTCGCGAATGTCTCTGCCGCCCAGGCGCACCGTTCCCGCCTGCGGCGCCAGCAGCCGCAGGAGCACCTTCAGGAGCGTCGTCTTGCCGGACCCGTTGGGGCCCACGAGGCCCGCGAATTCGCCCGGCGCGGCCGCGAAGTCGAGCCCCTCCAGCGCCCGCGTTCTCCCCTGGTAGGAGAACGAGATCCCTTCCGCCTGGATGCCGGGCACGTGGCGGCTCATAGCGGCACACTCCGGCAAAGAAGGAACCCGGCGACCAGAACGGCCAGCCCGACCGCCAGCGCCAGGCCGTCGGCCAGGCGCAGCGGCTCCGGGGCCGCCATCGGCAGGGCGCCGTGATAGCCCCGGGCCCGCATCGCCTCGTACGTGCGGTCCGCCTGGTCGAGCGATCGGAGGATCGCCACGCCCATCAGGCGGCCGGCCGACGCCAGCGACCGGCGAAAGCCCGTGTAGCCGAGCCGCAGGCGCTGCGCACTGTGCACGTCGGCCAGTTGCCCCAGCAGCGTAAAGATGTAGCGATACATCAGCATTGCTACTTCGACCAGGCCCTCCGGCAGGCGCGCCCAGCGAAGGGCCCCGAAGACCTTGTACGCGGGCGTCACCGAGCCCAGCAGGACCAGGACCGACACTGAGCCCATGATGCGGCTGCCGACCATGAGGCCCTCAGAGACGCCTTCGCGCGAAAGGACGAACTCCCAGGACCCCAGGGGCACGCGGACCCACGGCGTGCCGCCGCCCAGGAGCGCCTTCAGCAGGCACATCACGGCCGCGATGCCGAGCGGCCCCGCCACGCGCGCCGCCAGCAGCCGCCCGGGCAGGCGGATCGCCAGCGAGGCGGCCACGCACGCCCCGAACATCGCAAGCGGCAGCACCACGCTGGCCGAGAACAGCACCGCCGCGATGGCCGCCAGGGCCAGCGCCAGTTTGACGCGCGCGTCGGCGCGCGTCAGCACGTTTTCGTCGAACGCGCAGGCGTCCGAGAGGATTTCAAGCGTCCGGTGCATCGTCCCCGCCTTCGGGCCGCGGCCCGAAAAGTTCGCGGAACCAGTAGCCCAGCAGGAAGCCGCCGGCCGCCCCGCCCAGAAGGAACACCAGCAGCAGGAGGTCGCCCCGGTCGGTGTTCAGGTAGGGCTCCCGCGCCGGGCGGCCGGCCTCCGCGGCGAACTTCTCCACGACCGTTTCGTCCACGCCTTTCCACCCGCCTCCCGTATGGCGCACCCCCACGTACCCGGCGAGGGACAGCAGCATCGCCAGTCCGGCAGCCAGCAAGATATTTCTCTTTCTCATGGTCACGCCTTCTCCAGCGGCATCGGCGCCGGCTCGAACAGGTCGGGCCGGCGGGCCATGACGAACTTGCACGCCCCGGCCGAAAGCAGGCCCTCCAGGATGCCCAGCGGCACCTGCGTCGGCACGAACGCCACCAGGATGGCCCCGAACATGGACCACACGGAGCCGTCGCCGTGCAGGGCCAGCGCGAGCACGAGCGACGTTGCAGCGTACGTCGCCCAATCGCTGACCACCCCCGCCGCGAAGGCCCCGAGCGCCGCGGAACCGCTCAGGCGCCGGACCCCCCGGAAGGCCGCATAGCCCCCGAAGGCGCCCAGCACGCCCATCGAGACGATGTTCGCGCCCAGCGTCGTCAGGCCGCCGTGGGCCATGAAGAGCGCCTGGAACACCAGCGCCACGCTCGCGATGACGGCCGCCGGGCCGGGGCCGACCAGGATGGCCGCAAGGCCGGTCCCGCACGGGTGAGAGCAACTGCCCGCCACGGGCACCGGAATCGGCATGCACGAGATCAGGAACACCGCGGCGCCGACCATCGCGAGCATGGCCATGTACCGGCTCTGGCGCGCCCGGCGAGCCCGGATCGTGCGCAGGCCCCAGGCCACAAACGGGGCGGACAGGGCGAACCATAGGCCCGCCCACGCCGGCGGCAGAATGCCCTCGGAAATGTGCATGGCCAGGGCGGGGCTGGGCAGGACGGCGATGGCCAAGGCCGCCATCCCGGCGATCGACAGGAACTGCTTACGCATCGTCCGACTCCTTTGCGAGCACGGCCAGGGCGTTGACGGCCGCCGCGGCGACGGGGCTGCCGCCGCGGGCGCCGGTGTTGGTGATATAGCACAGGCCGCTGGCGAGAAGGGCGAGTTTGGATTCCCGCGCCCCCACCAGACCCACAGGCAGGCCGACGACCAGCGCGGGCCTCGGGCCGCCGCCAGCCGCGATCTCCAGGACCTTCCCCAGGGCGGTGGGCGCATTGCCGATGGCCACGATGGCGCCGTCGATCTTGTCTCTGAGCACTTCCATGGCGGCGGCCGCGCGGGTCGAGCCCTGCTCCCGGGCAAGGCGCAGGGTTTGCGGATCGGCGACGGCGCAGAGGACCTGGCCGCCGGTCCGCGTAATGCCCGCCTGAAGCATCCGGACATCGCACAGGACAGGCTTGCCGGCGCCGAGGGCTTCCCGGCCGTGGCGGACGGCCTCCGGGTGGATCCGCAGGGACCGCGCGAACGAAAAATCGGCCGTCGCGTGGATCACGCGCCGAAGGATGGCCCGCTCGGCCGGGTCCTGCGGGCCGCCCCGGCCCAGGTGGCTCTCGATGATCTCATGGCTCCGCCGCTCGATGGTCCTGCCGTCGGCGGGCAGGGCGCCGCCGGGCACGACGTAAGGCTGCAGGCGGTCGACCACGACGTCTTCCAGGCCCGCCTCGCCCTCGAGCGTGGGCAGCACCTCGATCCGCAAACCGGGGTACCTGGCGCGGCACGCTTCGAGGAGCGCCGGAATGTCTCTGGAAACGTGCCGGCCGGTGTAAAGGAAGTACGGCATCAGCACGATGCGGCGGACGCCGTTGCCGGCCAGGCGCGCGACCTGGTCCTCGATGCCGGGCCGGGCCAGCGAGAAGAACGTCGGCAGGACCGGCACGCCCAGCCGGACGGCGATGCGGCCGACCGTCGCGACGAAGCCGTCGTTGGCCTCGCGCCGCGGGCTGCCGTGGCCGACCATCAGGATGACCGGCGTGTCAGGATTCATCCTGATCCTCCGCAATGCTCCACCAGGCGCCGCGCCGCCCGGGGGCAGGATGCAAAATGCAGATGAACATAACTGGCAATGATAGATCCCTTGCAGAACCCTTCGGCCTCCTCGGCCCCGCTGCCGGGCCGGCGGGCCGTGTACGCCCCGCGCCAGCCTGCGGCGGCGCTGAAGTCGGCGGCGACGCGGGAGTAGTGGAACTCGTGCCCGCGCAATCGCGGCCGCTGAGCGTCCGTGCCATCGCACCAGGGCGACTCCGCCGCCGGCGTGACCTCAACGTACCCGAGCGACTGGAGGCGATCGAGCATGACCGTCTCGACGGGCAGAACGCCCGCCAGGGGCACGCGCCGCTGCTGGAGGTTCGTGACCGCCCGCGCCAGGTACATCAGCCCCCCGCACTCGGCGTAGATGCACCGCCCCGCGGCGGCGAACTGCCGGACCTCCTCCAGAAGGCTTCCGTTGGCCGAGAGCGATTCGGCATGGACTTCGGGGTATCCCCCGCCCAGGTACAGGCCCTGGATGCCGGGGGGCAGCCGCGAATCCCGGAGTGGAGAAAACTCGATGAGTTCCGCGCCGCATCGGCGCAGGATGTCGAGGTTGTCCGGGTAGTAGAAGTGGAACGCCTCGTCTCGCGCGAGGCCGATGCGCGCCGCCGTCGGCGCGGCCGCCCGAAGAGGGGTCATCGCCGGCTCCTCTTCGCCCTCGACCGCCGGGCCGGAGGCTGCCAGCCGGAGGACCTCGGCCAAGTCCAGGTGCTTCTCGCACGCGTCGGCCAGTTGGTCGATGGTTTCCTGCGGCAAGACCTGCCGGCTGGCGGTCACGAGGCCGAGATGGCGGCTTTGGAGCGGCGCGAGCGCGCCGCGCGGCACTGCGCCCAGGAGCGGCGCCAGGCCGGCGCTCGCCAGCGACTCTCGCAGCCCGCTGCGGTGCTTTCCGCTGCCGGCCTGGTTGGCGATGACGCCGGCCAGGCGGACGGAGGGCTCCAGGCCGGCGTAGCCCTTGACGACGGCCGCCAGGCTTCGGGCCACGCCGTGGACGGCCGCCACCAGCAGGACCGGTGCATCGAGCCAGAGGGCGATCTCGGCGGTGGAGCCTTCCAGCGACGAGGGCGACGCGCCGTCGAACATCCCCATGACGCCCTCGATGATCGCGATGTCGGCATCGGCCGTGGCCCGCGCGAAAAGGTGCCGCACGTACGACCGGCCGGTCATCCAGCCGTCGAGGTTATAGCACGTGCGGCCGGAAGCCAGGGCCAGGTACGTGGGATCAAGAAAGTCCGGCCCGACCTTGAACGTCTGGACGCGCAGGCCGCGGCGCGCCAGGGCCCGGGCCACGCCCAGCGCCAGCGACGTCTTGCCGACGCCGCTGCCCGTGCCCGCGATGACCGCCCTGGGGCAGCGAGACGTCAGGAGTTCGCGTGCGGTTGCGGAGGGCTGGCTCATGGGGCGGCCCTCCACAGGCTCCACAGGTGGAGCACGAAGACCCTCGCCACGAGCGCGAGCGCCAGGAAAAAGCCCATCGTGGCAAACATGACGGCGTTGGCCTGCGGAATGTGCCGTGCGGCCAGAGGCACCAGCGGGTCGCCCAGGATCGGCCCATCCAGCGGCTCGCCGTCATAATAGTTGCGCCCGCCGAGTTGCACGCCGAGGGCGCCGGCCATGGCCGCCTCGGCGAGCCCGGCGTTGGGGCTCTGGTGCTTGCTTCCGTCGCGCGCAAGGACCCTCAGCGCCCGGAGCGGCCGCCGGCCCAGCACCAGCGCCGCGGCGCCCACCAGCGGCGCGGTCAGGCGGGCGGGCAGAAAATTCGCCAGGTCATCCATCCGCGCCGACGCCCAGCCGAACTTAAGGTGCCGCTCGTTCTTGTGCCCGAAGACCGAGTCCAGCGTGTTGATTGCCCGGTAGACCATGGCCCCGACGGGCCCGGCGATTACCGCGAAAAACAGCGGCGCGGTCACGCCGTCGACGGTGCTCTCGGCCACGCTTTCGACGGCGGCCCGGGCGACGCCCGCCTCGTCAAGGTCCTGCGTGTCGCGGCCGACGATCATCGCCGCGCGGCGGCGGGCCTCGGGCAGATCGCCCGCCGCCAGGGGCCTGAAGACCGCCATGCTGTGCCGCGCCATGTCGCGGGCGGCGATGGTCGTGTAGATCAGCGCCACGGACACGGCGTCGGCGGCCCACGGGTGCGCGAGGCCGGCCAGGTAGATGAGGCCCCAGGCCGCGAAGCCCGCAGCGGCGTAAACCGCCAGGGCGGTGGCGAGGCCCGCCAGTCGCGGCCAGGG
>Ga0315279_10005345_pt1 | contig 16722 bp, 11 predicted proteins | sample YL17G06_20_MG_FD_203694 | JGI IMG/M metagenome (GOLD analysis project Ga0315279, IMG submission 203694) | Sediment microbial communities from Yellowstone Lake, YNP, Wyoming, USA - YL17G06_20 | ecosystem: Environmental > Aquatic > Freshwater > Lake > Sediment | place: USA: Wyoming | collected...
TCAATATTCGTGGCCAACCTTGCGTCTCAGGGTGGCGCTCTGGTTAATTTGAATGGCCACATGACGTTGACCAGATGCGTCCTGAGGAACAACGCGGAAGGCACAATCTTTTGTTTCGGCAACGGTGCATTGCACGTCGAGAGCTGTGTCTTTGATAATAATTATGGGGGTTGGCACGCAATAGACTGCAGTAGCACAGGCAACGTGATCGAAGTCATAAATAGTCTGTTTACCCACAATGCCGGCGGTGCAATCAATAGCGGATATAATTCACTTCTCATTGTGAATTCAACACTCGTTGACAATCATACTACGACTTTTGGTGGTGGCGTATGCTGTTCCTATGGTTCGTTAAGTGCGGTTAACTGCATTATGTGGGGCAACACGGCAGGATGGGACGGAGACGAAATATTTGGCGCTGATGCCGGCATTACCATTTCCTATTCATGCATCGCCGGAGGCTACCCTGGAACTGGTAACATCAACATAAATCCATTATTTTGTGCTCCCGCGAGCGAAGACTACCATTTGCTGGCAGAATCACCATGCATCGACGCTGGCGATAGCTCCGCTGTCCCTCCATCGGTAACAACAGACCTCGATGGTAAGCCACGTATAGTAAACGGCACGGTGGATATGGGTGCATACGAATACGAACCACAGCGAATCATTTATGTCGATGATACTGCCAGAGGCGCAAATAACGGCACGAGCTGGGAAAACGCGTTTAACTTTTTGCAGGATGCTCTCCGTGCTGCTTCAGGCAACGATGAAATCCGTGTTGCCCAAGGTATCTATAAACCCGACCAGACCACATACTTCCGGTCTCCGCGAGGTGACAGAACTGCAACATTCCGCCTCAAAAATGGCGTAACCATCAAGGGCGGCTACGCCGGATTTGGTGCTCCAAATCCTGACGCCAGAGATATTGAAAGATTTCGCACCATCCTGACAGGTGACCTCAACGGCGACGACCGTAATACGGTCGAACCTTATAATTTACCGAGAGAGCCAAGCCGGATAGACAATAGTCTCCATGTCGTTACTGCCAGCGGGACGAACAAAACCGCTGTTCTCGACGGTGTAACCATCACTGCTGGCCACGCTAATAATTACATCGATGATGTCATCAATGGTGAACGCGGCGGCGGAATGTACAACAGGAACGGCAGCCCCACTATCAGACACTGCACGTTTCTTGCAAATTCAGCTTTTGGCTTCGAGGATGGTATTGGTGGAGGAATGTATAACGAATACGGTAGTCCGACACTAATAAATTGCAGATTCATCCGCAATGCCGTGGACACCGGTATCCGCGACCACGGTGCCGGAAAGGGCGGCGCCATAGGCGAGGACCATAGCAGCCCCATACTTATTGACTGCGTGTTCATCGCCAACGTCGCGGCAGGCAACCACGGCGGTGCAATATACCACTGCGGAGGCGACCCCGAGCTGAAGGGCTGCACCTTCAGGGAAAACTTCGCGCAGAAATACGGCGGCGGATTCTGTAACTGGTCGGGCAAAGCGAAATTAGCCGGCTGCACTTTCATCGGTAACACCGCCGGCAGTGATGCCGGAGGTATGTACAATTGCGGCGATTCAAGTTTAAGCAATTGCGAGTTTGTTGGCAATCGGTGCAGACAAAATGGCGGCGGCTTCAGCAGCGATGGCCTCAACCCAACCATAGATAACTGCAGGTTCGCCGAGAACTCAGCCGAGAACGCCGGCGGCGCAATTGCCAACCGAGTCAGCAGCCCAACCATAACCAAATGCACTTTCACCGCCAATACTGCCGGTTTCGGCGGTGGCGGTGGAATATATAATAGAGAAAACAGCAATTCGACAGTAACCGGCTGCACCTTTATTCGCAACAAGGCTCTGCTTGACTTGGGCGGCGGCGGAATGTGCAACAATGCAAGCAGTCCGGTAGTTTCCGACTGCACCTTCACCCAGAACAAAGCCGACGACAATGGCGGCGCTGTCTCCAACTGGTATGGAAGCAGCCCAACATTCACCAACTGTTTATTTGTGGAAAATACGGCCACGACCTGCGGCGGACTCCACAGCTACGAAAACTGCAACATCACCGTAACAAACTGCAAGTTTATTCGCAACTCAACCGGCTCCTTCGGAGGTGCAATGTCCATAGGAGTCAACTGCAACGCTACAGTGATAAACTGTCTCTTTGCCCAGAATTCGGCAGGCACACACGCTGGCGGGCTATATAGCTATAGCAGCAACCCAATACTGATTAACTGCACCTTTGCCGCTAACTCTGCTCCTAACGGAAGCGCTTTGGCTTTCGCATCTGCAACCAACCTGCCTGTAAATGACGCGAAACTATACAACTGCATCCTTTGGGACCGCGGCAATGAAATATGGAAGGGCGATAACTCAACAATCACAATCACTTATAGTGACATCCAGGGCGGCTGGCCCGGCACAGGCAATATAAATGCCGACCCGCTTTTCGCTGACCCCTTCGATGGCAACTATCACCTGCGGCCACACTCGCCCTGCATCAATAAGGGCGACAACTCCGCTGTCCCGCCAACAATAACTACTGACCTCGACGGCAACGAGCGTATAATGTTCCGCACCGTTGATATGGGTGCCTACGAATTCCAGGGCCCAATGATTATCTTTGTCGATGATGATGCCGCAGGCGCCAACACCGGCTTGAGCTGGGCCGACGCCTATAAATTCCTGCAGGATGCCTTATCTATCGCCTCAAAGGGCTGTGAAATCCGCGTCGCCCAGGGCACATACAAACCTGACCAGACTATCTCGCTGATTCCATCTGCCGGCAGAGCCGCGACATTCCAACTCAAAAACGGCGTGGTGATTAAAGGCGGCTACGCCGGTGTCACCGAACCTCGGCCTGACGTCCGCGATGTCAACGCTTACGAATCCATCCTGAGCGGCGACCTGTTAGGTAATGATGCCAGTATGAGTCCCATTGACCCGAGATTGGATAATAGTTTGCACGTTGTCACCGGAAGCGAAACTAACTCCACAGCAATCCTGGACGGTTTCACAATCACCGCCGGTAATGCAAACCAGGTCAATCCTTATCTTTCTCCATACGCGCACGGCGGCGGGATGTACAACGAAGGCGGCAGCCCGACGGTGGCCAACTGCACCTTTATTGGAAATTCGGCAGCATACTTCGGCGCCGGAATATGCAACTGGCAGTCGAGTAGTCCAATACTGACCAACTGCACCTTTGCCGATAACTGGGCTGACAATCGCGGAGGCGGCGTGTATAACTGGTCCAGCCGCCCCAAACTTATTAACTGCACGTTCAGCAACAACAGGGCCAGACTCTATGGCGGCGGACTCTACGGCGAGGGTGACAGCGACGCCACAGTTACCGACTGCACCTTCATAGGCAACTGGACCGATGAGAGTGGCGGCGGCGGTGGCGCAATATGCAATAACAATTCCGACCCAATAATTGCCAACTGCATCTTCGCCGACAACACAGGCAAAAATCTTGGTGGTGCAATAGACAACCAAACCTACAGCCGTCCTACTATTGTCAATTGCCTCTTTGTCGGCAATAGGGCCGGCGTATTCGGCGGCGCCATCGATAATGTCAACTACACCAGACCCATAATTATCAACTGCACGTTTGCCGAAAATAGCGCTCCTGCTGGGCGCGCTGTCGGCTGTTACGGTGAGCCGCCCACCGGACCATCCGTAGTTCAAATAACCAACTCTATCCTCTGGGATGGTGGCGATGAAATAGCAAAGAAAGATGAGTCAACCATCACCGTCACGTATAGTGACATCCAGGGCGGCTGGGGCGGCGAAGGCAACATAAATGCCGACCCGCTCTTTGCTGACCCCTGCGATAACAACTATCGTCTGCGGCCTCGTTCGCTCTGCATCAACGCCGGTGATAACTCTGCTGTCCCGCCATCAATAACTACAGACCTCGATGGCAGGCCACGCATAATCGGCAGGACTGTCGATATGGGTGCTTACGAGTTCAATCACATCCCTGTCGCAAATGCCGGCCCAGACCAGACCGTCTATGCCGGCCCAGATGGCTCCGCAAAAGTTACGCTCGACGGCACACGCTCCTTCGATGACGACGGCCAGCCGCTCACCTACAAATGGTCCTGGTCGGTCGGCAGCAGAACCTTCACCGCCGGCTCCGGCGACGGCATAATCAATATGCTCGACTTCGCACTTCTGGCCCAAAAGTGGTTGCAGGCCGAAAGACCGCTCGATGATACCATACCTTTCGTGTATGATGGCAAAGTCGGTCTTATGGATTTGTCGCTTATCACGGAGGCCTGGCTGAGCACCCCGGATTCGCCGAACTGGAACCCGCATCTCGACATCGCTCCAGCAGGTCCTACTCCTACGATTGTCCTGCCGGTAGGACGTCACGTTATTCATTTAGTCGTCAACGATGGCATCGATGATTCCGGGCCGGATTGGGTCGTCATCACCATCGTTGGACCAATACAGTCGGAGCTGATGGTATATCCGAAAATTATTGAGCGCACTAACCCCTGGCCGGCAGTGATAATGACAATATTGTATTTGCCACCCGAAGTCACTGAAGACCAGGTTGACGCCGAGCGCCCGCTTTTGCTCCATCCCGGCAGCATTGAAGCACTTGGCCAGTATATTTACCAGACCGACAGAATGGGCACTATCGTTACAACCATTTTTGCTGTGTTTGACAAGGCGAGATTGCTCGGAGCCGTCCCTGAAAATGGCACCATCGAATTGACTGTCGCCGGCAGACTCAAAACCGGTCGGATTTTCTGCGGCTCCGACACCGTTACGATAATCGAGTAACCCGCCGAAGGCGGATTATCTATCGATGAACAATGAACCCCGTTAGAAAAACGACTTTCTTTTCTAAGGGGGCGAGTGGCAAAAAAGACTGCGGCGGCTTAAATGTAGTGGGTGGAAGGGGGCCAGTTTAGTCTCTCTGAGTATCGGTTTATGCATCAGGATGAGTTAGAATACTGGGTTTTTGCTCCTGAGGCACCTGACCCCGATGTATATGACAGTAAGCCTCATGGTTATAGATACTCAGGATACACTTGCATTGCGGAAACATGCATTTTCTGCCATTAGCCGAAGTCTTTAGTGTTTTTCCCATCGTTACTCCTATAGGTAGAGCGTTTTCTTCTCAATCCCGAAATAATCGGGACACCCAAGCCGAGTGGCAACAACGAGTTTATAGTGTTCTGCGTCTGCGGAGCCAGGTGACAAAACCTATGCTGTCAGGGCCTACAAAAATTACACGGCCTTCTCCTTGATTCCATCGCATCTTCTCGCGTTTTGAATCTGACCAGATTCTGGGGGCTTACCCTCTTGGCCCATTTACAATCCGGTCGATGGAAAACCTCTCTTTGAGCATAGGCGACATAAGCGTATTCAGCCGCTTCGTTACTGGTTATTTCGACTCCTGGTGCAGGTTTAGCTGATGGCCAAAGCAAATAAGCGTCGATTACAACGAGAGCCGCTACCACGATACGAATTGCTCTGAATTGGATGTCTTTACGGGTCATTTTTCCTGGTTTTCCTTCTCACTATCACCGCACCCAGGCCGAGAAGTAAGAAGACCTGATAACTTATAAAAGGTGCTTAACCCGCATATTTCATGAGTTTTGCGAAAATGCGACTTAAATTTTTGTTACTTAAGCGATTACGTATATAGCCGCAAATTACACACTGTAATTTGCGGCAAAACCCGCCTAATGCAGGTCAAATATTACAACTTTTTTAATGACAAATACTTATATCTCTGTGTTCTCTGTGAACTCTGTGGCTTTGAAAAATTCGGGTTAAGCTCCTATGGCTTCTGAAGGATGTTGACTGCCTTTACGGCGTCTGCGGCGGTGTATAGACCAATGTAGATGATGAACCTTGTCCCGATCACAGCCGCCGAAAGTCCTCGGAGGTTGATACCCGCTGCGGCGAGCTTTTGCGTTAATTCGGCCGTGACGCCCGGCTTGTTCTCTCCCTCGACACGCACCGAGTTGACGCTCTGGGTAACGTTGAAGCCTAAGTCCGCGGCGGCGGCGACCTCCCTATCCCCGCGCAGCGGGGTGACAAACACGACGCCGGTGCCGGGCTTTTCCGGCGCCCGCCTGGCGAGGATGAGGTCAAGGTCAGCGCCGGCCTCCTTCAGGCCGGTGAGCAGCTGCGCTAAGCTGCCGGTTTTGTCTGTAATGCTCGCCGCCCACACATCCACACGTTCGACAATTAGTTCCATAATACTGTTCTCCTCTTGGGGCCAATAGTTATGTTTTTATCCGCCACACTGATTGACGGATTAACCTGACATCTTGTTTTTGATATAATCCCAGCTTCATGTTGAAAAGTCAAGCCCTTTATCTGTTTCTTCGCAGCTTTTTCAGCCACGAAGGCACAAGGGAATGGTTATCAGGTTGTCAGGTCATCAGGTGGTGGCTATCAAGGCATCAGGTTATCAGGTTGCCTGCCCTTCGTCATTGCCATTAAGAAGGGCCTGGTTTACTGCTATTCTGTTATCCACCGTGAGGTGTCCTGTGGACTGCATACTGGTCATCTGATTCTCTGGTGTTCCTTACTCTTGGTGCCCTGCCCGCCGAACTCTCTGGGCAGGCGGGCTTGGTGGCAAAAAAAACTGCGGCTGGTCTGCAAGGACGTTATCGAATATATCCTCAAACGCAAGGAAATCGAGGATTTGGAGCAATGGCTAAAAGCAATCGAGCAAAATCTGTCAGGCCTAAAATACCAACCTCAGCGTTTCCTTCTCAACATCACCACACCCAGGCCGAGCAGTAAGAATGTGGAAGTTTCAGGTCATTCCCAACAGGCACTTTGTGGCACAAGATTACACTCAAGCCAGGATGATGCCATTATTGCAAAGTCAACGAAGTCAACTTTGCAATCGCCGTTAAAATCCATCTCTGGTTTTCCCAAGCAAAATGGCTCAAGACGAGCACCATAAATGTCATAGTTTCCGTTGCGTTTGTCCTCCCAGATTACGATGTTACCATCAATGGCAGGATTATGATGCCATCTATTGCTCTCACTACTCTCGCGAATTGGAAACCAAGTCATAGTGGAAATGTCATACCCATAGATAGCAGTTCCAAAGAAACCTTCATGTTCTATCCAGTTACTCCAGACGATAATGTTGCCACTAATATCAGGACTATCGCCGTCCACGTAATGACATGTAGCGTCTTCTCGGCAAGGGATTGGGTCGTTGTAGGTAAGACAATGGGAACAAGGTATTGTTCCACCGAATGGCGTTATTATGCATTGTTTAGAAAAATCTGTGTAACAAATCTTATATCTCTCACTCCTATATAGTGGGGATTCGTGATGCTCATAGACAACAATACTACCACTGATATTGGGACGTTGCCCATAATCGGTGTTAGAAAGAAACGTGCGGTTATAGAAGTCATAACTTCTCACTGGATCGTAGTCGCGGATGCCGCCGAGCGAGGCCCACCAAACAACAATACTCCCACTAACAGCAGGATGATAAAAGACTTCGTAGTTTAAAGGTTCATTTTCCCATATAAGGAACTTGGTATGTCCAGATAGACTATACCCATTTATTCTAGACCCATCTATTCCCTGAAAGGAATACTCCTCCCAAACAACGAAATTGCCATCAATAGAAGGGTCACGCTGGTATGATTCCATGTCGTAAACGAGAAACTCAGTTCGCGTAGATAATTTATACCCATAAATACTGTAATAGAAACCTTGGTATTTCGAGTCGTAGCGGTGGTCCTCCCAGACAACGATATTACCGCTGATGTCGGGGTTAATTTGGTCTGCGCTATTCACACAGATAGGAAATTCAGTCTGGGTAGATAAATCATAGCCATAAATGTCCCAATTACCGTTACGATAATCCTGCCAGACAATGATGCTACCGTTTATAGCAGGGTTAATTTGGTTTGCATCATTCGTGCAGATAGGAAACTCAGCTACATTATAGCCGATTGCTTGTGTCCCTGCGAATGCCAAAATGAGCGCCACGATTGCTAAAACAGATTTCCTTTTCATTTTTTTACCCTTTCAATTATCGCCCATCAGTGTTTTCTTCTCAACATTACCGCACCGAGGCCGAGCAGCAAGAGCGTAAAGGGTTTCTAATCGCACTCGGGTTTAGTGCATTCCAGCCAGCTCAAAGCGAACAATCCGAAATCGTTAAAATCTACTATGCAGTTTTTATCTATATCTCCCGCAGGATACGGATGACATTCATCGCCACATTTTCGACCATCGACAAAGACTGCTGTAACGGTCTTGTCAGTGTCCATAAATACTGTTGTATTGGCCGAATTCGGGTCGTTTACATCACCTTCCCAGTGGTCAAAAACATACACATCCGGGCACTTTGCAAATTGTTGTGCATTTATATTAACCCGCCCCGCATAATCGTGAGCACCAACACTCGGCGTGATGGTATCAATGCCAACATCGTTTGGGTCAACATCTATTGTTAATATATGAGTCGGTTCGGGGACAAGGGTTATTTTAGCATTGTCGCCAATGTAAAAATCATTCCTTATCGCCTGACCACTGAGCAGCGTGCCGGTGAGATACCTACGCGGTTCGTCCGAATAAGAACCACGAAGAATGCTCGTAATATCACCATAACCTACAGGTGACCCATCAACAGCAAAATCGTGACCCTTTATTGTTAGCAGACTATCTTGGTCAAGAAAGAAGTCCCCTCCTACCGTTCCACCTGAGATATCTACCTGGCTGCTGCCGTAGACAGACAGGTCTTCACCTATCCATCCGCCGGAGATATTTACCTGAGTGCTTTCGGAGGCGTGCAGATTCCATATGCTTCCGCTGGAGATATCTACCTGAGTGCTGTCGTGGGCGATCAGCCATCTACTTATCCATCCGCCGGAGATATTTATCTGAGTGCTGTCGTAGGCGAACAGGTTTTCACCTATCCATCCGCCGGACATATTTACCTGAGTGCTGTCGGAGACGGACAGGGAATCCAATATGTTTCCGCCGGAGATATTTACCTGAGTGCTGTCGTAGGAGCACAGATAATGGCCTATGCTTCCGCCGGACATATTTACCTGACTGCAACCGTAGCTATAAAAATTGCCCCCTATCCCTCCGTTATCAAGCAAGTTGATTGTGGTTTGCATTGCTGGAGCTTGAAAATCTACCCATACGTCACCGGGGATTCCCCAGTCGATATTATGCGTTTGGCCATCCTTGAATTCAGTCACACCTAATACCGGCGCGGTGGCCAGCGGGCCGAGTAATGCCAGCATAACAACCACGGCCAGACAATACCTTGTGATAAGACTGTTTTGCTTGTTCATTGTTTTTCCTCCTCAAAAAAAGGCGTTATTTGTTTCGGATGCGCCTTGCGCATACCGAAACCGACAGAAAATGTGAAAAGGTCTGATGGAAACGTATTCCTCATTGCCTGCTCCCTTTTTGTCCTTTGCCCCCCGACAAAGGCGATTATCATTATACGCTTTACAGCCGTATAGTCAATGAAAAACAAGGCAAGATATTGCCTGTGAAGCCAGGTCAGCTAAAAACCCAGATTCAAGTGCCTAGCTTATTCCCTTAGAATATGGTTGTTTGGAAAAAAATGTCTATTGTGGAAACTACGTATTTTTGAGAGATTTTTGGTGTTTTGCTTTATCGACTATACCTGTGGTTTTTAAGCGTCTGGCAGGCGAGTTTTGACTTTTGGGGCAGAAGGCGGACTTGCCTGCCCCTGCAAGCAGTTAGCAGGGGTCCGCCGTAGGCGGATTAATCTGCGCAATCCTATGAACCGGAGCCAGTCAAAGATTTTTTAAGAATATGCTTGACTTTGCCGAAGATATGTCTATACTATGTATAGATATTGTCAATACATTTGCAGGGTAATGTGTGAATGAGAAGGAGGCGCTAAAATGCCAAAGACCTCTATTATACAAACAAGAATAGATGAGAATACCAAAACACAGGTGCAGGCCATTCTCGCCGCATTGGATATCTCAATGTCGCAGGCGATTTCAATGTTCCTAAGACAGATTGTTATTCACCGGGGAATTCCGTTTGAGCTGAAAATACCGAACGCACTTACCGCCAGGACACTCGACAAAACTGAGACAGGCAAAGAGCTTCACAGGACTTCTAATGTTGATGAATTGTTCCGGGAGCTGGACAGTTGAACATCGTCTATACAACCCAATTCAAAAAGGACTACAAGCGGGTTAAGAAACAACATAAAGGATATCAATGGCCTGCGGATAGTTATTGAGAAGTTATCCGCACGGGAAAATTTGGATGTCAGATGTCGAGACCACAAATTGTTTGGCCGCTGGGACAAATATCGTGAATGTCATATAAGCCCTGATTGGCTTCTTATCTATCGTATTGCCGATGACGACCTTATTTTGGTCAGAACAGGTTCACATTCCGACTTATTCAGATAAACAGCACATCCTTTTGATTTTCTTTTGCGCCCTCTGCGTTCTCCGCGGTTAAACAAAATCCGTGCTTGTCCGCCGTAGGCGGATTAATCAGTGAAATCTGCGGTTAAACAAGTGCAATAAAAGAACCCCCAAAACCATTTATTTTCGCCGCTCCCGTCTTTCACCCTTCGCCCTTCGCTCTTCGTCCTTCGCTCTTCGTCCCTACTCCCAAAGTCAAGAAGTGCAAAAAAATGGTCCAAAAAGTGTCCATTTTGGTACATTTTTGCTCAAAACACGTTCATTTTTGCAAAAAAAACGCAAAAAAGCGCAAAAAAACACTCATTTTTACCCCCATTTTTAGCCCAAAAACACATAAGTCCTATAAAATCACATCTTTTACTATTGCCAACCACCCCATTTTTCAAAAAAATCGTCAAAAACCCCTAAATTTCTTCTATTTTCCGATTTTTTTCTTCATTATGAGGTTGTCCAAAGCATAATGTCTAAATTGGTGCTGGGGGATTGCTGGCATAGCATTCTTAGTGCTTATACTGTCCTTATTGGGTGGAAGGTCCTCCCGATAACGATGGCTTGAGATTGCTTCGACCTGACTGCCTCGCAATGACGGAGAAAAATAGATTCCTCGGTCCCGACAGGTCGGGACTCGGAATGACGCGGGTCTTTTCTACAAAGCGAATTGAGTTTATAATCAGGTCGTTAGTCAGCACTACGAACTATGAACTCATAACTACGAACTACGAAAAGCGATAAATGCAGAATAAAACAAGGATATACACAGTCGGCCAGGTTAATCTGTTAGTCAAGGTAGCCCTTGAAGAACGGCTGCCTTCACGGCTGGTGGTGCGGGGCGAAATCAGCGGCTGGAAACCCCACGGAGGCAACTACTATTTTTCACTGAAGGATGAAGACGGCGTCCTGCCGTGTGTTATGTGGGCAAGCAATTTCAGGGGCGTAAAGTTTTCGCCTGCGGACGGGATGGCAGTCCTTGCGACAGGACATATTAATGTGCATGTGAAAGGGGGGAAGTATCAGCTTGATGTTGATAAGTTAGAACCGGAGGGTGTGGGGGCGCTTCAACTGGCTTTTGAGCAGTTGCGCAGGAAGCTCGCGGCGGAAGGGCTTTTTGACGAGGCGCACAAGAAGCCGTTGCCGGCGTATCCGATGCGAATAGGAATTTTGACCAGCGAATCAGGGGCGGCGGTGCACGATATAGTAGATAGTATCTGGAATCGCTGGCCTTGCGCGAGGTTGTTTCTTTATCCTGTGCCGGTGCAGAGTGAGGGGGCGGCGGCGAAAATTGCAGCGGCGCTGCGAGATGTGAACAGACGCAATAAAAAACTATCGCTTGATGTTTTGATTGTCGGCAGGGGAGGCGGGTCGCCGGAGGACCTGTGGGCGTTTAATGAAGAGGTCCTGGCCAGGGCAATTTATGATTCGAGGATACCGGTTATAAGCGCTGTTGGTCACGAGATTGATACCACGATTGCGGATTTGGTTGCGGACGCAAGGGCATCAACGCCGACAAAGGCGGGCGTTGTGGCGGTGCCGGATATGCAGGAGGTTCTGGTGCGGCTGGCAGCGATTGAAAGCCGGCTGGCAGGTGAAATCACAGCGAGATTGGAATTGGCGGGGCAGAAATTGCAGACGCTTTTGGCAAGTTCGGTATTTAGAAATCCGCTTTTGCTGGTGCATAGCAGAGAGCAGGAGCTGGACGATTTGCAGACGTTGCTGACGGGTTCAGCAAAAGAGCTGCTGGCACAAGCACAGCGAAAACTATCTGAAAGTTATGAGCAAGTCAGAAAGATTGAGCCGCATCGGCTTTTGGGGCGGAAAATGCTCGATTTGAATAATTGGCAGAATCTGGCAAATTCCGGCATAAAGGGTATTATTAACAGTTGCCGAATGAAGCTTACAGCCGCGGCGAATAGATTAGGGGCGATGAATCCGAAATCGGTCTTGCAGCGTGGGTATAGTATTACCACAAACAAAAAAACCGGGTTGGTGGTAAGAAGTTTAGGTGATGTGGAGATTGGAGACTTATTAATTACCGAACTCGCCCGTGAGAATTTGATTGAAAGTAGGGTAACAAAGAAGTAAAAACAAAACCAGCCACGAAGGCACAAAGTCACGAAGTAAAAAAAATAGTAACCGTTCACGGGAAAACTGCATTTTTGTCACTGCGAGCGAAGCGAAGCAGTCTAATATCGGTGAAAGATTGAGATTGCTTCGGCCTAAAGGCCTCGCAATGACACAAAAACGCCATATTTATTGCGTGAACTCTTACAAAAAATAAATATGTGATAATCTTGGTGTCTTGGTGGCAAAAATAAGAGGAAAAGATATGGCGGATAAAAAGCAAAAGAACGATATAAGCAAGATGAGTTTTGAGGAGGCGATTAAGGAGCTTACCGGTATCGTGGGTAAGATTGAGCAGGGCCAGATACCTTTGCAGGATAGCTTAGAACAGTATGAGAGGGGGATGGCCTTGATTAAGCATTGCAGGGGAATTCTGCAACAGGCAGAGAAAAGGATTGAGAAGATAGCACAAGAAGAAGAGCAGGAAGACAGAAGGCAGTAGGCAGAATATGTGCGAAGGACGATATACGACATACGCAATACGATATGCGAGCGTGGCGGAACTGGCAGACGCGCAAGGCTTAGGACCTTGTGTCCTTTCGGACGTGGAGGTTCGACTCCTCTCGCTCGCAGTTTTTGCTAAAGAACCTGTGCTGAAAGAATTATTAGTGTGACATCGCTGCTGATATTGCTGCTATTGCGGACGCTATAGCTTTTGCGGCATAATAATGACACGGAATGAAAACTCCTGCGAAAACAAGAATGGTCAATATTTGACCCCCAATACGGATCGTTCTGTTTTTGATTTTTCTTATTCTCCATAGGGACAATCCCAATAAAAGAAGGAAAAGCCCCCAGGAGGATGCTACGGTCAATATATCAGGCCAAGAAGATGGGAGGAAAATTGCAAATACAACTATTGATACGTACAGGTAAAAGAGCACATCTGAAATTCTCCAGCCAGTGAAAACCGGCAAGATAATGCTGGAGCAGACTACCATACACAGAGTCGATAGAAAGGCGTGAAAGAGGGCTTTTAGGAAATTATTCTTTATTCTCCTTTGGAAACCAATTACGACAATAAGTCCCAAGGAAAGCAAAAAGGATAGTGAAAGGTACTCTCCAAGAGTACGAAGGGGATTGCGTCAGCCAGGTGCCCTTTGAAGAATAAGACCAGTAATTCCCAGTAGAATTGAGATTCCAAACAAGAACCAAATTACTTTTCTGGAAGTGAACCGCATTTTTCTTTTTACTGGAGCGTTTTCCAGTTCCATAATCAGATTATACTGCGATTTTCCAATTAAGCAAATATAAATTCCTGTGAAAATCCGGTGGAAACTTGCTCTCAGATATGGTAATTTTTAGTCGTTTCAGTGAGTAGTAATTCCCACTAACGGGGTTAAAAACCCGTGTGTGAGTGTTATGGTCGGGTTTAGGTCCTGGTGGGTATTAAGTCTGTAGGATTTCAAATCCTCTCGCTCGCATCGGGTAGATTTGAAGAGAAATTCCGATGAGATATAGCAAAATAAGGACGGCTGTCTGCGTATCGGTTATCCTCTTGTGCAGTTCCTGCGGTTCGGTCCTGCGAGGGACAAGGTCTGAGCCGGTTACGGGGATATTAGGGGCGTTCGAGCAGGAAATCGCAATACTTGAAGATAAACTTACAGAGCGGCAGGAGAGGCGAATTGAAGGAATGGAGTTTGTCAGTGGCCGGTTGAACGGTAAGAAAGTTGTAGTCGCGTGGACGGGGATAGGGTCGATTAATGCGGCTATGACGACCACGCTGCTGATAGAGCACTACAGGCCGAGCGAAGTAATCTTTACTGGTATTGCGGGAGCGGTGAACCAGGAGCTTGCGCCCGGCGATATAGTGATTGCGAAGGAAATCGGCTTTCATGATTTAGGGGTCCTGTGGCCGGAGGGTCTGACGTATAGGGGGTCTAAAAATCCTCTCGATGGGTGGGAGAATCCTGTTTTTTTCCCTGCCGATGAACGGCTGGTGAAACTGGCGGAGCAGGCGGCGAAACAAGTAAAACTTGAGGCGATAAAGACCAAGGAGGGAGAAAGAACACCGAGGGTTGTTAAGGGCAGAGTTGTTACGGGGAATATATTTGTTGCCTCACCTGCGAAGTGTGCCGAGTTGCGGGAAAGACTCAAGGCCGATGCGGTAGAGATGGAAGGGGCGGCGGTGGCTCAAATCTGTTTTCAGCAAGCGGTTGGGCACATTGTGATACGCTGTATCAGCGACAAAGCCGATGAGAGCGCGGTGGAAGATTTGGCGACGTTCTATGTAATGGCAGCCCAGAACTCCGCCGGTCTGGTTGCTGAAATGGTTGGGCTTTTGGTGTGCGAATCGCCAGGCGAATGCAAAGGTCAAAAGTAGTATAGAGGGGATTGAGATTTAGGGAACCAAGGATGGTCAGCAAATATTTTGGACTTAAAGCAAAACAAACGAGCGTCAAAATCGAATTTGTGGCGGGGGCGACGACATTTCTTACGATGGCGTATATCATTTTCGTCAACCCGGCTATTCTCAGCGCAGCAGGTATGGACAAAGAGGCACTGATAATTGTCACCTGCATAGTAAGTGCCATTATTACCATTATCACCGGTTTATTTGCGAATGCTCCGATAGCAATGGCTCCGGGGATGGGGCTGAATGCGTTTCTTTCATACAGTCTTGTGATGGGCGGCAAAATCACCTGGCAGACAGCTCTTGGAGTAGTGTTTCTTTCGGGCCTGCTGTGTTATCTGTTGACGCTGCTGGGTTTGAGAAAGCGGCTGGTGGAGGCGATACCTGTGAGTCTGATTTCGGCCATATCAGTCGGTATCGGATTGTTTATCACGTTCATCGGCTTGGTCAATATGGGGGTAATTGTTAAGAACGAATCGACGCTTGTTTCGGCGGGGCCTATGACTTGTCCGGTTGTGATAGGTCTTTGCGGCCTGTTAGTGATGGCTTTTCTGGAAATAAAGAAGGTGAAGGGTTCGTTATTGATTGGAATAATGTTTGCAACCGGCATAGCGGCTATTTCTGGTTATGTGCAGAGGCCGAGCGAGCTAATCTCTTTTCATTTCGATATAAGACCTGTGGCGTTTCAATTAGATATTTTGGGGGCATTTAAGTGGAGTTTGTTTGGAAGCATTTTTACCTTGATGTTTATGGATATGTTTGACAGTATCGGCACGCTGGTAGCGTGCTGTCATGAGGCGAAAATGGTTGATGAGGAAGGCAAGATAAAAGGACTGGACCGTTTGCTGGCCATCGACGCCGCAGCCAGTATGCTGGGTGCTGCGCTGGGGACATCGACCATCACTTCGTATATTGAATCGGCTGCCGGTATTGAGGAGGGCGGGCGAACAGGGCTGACTTCGGTGGTTACGGGTATTTTATTTCTGCTGGCCTTATTGTTTGTGCCGATTGTCAGGATAGTGCCGGCGTATGCGACGGGGCCTGCGCTTGTGATGGTGGGATTATTTATGATGAAGGAGATTAAGCGGATAGATTTTGGGAATCTGGAAGAGGCATTTCCTGCGTTTATCATAATGGTGATGATTGCTTTGAGCTATAGTATCAGCACCGGTTTGGCATTTGGGTTTGTGTCGTTTGCGGTGATAAAAACTTTGTCCGGCAAATTAAAAGATGTCAAGCCGACAATGTGGGTAATCGCAGTTTTGTCTGTGATGTTCTTGTCTCTGGATCATTTGCCGGCTGTGATTGAGTATTTGAAACAACATCTTGTGTTTGGAGTACATACCACGAAGTTGTAAGGTCGGGAAACAAGTAAACGTTAAAAACAGTCAGGAGGTTACAAAATGGGAAAAGTGCATATCGGGGTCAATATGGAGTTTGTGCGGCACGCCGACAAGTCATTCGAGCAGGGCGTGGAAAAGGCAGCGGAGCTGGGCTATGAGTATATTGAGCCGTGGGTTTTCTGGGGACGGGAGTTGATGAGTGAGGCGGGTTATTACATGAATGTTTCGATGCTGGATGACCCGTATCGGGTCAGGCGGGCGTGCGAAAAGGCGGGCGTCAAACTTTCCGGCCTGTCATCCCACACTCCGCTTTGCAAGCCGGATATTAGTGTCAACTATCTCAAGCAGGCGATTCGCTTTGCGGCCGAGTGTGGTGCGCCGGTAGTCAATACCGATGAGGGTCCAAAGCCCGCCTGGACTACGGAAGAAGAAGACTTTGGGT
>Ga0315279_10005346_pt1 | contig 16719 bp, 21 predicted proteins | sample YL17G06_20_MG_FD_203694 | JGI IMG/M metagenome (GOLD analysis project Ga0315279, IMG submission 203694) | Sediment microbial communities from Yellowstone Lake, YNP, Wyoming, USA - YL17G06_20 | ecosystem: Environmental > Aquatic > Freshwater > Lake > Sediment | place: USA: Wyoming | collected...
CCTCTTGCAGTTCTTTCTCTCTACGTATGAGCCCTTTGTCCTCCAGTTTCAAGGATATTCTGGATCCTTCTCGACTGGTTGCACCAAGTTCACGCCAAAGATCAGATTGAAGCACACCGTTGAAGCCGGTGTTCACTATGAATTGAAGTGCTTTCTGTTCGAGGTCGTTGCGTTTTGGCATTTCGATCAGTTCCGATCTGAATACTGACAGTTTCAGTCTACATACTAATATGTGCAGCTTTTAAATAAAAAGATGTATGTTTAAGACTGCGGGAATTCATGTTTAAAGGCGGGAGAATTGGGAAGTAGTAGGGCAAAGGAGTGCTATTGTCTGGGAGTCGAGTCCTCCGCTGATGACTTCAGTATTGGAATATTGACGTTCAGTGGCAAAGTGTTGGCGAACATAATAGACGCTTTCGTGCCGCATGAAGGGGGAATCCATCCACGAGAGGCAGCGAGGCATCATGCTGAAGTGGCGAGCAATGTCTTGGAAAAGGCGTTTGCCAAATCCCGAATAAGCCCGCAGAACTTGTCAGTGATTGCGTTTTCGCAGGGACCGGGCTTAGGACCTTGTCTGCGTACTGGGGCAACGGTGGCCCGTGCTTTGTCTTCTTATTTAGATGTTCCACTCGTGGGGGTTAACCATTGCTTGGCTCATGTTGAGATAGGAAGGCTGGAGACGGGCGTTAAGAATCCTGTGACGTTGTATGTTTCTGGCGGAAATACTATGGTTGCAGCTTTTGATTCAGGACGTTATAGGGTTTTTGGCGAGACCTTGGACATTTCTCTTGGGAACTGTTTGGACGTTTTTGCTAGGGAGGCAGGGTTGCATCAAGAGGTCGGTGTGCCCTTTGGAGCTGTCGTTGAAAAGCTTGCGTTGAAAGGAACGGAGCTGGTTCCTTTGCCGTTCACGGTTAAGGGGATGGACTTGTCGTTGAGCGGTTTGCTGACGGCTGCGGTTACTCTTCTTAAGAGAGGAGACCACGAGCTTGAGGATTTGTGTTACAGTCTTCAGGAGACGGCGTTTTCGATGGTTGCGGAAGTCACTGAGAGGGCTTTGGCGCACACTGGGAAGAAAGAGGTTTTGCTGACGGGAGGAGTGGCGGCTAACAAGAGGTTGCAGTCGATGATTAAGGCGATAGCTGAGGAGCATGATGCTGAGTTTGATGTGGTTCCGGGGGAATTCGCTATTGACAACGGGGCGATGATCGCTTGGACTGGGGTGTTGGCGTACACGCATGGGATCGTGACATCTGTTGAGAAAAGCTTTGTCAGGCTCAGGTGGCGGCTTGAAGAAGTTGAGGTTCCGTGGATAGAATGAGCGGGTCAGTGCTGATTAAGAAGGGAGCTGAAGCCGATCTTTATCTCGCGGATTGGCATGGTAGAAAGGTGGTGTTGAAGAGGCGTTTGCCCAAGAGGTATCGTCAACCTGCGCTGGATGCGCAGATACGTGGCTATCGTACGGTTCATGAGCCGCAGCTGATGCATGAAGCGAGGAGAGCTGGCGTGCCGACGCCTATGGTTCTTCTGGTTGACAGGAAGGACACGACGATAATTATGGAGTATGTTGAAGGGAAGCAGGTCAAGCAGGTCCTGAACGAGGTTGCTGATGTTGAGAGACGGGAGCTGTGCTTTAGGGTCGGGAAATTGATTGGTGCGCTTCATGAGTGTGGTGTGATTCATGGGGACTTGACGACGTCGAACATGATCCTTGACTTTGAGGGAAAGATTTTCTTTGTGGATTTTGGTCTTGGGGAAAGAAGTGGGGAGCTTGAGGCCAGAGGGGTCGATTTGCATCTTATGCAACGGGCTCTTCAGAGCACGCATTTCCGGTTTGCTGAGGAGTGTTTTTCCTCCGTGATTGAGGGCTATGCTGAGGTTTTGGGTAGAGAGGCTGTGAGAAGTGTTTTGGACAAGATCAGGGAGATACAGAGGAGAGGGCGGTATGTGGCTGAGAGGAAGGAGAGGGGATGACTCGTGCTGTATGATGTGGGGTTTGTGGCTTTTGGCAAGCAGGACAAGGCATTTTTGGCGTGACGTTTGGGGGTCATGAGGGAGCGCGAAGCGGGATGGGTTTTCAGTTGAAGGGGCGGGTTGTTTTCTTTGCGACTAACAACGTTAACAAGTTTGATGAGGCTCGGAAGGTGCTGGCTGGGTGTGGGGTTGCGGTTGGGATGCTCAGGGTCAAGTGTTTGGAGGTTCAGAGTGACAGTCTTGAGGAAATCGCGCGGGCGAGTGTGGTTGATGCTTTTCAGCGGTGTCGTTTGCCGGTTGTGGTTGAGGATGCTGGGTTGTTTGTGGAGGCGTTGGGTGGTTTTCCGGGGCCTTATGCTGCATATGTGCACAGGACGGTTGGGAACTTGGGTTTGTTGAAGCTTATGGAAGGCGTTAAGGTTAGGAGGGCGAGGTTTGTGTCGGTGATCGCGTACTTTTCTGCGGAGTTGAGTTCGCCGGTCTGTTTTAGCGGCGTGGCTGACGGAGAAATAGTCGAGCATGAGAGGAAGGGCAGTGGTAAGGCTGGTTTTGGTTTTGATCCGGTCTTCAGACCATCTTGTAGTGAAGAGACGTTTGCGGAGATGGGTGTTGAAGAGAAGAATCGTTGTTCGCATCGTGCGGATGCTTTTCGCAAGTTTGGGGAATGGTACAAAGGTGTTTAGCAAAGGGCAGCTCCGCTGAGAGGAGAAGTCAGTGTTCTGGGGGCTTCTTGCGTGAGCATGTGGACTGATGACGAAAGGTGAACAGGAACTTTGTCATTCGATGGGCTCCACAAAGTTCGTGGGTCTCCCCTCGTTTTTCAGTTCGTTGCGGTGCAGTGCGGGCCCGCGTTTATTGTCAATGATAGAGGGTAGTGTAGGCTTTATAATTGGTAGGCCCCCGGTATTTTTTCAGAAGGCCATGTTGCTCGTATGTTGAGGACGCTTTCATTTGAAGTTGAGACGGAGGGGAAGTGCGGTCCTTCAAGCGGGTCCATGGTCAAAGTTTGGTTTCGGCAGATAGGAGATGTTAAGAGGTCGTGGCCCCCTCCTAGGTTTCAATGTACCGTGAATATTTGGATCCAAATAGGAGCGCGTCTAGAATCTTAAATAATATTTCTGGTTCAACTTTGAGAGGTGACTGCGTTTAAATCTCTAGGCGTGAGGCTTGATTGTGTGTAGAGCTCACGGGTGAATTCGTACTCTAAGGAAAAGTGTGCGGCAGACATCTCCACTTCTGTGATTGGTCGCATCCACCCTCGTTTTTCTGCGTACTTTGCTGCAACGGCGTTGAATGAGGTGATGCGTTCGAGAAGATCTTGATCAACGCGTGAAAAGGCCGTGGTGAGTTGTTCTTTTGCGCAGGTGCCGGTTTTTTAGATCTGTTTTGACAGGGGTCGGATTTTCATGACGTCGGGGTTGACTAGGTTGGGCGGTTTTCTTCCTTCAAAGAAGGCCACCAGGTTTTCCGCGACCATTTCGGCCATTTTGGAGCGGGTTTCAAGGCTTGCGCTTGATATGTGTGGAGCGACTATTACGTTGTCAAGTTTCAAGAGGGGGTTGTCCACGGGTGTTGGTTCCTGTTCGAAGACGTCAAGTCCAGCCCCAGCAATCCAGCCTTCCTTTAATGCTTTGTACAGGGCTTTCTCATCGACGACAGGTCCTCGTGAATTGTTGATCAGGTAGGCCGTTTTCTTCATGAGCCGGAGTTTCTCTTCATTTATCAAGTGGCGTGTCTCTTTCATCAATGGGACGTGAATGCTGACGAAGTCCGACTCTTTCAACAGCGCGTCTAGGTCGACGCGTTTTGCGCCGAGATCCTTTTCCATCTCTGGTCTCGGAATGACGTCGTAGAAGAGAACTCTCATGTTAAACCCTTTTGCCCGTCTAGCCACGGCGTAGCCGATTCTTCCGGCACCGACGACTCCCAGAGTTGCGCCATAAACGTCTCTACCACTCATCATGTCGGGATGCCAACTAACCTTCCATTGTCCGGTGCGCACGTACTTGTCCGCTTCGACCACGCGTCTCGCGACGGCCATCAAGAGCGCCCACGCAAAGTCTGCTGTGGTGTCGGTGAGCACTTCGGGTGTGTTTGTGACGTAAATGCCCCTCTTCGTGGCTTCTGGTATGTCTATGTTGTCGAAGCCCACTGCCAGCTGGGAAACAATCTTCAATTTGGGTGCTACATCAAAAACTTCTGAGTCTATCTTGTCGGACAAGAGCGTGGCAAGAGCGTCAACGTTCTTTGCCTTCTCTATTATTACTTTTTGTGGTGGCGGCGTATACTCTCGCCAGACTTCAGTGTCAAAGTGTTGCTTCATGATTTTCAACCCTCGTTCAGGAAGTTCACGGGTGACGTAAATCTTCGGTTTTGGCATACAGTTCACCAAGCGATAGTTCGCGGAATTCTTTATTAGCGTTGGCTTATTACACTTACGCATCAACCTTTCAAGAATCTGCAAAGGGCTGCTCGGATGATAAGGATCAAGAATAAGTTGGAACTCATCAATAACGGGGAGACGAAGCTCAACAAGAAAGCAAGGGAGCTAGCCTTGGCAAGCCTAGAAGCGGCAGTGAACGTTGTCAATCCGAGACAGCTGATAGAATCTAGGCTTTCGCTGAAGAATTCCGTCCTAAACGTTGACGGGCACTCTTTTGACTTGGACAAGTTCAGTAACATCTACGTCGTTGGAGGTGGAAAGGCAAGCGGATCGATGGCCGAAGGTTTGGAGCAGGTCCTGGGCAGCCGAATAGCGAGTGGGCTTGTGAACGTTCCTCACGGAACCAAAAACAAGACGAGTGTGATAGAGCTTCATGGAGCGAGTCATCCTGTTCCTGACGAAGCAGGTGTTGAAGGAACGCGGTGCATGCTGAAAATGGTGGATGACGCGGAAGATGATGACTTGGTCATCTGTTTGATTTCGGGCGGAGGTTCTAGCCTAATGCCCTTGCCACGAGACGCAATTTTGCTTTCCGACAAGAGAGCGATAACTAATGCGCTGCTTAAGTCTGGCGCAACAATAAACGAAATCAACACTGTTCGAAAGCACATTTCAGATTTTAAGGGCGGCTGGCTTGCGAAGAAGGCGTATCCCGCAACGGTTTTGAACCTAATTCTCTCAGATGTTGTCGGGGATCCTCTGGATTTTATTGCGTCAGGTCCGACGGTTCCTGACTCTACGACTTTCGTTGACGCTGTTGACGTTTTGAAGAAGTACAGCCTGTGGGCTGAGGCTCCGTCTTCGATTGCAAAGGTCTTGAAAGATGGAGCTAAAGGACTCACCCCAGAAACCCCTAAGGCTGATGACAAGGCGTTCAGGAAAGTGTACAACGTTGTTGTTGGAAACAACAGGTTCTCAAGTTTGGCGGCTTGTGAGCAATTGCATTCAAAGGGGCTGAACACATTACTATTGACTTCAACCATGGAAGGAGAAGCCAGACAAGTTGGAATCTTACTCGCCTCCATTGCTCGCGAAGTTTCAGTCTCTGGAAATCCCGTTCCGAAACCGGCAGCCATCGTCGTGGGCGGAGAAACAACCGTGACTGTGACTGGAAAAGGGCTTGGCGGAAGAAATCAAGAGATATCTTTAGCTGCTGTGTCGAAACTGAATGGACTTGACGGTGTTGTCGTCGCATCTTTGAGCACGGACGGCATTGAGGGCCCTACAGACGCTGCGGGAGCGATAGCAGACGGAAAGACGCTGGCCAGAGCGAGAGAGGAAGGATTGGCTCCTGAAGGATTTCTAGCTGAGAACGATTCTTACCACTTCTTTTCGGAGCTTGGTGACCTTATTTTCACAGGTCCGACTGGTACAAACGTGAACGACATTTCTGTCATAGTTGTCCTGTAGGCTGGTGAGGAAGATGATCGTAAACGTGAAGTTCATCGGGTCTTTCCGAAGTCTTTCTGGCAAAGACAAACTTGCACTCAGATTTGAAGGCTCGTTGCCGCTGAGAAAAGTCATACGAGAGATGGTCGGAGAGCTTCCCAAACTTGGAGAGGCTTTGATTGATCGTGAGCTTGACGAGCCGAAAACGAGCATGCTCATACTTGTGGATGGAAAGGAAATCAGTGTATTGAATGGCTTGGATACGGTGATTAGAGACGGGGATGAAGTCGTTTTTGTTCCAGTCTTGCACGGAGGATGAGAGCACATGCGGCTCTATGCTGTTGAGACACCTATCGTAAAAGCCGGAGATAACTTGGTTGAAATGACTCTTGAATCCATGAAGAGACAGAAACTGCAGCTTGAAAACAATGACGTGCTGGCTTTTACTTCAAAAATCGTCTCTTACGCAGAAGGCCGTCTGGTGAAACTGGAAAATGTCAAGCCTTCTTCAGAAGCGGAGGAACTTGCTAAGAAGTATTCACTGAAGCCGGAGTTTGCCGAGGTTGTTGTACGAGAAGCGGACAGAATCTGCGGCGGGGTGGATAAGGCCGTTTTAACACTCAAGAGTGGAATTTTGACCGCTAACGCTGGCATCGACAACAAGAATGCTCCCAATGATTCTGTGGTTCTGTGGCCGGAAGACCCTCCAAAATGGGCAAAACGGTTCAGAGATGAGATCAGAGCGAAGATTGGAATTCGAGTTGCGGTGTTGGTCGTTGACAGCGGGTTGGTTCCGCTTCGCATAGGCACGACGGGTCTGGCTTTGGCTACTGCCGGATTCGCGCCCATAAGAGAGTGCAGGGGCAAAAAAGACCTGTATGGAAAGCCAATAGTTATGACACGGCAAGCTGTTGCCGATGATTTGGCCTCAGCAGCCCATCTGCTCATGGGTGAGGCTGCAGAGAGAATTCCCATAGTGCTGATCAAGGACGCTCCTTTGGATTTTGATGATGGCGTCTACGGTTCTTCTGACATGATGATGCCGCCCAAAGAATGTATATTCATGAGCACCTTCGAAGGCTGATGTGATAGACGGGAAAGATTAGAAAATGCTTGTTGCTGTCAACTGCGCTTCGAACAGATTTTTCGAAGGCGACCGCCCGTACAGTAGCCGTGAACTTTTCAAGTTTGTTCGAAGAGCGTCTTCGTTGGGGTTCAAGGGGGTTCAGATCGGCCCACTTACAGACTTCGTTCCAATCGAAGGTGCACGGTTGAAAAAGCTTCTTGACGACTTGAGTGTTGAAAGAAACGTGCACGTTGGGGGCATATATGACGCAGAAAGGTTTGTCTCAATGCGGGAGGAATATGTCAAGGCACAAGAGGACGTGCATGACGGGATAAAGCTTTGCAGGGAATTGTCTTCAGCGCTTGTGTCAGTTCACCCACCTTTCTTTGCAGCAGGAAGCACTGTGAGAGAGCAGCTTCGATCAAGAGCGAAAGTGCGTTTTCTTGAGTTGCTGAAAGAAGAGGTTGAGTTTGCAAGTCGAAATCATGTCAAGATAGCTGTCGAATCATTTTGTTATCATCCTTTCATCTTTGGAGGATTGAATGATTTTGCAGAGTTTGTTTCGAAGTTCTCTCGTGAAAAACTTGGGGTTCTGCTTGATTTGGGTCACGTGTACCAGATGGGTTTTGATCTTTCCGAAACAGTTCATAAGTTCGAAGGTAGACTGCTGGACGTTCATGTTCACGATGCCGCGCTGGACAGTGACTATCGGAAAGCAACACATCTGCCGATTGGAAAAGGAACGATCGATTTCCAAGATTTTGTTGGGCTTTTGCGGGAAGTCGGGTATGATGGGTGGCTGACCCTTGAGATACGCGGTTCTGAAGAAGAGATTCTTGAGGGTAAGGAATATCTGGAGAGCCTAGTCTGAAAAGTGATGTTGCGCATCAGACCTTGTCCTTTTTTGCATAGCTTAGCATGGGCAGGAGATTTGTTGTCTTGAGGGCTTTGTACGCAGCTGCTCCTGTCAAAGCTGCAAGGATGGCGATTGTTGTTCTTTCCGCTGGGTAAAGCACTGTCAAAGTTGTCCATGTTGCCTGCCAAGCGCCTATGTTCGGTATTAGGTTAGGCCAGTTGACCATTTCGTAGACTAGGGAGCCTGCGATTTGACTGGCTAGAGTTGAGGTCAGAGAGGTTATGAAGAAGGCTGAAAGGAACTTCGCGTTGTTGTTAGAGCCAAGATTTTTCGTTGCTAATGATTGCAAGGGTGAGACGAGAAGGAGAAAGCCCACTATTTGAAACCACATTTCGAGCGGATATAACCAAAAAGGTCCGACCGAGGGGTAAGAACCGAAAGCAACCAGCAGGCCGACGTACAATAAAGCACAAGGGATTCGTCGGTTCGTGAAAAGTAAGCCTGCAAATAATGCTGCAATTACGCCTGAGGCCAAACTCGGTGGGGAAAACGCGGGATTGAGGAATAACCCTATTATTCCTCCGAGAAACGTGGATGTTGCTCCCAGATACGAGCCGAGTATGATGCCGATTACTGGTGCGATTATTGTTGCTGCGGTTATGGTTTTGCCGAAGAAGCCGAGTATCGGGAACATGGGCAAGAAGGAGAGAACGACGTACAAGGCGGTGAAGCACGCCGTTAGAGCAACTTCTCTCGCTGCGAGCTTTCTGGTCGTTGGCATTCTTTGAAGCCCTTCTTTGAGTGGAAATTTAATTAGCTGACATCGTTTATAAACGGTAACATGCATCGCCCGATAATCACTTTGACGACTGATTTTGGTTTGAAGGACCCTTACGTTGCGGAAATGAAAGCTGTTATTATGAGCATTTGCCCTGACGCTGTTGTGGTTGACGTGACACATCAGGTTGAGAAATTCAATGTGACGATGGGCGCTTACGTTTTGGCGTCGGCGGCGCCTTACTTTCCGGGGGGCACGGTTCATGTGGCGGTCGTGGATCCTGGTGTTGGAACGAGTAGGCGTGGTATAATCGTGCATACAAAAGACGCGTGTTTTGTAGGGCCGGACAACGGCGTGTTGGGCTTGGCCACAGGGAATGCGCTGGAACCAAAGTGCATTTTCAGGATAAGTAACAGGAAGTTTATTCTGTCAAAGGTGTCTAACACTTTCCATGGTAGAGATGTTTACGTTCCGGCAGCGGCTTATTTGGCGAATGGGAAACTGCCGTCTGAGTTTGGACCGAGGATGAGAGGGATGGTGACGCCCGGGTTTGCGAAGGTTGTTAGAGAGAAGGATATGGTTGTCGGTGAGGTGATTCACGTGGACGATTTTGGAAACGTGATTACGAATCTCAGCCGTAGGCATCTTCGACACGTTCAATTTGGGCAGACGATAGACGTCAAACTGAAGGACACTTGGCTGAGATTCAAGTTTTGCAGGACGTACGGTGAGGTTGAGTTGATGAAGCCGTTGGCTCTGATTGGAGGTCATGACTTCTTGGAAATCTCCGTGAATCAGGGTAATGCCGCGGAGGTTTTCGGTGTTAGAAGCGGGAACAGAGTAGCGCTTTGTCTTTCCTAGACGGTTGAACAGCGATTGTCACGCCGTGTCTTGCGGGCCCTTGGTGAATGTTACTGATAAAGGGTAGGGTAGGCTTTATCAGTCGTAGCCCCCCCGTATTTTTTCAACCAATCATGTTGCCGCCATGTTAGAGGCGCTGGCGATAGAGGCTGAAATGAGGTGAGAGTGCGGTCCTTTACACGGGCCCATCGTGACAAGTACTTGACTTCACACGTAAAACCCGTCGCTTGCGAATCCTAGACTGTTTTTCCGTAGTCTCTTGCCACAGCAAACACGTCAAGGATGTTTGTGACGTTGTCCTTGTTCAAGTCTGCCACAGCGTTCCAGTTTGGGTCTCCAGGTTTGGAACCGAAAGCTTTTGCGATTATGAAAATATCGAGGATGTTCACTGAGCCGTCCTTGTTCAAATCGGTAGACAGTGAATAGGTTGCCCGCATCAATGGATAACGATCTGTGTTGTTTGCATCGATGATGTAGGGTGTGTCGCCGATGCCATCTTGGTTTGCATCTGTTCCATCGTAGTCGCTCCAGTAGTTTCCGCCGGAAGGATAGCCATCATCCCAAACATTTGCGGATGGATTGAGATTGTACTACAATTTTCTGAGACCTCACAGTGCTTTGAACGGAAAAACTCCAGCACAGAAAGCGAATATAGGACTCGATGAAGCAAAATGGTTGACGCTGATCAAGAAGGCAAGTCAGTTTCAGAGGTTTGAGACAAGTTCTTAAGGCGTAATGAGATTCTTATTCAAGCATGTCTAGGAGCCCCTTCGAGTCAAACATGCTGTTTTATGGCGATAACCTAGAAGTTCTCAGAAAGCATTTTCCAAATGAAAGTGTCGATCTAGTCTATCTCGATCCGCCGTTCAACAGCAAGGCTGACTATAACATACTTTTCAAGGAATCTACAGGTGAACAGTCAGCCGCCCAGATTCAAGCGTTCAGTGATTTTTGGCATTGGGATAAGACAGCCGAGAAGACGTATCTGGAATTACAAGAAGATCCGAATCTAACCGAGATGATTCAGTTTCTCAAAGCACATCTAGGCAGAAACGATATGATGGCTTACCTTACTATGATGACAATTAGATTGCAAAAACTTCATGAAGTTTTGAAATCGACAGGTTCAATATACCTTCATTGTGACCCAACATCAAGTCATTACCTCAAGATGGTAATGGATGGAATATTTGGCGTAAAATCCTTCAGAAATGAAATAGTTTGGAGAAGATCATTCACTCATGGAGATACAAAACAGGGGGCAAGGCATTTTGGCCGATGCACTGACTCTTTGCTTTTCTATGTCAAGACTGATTCAGCTACTTGGAATCCACAGTATACACCATATTCTGACGAAGCATTGAAGCGAGATTATAAATACACCGAAGAAGGAACGGGCCGTGTTTATAGACTCGCTCCAGTTGATGGTCCAGGTGGAGCTAGCAAGGGGAATCCATATTACGAGTTTCTCAGAGTGAAAGGGTACTGGCGTTTCAGTCAGGAAAAAATGCAGAAACTGTATGAGGAGAAGAAAATAGTAAGGTCTTCGACGGGCAAGTCACTTAGTCAGAAAATGTATCTGGACGAAGCGAAAGGTAGACCAGTAGACAATCTATGGGATGATATTAACAGAATCTCTCCGACTTCATCTGAGCGACTTGGTTATCCGACTCAGAAGCCGCAGGCATTACTTGAACGATTAATACAAGCTAGTAGTAATGAAGATGATTTGGTACTTGACCCGTTCTGCGGTTGCGGAACAACCATCATGGCTGCTCAAGAATTGAAGAGAAGATGGATAGGAATAGACATTACTCATCTTGCGATTTCTCTTATTAGGTCACGTCTCAAAGAGATTCATGTTTTGGCAAACAAAGACTACAAAATTATTGGCGAACCCGCAGACTTTGAAAGTGCTAGAGAATTGGCTGAGACTAACCCCTTTCAGTTTCAATGTTGGGCTATATCTCTTATAGATGCTAGACCAGCAGGACAATCAAACGGAAGCCGGCAAGCAAAGAAGGGTGCAGACAAAGGGATAGACGGATGGCTAACTTTTCGAGAGGCTGAAAACCTCAATCTGAAAAGAATAGTGGTTCAAGTCAAAGGCGGAACACATATAGGGGCTCAAATTGTGAGAGACTTGCTTGGAACAGTGCAATCTACCAAATCGACAATGGGCATACTCATAACTTTGTACGAGCCTACAGAACCAATGAAACAGGCAGCAATGGAAGCAGAATATTATGAGTCTCCAACATGGGGTCACAAATATCCAAAGATTCAGATTCTAACTATTCCAGAACTGCTTAAGGGCTCTAAACCCATCCTGCCTCATACGCATTAGGGCTCTTTTACAGACAAACACATGTGCGCTCGTTTCAGATTTCTTCAAATATAACAAATGATACTTGTTTTTCCGAAAATCTTAAGTTCCATTGATTGTTGCATACTGTATTAATGGCATGGGTGAATGCTATGGGCGAATTTCCTGAAGATATTGTTAAACAAGCATGGGCTAGAGCTAATGGACATTGTGAGTGTCGTAGGACAACTCACGATCATGACTCTGTACGGTGCAACAAAGAACTCGTTTGGGAAAACAGAGGGCGCGAAACAGGAAGAGGCGCGTGGGAAGCTCATCATACAGTCAGTCAAGAAGCGGGAGGACAACCCATACTCTCGAATTGCGAAATACTATGCTGGAACTGTCACAGCAATACATTCTGATTCTACTTCAACATTCCTTTCTTTTTCTGCTCGTTGACTCGGTCAAGTCTTGAAGCCCAAAAAAGCGCCGACAGTTAACAAACTTCTTTAAGCGCCTAAGAGTTAACGGAACCAGTCAGAGCATTCCTTATAGGCTAGTTTAACCAATCGTCTATTGGAGAAAGCGAGAAATCAGACATAAGATGTCCGTTGTCAGGAGACATCTCCACTTATCCTGGGTTCAAATCCCAGCGGTCATTTTGAATTCTAGAACCTAACTTGCCAAGCTCCGCGCAAGTCGCTAGTCATCGATCGATCTCTTTTAGCGCGTGCAACTCGACTAGAGCTTCAGCTTCTTGAAGATTTTAACAAGCAAAACAACTGCTCCAATGAGTACATACAAGATGAATAACCAAGATTCAACAAATCCCGTGCTTGACATTATCCACATGCCAAACAACCATCCCAAAAGATACCAGAATCCCCACGATTCCATTGCAAGAACTACGAGTATGCTTCCGACAAAGAACAATACCTCAACTAGCTGGAATATCACCACGTAGTGGGATGGCACAATAGGGAGTTTGGGAATGATGCCTATAACGGCAGATAGAATAATCCCCTCTAACACTTCTACTACTGCACTACCGAATCCGCTCTGAATGTCGTCTGACATATTTGTAATGCGTCTTCTTCCAGAATACGTGCTTCTTCTGCTTAAAAACTTGGTGAAAGAGGAAAAATAGGACGACATCGGCGTCTTTCAAGGGCTTTGTATTCTACATATGTAGGATTATTTCTTGGGCGATTGCTAATCTGAGACTTGATTAAAGCAAACGCGCTCTGTAAGTCCTTTTGAGCCAGTTTACAGTTTGCTTGGACTTTAGAAGATGGTGTTGTGGCGCCTCAGAATCAATTTAATGTCAAATCATCTTGGGAAAAAAGAACCGAACTTAAATCCCTTCATACTGACGTGATATCATCATAGGCGCCATGATTATTTCGACTTTCACCAGCTAAGTCTTATGAGAAACCGTTGAGTTAAAGCTCGCTACCCAAGGACGGACTGCTCATTGCCAAACCAAAGCAGTGTTGATTAGTTTCAGCTATAACTTTTCCGCAACGAAGTTGTTTGAGACTCGCGTTTCTCGCCAGTCCTCCGACGCGCACGTTCAGCCCTTCATTGAAAACGTGAAAAGCTTGTGATTGCATGGTCTAAACGTAAAATTGGATTAGGTGCAGGTAAAATGGTTAAATACTAATTCTTTTTTTATCCTTATTTTCCTTTCAGATTAGGTGGTTTGAGTGAGCTCTATCTTTGCGAAGAGAATGGAAACTCTTGGAACAGAAACAGCCTTTGAAGTGCTTGCAAAGGCGAAAGCCCTTGAGAAGCAGGGAAAAGACATTGTGCATTTAGAGATCGGCGAACCGGATTTTGACACGCCCAAGAACATCAAAGACGCCGCTGCAAAAGCCCTTAACGCAGGGTACACGCATTACACGCCATCAGCGGGAATTCCTGAACTGAGACAGGCCATCTCAGACTACATCTCGAAGACCAGGAACCTGCAGGTCAGCCCAGACGAGGTTGTTGTGACCCCTGGCGGGAAGCCGATAATGTTTTTCAGCATACTGGCACTTGTAAACCCGGGCGAAGAGGTTCTCTACCCGAACCCGGGCTTTCCGATCTACGAATCCCTGATAAACTTTGTCGGAGCAAAACCGGTGCCTATACCGCTCAAGGAAGAGAATGACTTCAGCCTTGACCCTGAATACGTCAAAAAGATGATAACGAAGAAGACAAAGATGATAATCCTCAACTCTCCGGAAAATCCGACTGGAGGAGTCATCACCAAGAAGGAATTAAAGATCATAGCAGACTCTATCTCGGACAGGGACGACGTGTTCGTGCTTGCGGATGAGATCTACAGCAGAATAATCTATGAGGGTAAACACGAAAGCATCACCCAGTTCGACGGAATGAAAGACAAAACTATTCTTTTGGACGGCTTTTCAAAAACGTATGCGATGACCGGGTGGAGACTCGGCTACGGCGTGATGAGAAAGGATCTGTCCCTAAAAGTTGCGCAGCTAATGACGAACTCTAACTCCTGCACCAGCACTTTCACGCAGATGGCCGGCGTCGAAGCTCTAACAGGACCGCAAACAGAACCGGAAAGAATGGTTGCCGAATTCCGGAAGAGAAGAGAGGTCATAGTTTCCGGTCTGAACAACATCGAAGGCATAACGTGCAAGAAACCGCATGGAGCGTTCTACGTGTTTCCAAACATAACAGGTACAGGCATGGATTGCCGCAGACTCGGAGATCATCTTCTCAACAATGCTGGCGTCGCAGTTTTGCCGGGAACATCCTTCGGAAAATACGGTGAGGGCTACCTGCGCTTGTCCTTTGCCAACTCAGTTGAAAACATCAAGAAAGCCTTAGACCGGATATCAAAGGCTGTAAAGAAACACTGAATTCCTTACTCTTCCACTTTTTCTTCTGTCAGCGTTTCAACTATGTCTGATGCCAACTGCACCAGGTTATCCGCCTGTTTCATGGCTCTCTCGCCGTCGATTTCCTCAAGCTGCGCCAGTTGCTGAACCATCTCTTCGATCTCAACGAGAAATTTCAAAATCGGATCATCAATTGCTTGATTCTTCGTCTTTTCAGCGGTCTCCCTCACGACGATCTCCACGAAGGCCGGCTCTCCGAAGCTGTAGTAGATGGCGTTTCGAGCCTTTCTAATGGCTTCAAGAACTAGACTTGGAGCCATGTACGGCATCCTTTTCGCAGCTGCAAGCTCCGCCTTTGCCTCACGAAGGTATCTGAGAGCCCAACCCTTTCTGTAATCGTCCATCATTTTTCTTCGCTTCTATTCGATCCCAGCAGAATTAACCGGGTTTAAGATCACGCGACTTCCTCTTCTTCTAAGGTTTCCTCAGGCAATTCCTTTGCTTCCGCAGCATAAAACCGCGTTATGTACCCGGCGATCTGGTTTCTCACCTTCGGTGTTCCGCCTGTTACCAGACTGTTAACGGCGTGCTTGTTATTTTCAAAATCAGCCGAGAACTTGTCAGGAAAACGTCTAATAAGCTCCTTGGCCGTCCGTTTGATCTGTTCTGTCCGTACATTCCCCAAACATGTGTTCCTCCAAGCAAGTATCAGCCACGCTGTCCTCCGTGATTCAAGATACTTGGAAGTAACCTCTCATAAACACAGTCAAGCTAATTTAACCTTACGATGGGATCGTACAGATTAGCCGTGTATAGGTATGGGTTACTCTCGAAAGACGCGCGCCTGCCAAGCGTAATTTCCAGAATCTATGATATATTACTTCATCAAATTCTTCACACAAAGCGGCGAGTCAGTTCTCTATCCTATGCTCTTCATCCGACCAACTCCCGTTGCCCTCGACATACGCGTTGGCGTCAGACTTATTTGTTGAATCTGAGTCACTTATGTCATGGGTAGAGGGAGCTGTCAATCTCAGGACTGAGAGACTCGGCAGTGGCAAGGCTAAGATTACTGTACAGGATGCTCAGAGCCTCTCCTCTTCTCCTCACAGGAACCATAATAGTCTCATCGTTTGCTGCAATAGCCCTGCTGGCTCCAGTACTTGCTCCCCCAACGTCGTCAGACCCTTACCTCTGTCCCTACGAAGGCCCCCCCACCACTGGCCCTATTTTTTACCATCCCCCGCCAACCCTCCCGAGTTCTGAGCATCCCTTCGGCACGCTGCTCGGATACGACTTGTACTACGGATGCATCTGGGGCGTTAGAATAGCCTTCTACGTAAGCATCCTAGTCACCGTCTTGTCGTTGGCAGTTGGCCTGTGCATCGGGAGTGTTGCAGGTTATCTTGAAGGTATAGTGGACGAGGTTCTGATGCGCTTCACTGACGCGTTCTTCGCCTTACCGGGCATCTTGTTCGTCTTGTTAATCGTGACCGCCCTGCCTTTGCGGCTGGAACTGAACCTTGGCTTGTTTAACCTGACGCTTGCCATGTCTAGCTTGGACAGGATAATTCTGGGATTGGCCATAGTTGGGTGGCCTCAATACGCAAGAGTCATCCGTGGCGAGATAAAGAAGGTGAAGCAGCAGGATTTTGTTGAAGCGGCCAAGGCTGTTGGATGTTCTAGGCTGAGGACACTGACGAAACATATACTGCCTAACTCGATAAACCCCGTTTTGAGCTTGATGTTTCTAAACATGGGTGGCGTTCTGATAGCAGCTTCAACGATCAGCTTTCTTGGATTTGGCCCGGGAGAGGGTTATGCTGAATGGGGATCCATCATCGCTGGGGCACGAAGCTGGTTGATCTTCATGCCAGAAACCTCCCAGTTTGTGTGGCTGTTTCTAATGCCCGGAGTTTTTCTTTCAGCCTTTGTACTGGGGTGGAGCTTGCTTGGAGACGCTTTGATGTATGTTATTGACCCGGCTTATGGGAGGAGGTTGAATGTTTGGGGCTAGCGAGGTTCATCTTGAGAAGATCGATTCTGATGGTTTTGACGTTGTTCGTGCTCACTCTGGCTATTTACTACACGACAACCTTTTTCTCTCCTACACAAAGAGCGGCCATGTTCATCTCGACCACCACGATTAGTCCTGAACGAGTCAATCTGGATGAACTGGCTAGAAA
>Ga0315279_10005348_pt1 | contig 16714 bp, 20 predicted proteins | sample YL17G06_20_MG_FD_203694 | JGI IMG/M metagenome (GOLD analysis project Ga0315279, IMG submission 203694) | Sediment microbial communities from Yellowstone Lake, YNP, Wyoming, USA - YL17G06_20 | ecosystem: Environmental > Aquatic > Freshwater > Lake > Sediment | place: USA: Wyoming | collected...
AAGCTCCTCAAGAGTACGCCTGGAGTGGGGCCTGTGGTATCACGGTCTTTTTTGTCCGGATTGCCCGAATTGGGAACGATTAACGGCAAGAAGATTTCAGCCCTCGTAGGGGTTGCTCCCTTTAACTACGACAGTGGGAAGTTTAAGGGGAGGCGCCGAATCTGGGGCGGGAGGGAACATATCCGCTCTATTCTATACATGGGTACAGTTGCAGCCGTTCGGTGGAATCCCATCATCCGCTCATTCTTTCTTCGCTTGGTAGGGGCAGGGAAATCCAAAAAGGTTGCCTTAACGGCTTGCATGCGAAAACTCTTGGTAATGTTGAATGCCATCATAGCTTCAAATGAGCCTTGGAAATATGGGAAAGTCGTTTATTAAAAAATCGACATTCCCCTCTTGACAAATAATACGGTTGCTCACCCCCACCCTCTCCCGCATGGGGAGAGGGCAGTATCGTTTGCTTTGAGCCTTCGGCTTTGAGCTTTCAGCTTCCGTTCTATTGCCTTCCTAGTAGTAGCGCTTCTCCTCGACGTGGTCCTCGACGAGGTCGATTCCCCACTCTCCGAGTATCTTCGAGACAGCTCGCTCACCACTCTCAATACAATTCGGGACGCCCACTCCTCTGTAGCTACCGCCGGCGAGGGCGAGGCCTGGAATCTGGGCGCTGCGATCCTCGATGAGTGTGATGCGGTCGAGATGCCCGAGCGTGTACTGCGGCATGCCGAGGTGCCATCGAAAAAGTCGATTGAAGAGCGGCTTTGCAAATGGATTAAGACCCAGAATGTCATGAAACTCGGCAAGGACTGTCTGAACGAGCTCCTCGTCCGAACGCTTCAAAATCTCCTGATTGTGCGGACCTCCGACGAAGCCGCGTAGTAGCACCTTGCTCTTTGGTGCACGGCCTGACCACTTGGTGGAGGAGTAAGTAGCCGCCATCAGCGCACGGTTCTCTACGAGGGGACACAGGACCCCGAATGCATTCAGATCGAAACCAACCTCGTTCTCGTTGAAGGCAATCGAAATGGTCGCCGAGGATGAAGTCGGTATGGCAGCGAGTGCGTCTGCAATGGCCTCGTCAAGTGGGCGAAGGAGCGGCTCAGCCGTCCATGACTCGGTGGCCACGATGACCGCATCCCCATCAATGAAGGAACCGTCAGAGAGCAAGGCACGCCATCCACCTTTGGAGAGACGCTGGAGCGAGCTGACGGAAACACCCAGTCGCATGCGCTCACGGCCTGCGGCGTATGCCATGCTGTCTGTGAGTTGCTGCATGCCATTGACAAACGATGTGAAGAACGTCCGAGGCTTCTCGCCTGTCTTGGCTGGATACTTGCGCCTCATCTCCTCGACATTACGACGGACAGCGATGAAGGCCTTCAACAGCGACCCGTAATTCTGCTCCATCTCAAGGAGGCGTGGGAAGGTCGCAGCAAGCGACATCTGTTTTGGATCGGAGGCGTGGACACCGCCGACGAGCGGCTCGGCAAGGCGATCGAGGCACTCACGGCCCATCCGGCGGACCACAAAACTCTCAAGCGTCTCGTCGTTGAACTCGCCCGGTGCAATCTTCTTCGGCGGAATGAGGAGATCCATAGCCATCCGGATCTTACCGAGCCACGAGAAGAGGCCGGTCGTAGCAAAGGGCACGAACTTTGTGGGTGCAAACATCATGACACCGTCGGGCATTTGATGAAGTTTACCACGAGACAGGATCCACGTACGCCTCCGGGAGTCATCGGTCGGCAACTCGTCATCGAAAATCCCTGTGAGCTTCGCGATGCGGTGACAGGCTGGCTTTTCAGTCAGGAAACAATCCGGACCGCCGTCCACGATGAACCTGCCCTTCTCCGAGGGATCCGGCACGATCTCCGTCTGAATCTTGCCTCCGAGGCGCGGGTCCTTCTCGATCAAAATGAACTGGACATCGTGGCCCTCGGACGCGGCCCGCGTGACTTTGTAGGCTGCACCAAGTCCAGCAACGCCGCCGCCAATAATGATGATCCGTTTCATGTTTATTTCCTACCTTAAAAATAATTCCAGCTAATACTCTCCCCTCCCTTGGCGGGAGGGGATGATGGGGAGGGGGAAAATTTATTTATCCACCCTCACCCCTACCCTCTCCCATCAAGGGAGAGGGGATGAGTTGTGTATATGTTCTTCCACAATGGCAGTAAGCGCCTCGATAAATCGCTCAGAATCATTGAGGGAAGGAGACCGTCTTAATACCATTCCCATGGATTCTGCTTTTTCTCGATAGAAGATATCAATATCGTAAAGGACTTCAATGTGATCTGAAACAAATCCGATTGGAATGATGAGGACTTCACGGACCTTTTGATGAGAGAGTTCGGTTAGTATGAACTCGACATCTGGACCTAACCATTCCTCTGGTCCTATCCCTCTGCTCTGAAAGGCAATATGCCAAGGAAGGGGTTCAATCCTTTTAAGAACCTCTCTGACGCTCGCTTCCATATCCTTGACGTAAAATTCATTTTCAACAAGGGATTTTGGAAGACTATGTGCAGAGAAAATGGAATGAACCCTCTTTCTCTCTTCTGGAGTGAATGGTCTCAACCCTTCCTCAATCTTTTCCTGAATCGCCCCGAGAAAGAGAGGATGCAAATGCCATCCCTCGATAAAAGAAATTTCCATTTTCCCTTCCAATCTTTCTTGGGCCTGTTTTACTTCTTCGATGTAAGCTCCCGTGCTTGCGCGGGATCTAAAAGGTGCCATGGGAATAGCAATCACCTCCTGGATTCCATCCCGAATAATTTCTCTCAATGTCTCTTCAATCAATGGTTGCCCATAACGCATTCCCACATAGGATTTAAATGGGTAGCCCCTCGAATTAAGGCTGTTTTCCAGAGCTCTGGCTTGCTTCAATGTAATCTCTGGTAAAGGTGAAAAACCCCCGATCAGCCGATAGCGTTCTTTGACCCTTTCCAATTGTTCTGGAGAAGGTTTTCGACCCCTGAAGAGACGAGTTAAAAATGGCTCCACTTCATCAAGAGAGCGAGGCCCCCCGAAGGCTAAGAGGAGAATGGCTTTCATCAGTTACCTTTTACTGTAATGATGGACAGCTTCTATCAAGGCAGCCACATGATCAACGGGTGTATTTGGAAGGATTCCATGGCCGAGGTTGAAGATATGCCCGGGCCGACCATCCATACGATCAAGGATCCGTTTGACTTCCTTTTCGATCAAATCCACTGGGCCGAATAGGACAACCGGGTCGAGGTTTCCTTGGATGGCGACATCGTACCCAAGACGTGCCCAAGCCTCGCCAATATCCACGCGCCAATCCACTCCAATAACATCCCCACCTGCCCGTTTCATCAGCTCTAGAAGCGTTGAAGAGGAAGTGGCAAAATGAATCAAAGGAACTTTTTTATCTACACCATCAATAACTTTTTTAGAATAGGGAAGAACATATTCTTCATAATCGTGTGGGCTCAAGCAACCCACCCAAGAGTCGAAAAGCTGAAGGGCCTGTACACCCGATCGAATCTGAGCATTGAGATATCGAATGAGCACCTCCGAAATCTTTTCCATCAAAACATTCCATGTGGGACGGTCCTGAACCATTAAACCTTTTGTGAGGATGTAGTTTTTAGAATGGCCTCCTTCAATGATGTAACTGGCAAGGGTGAAAGGAGCTCCTGAGAACCCGATCAAGGGAATCTCCCCTTCTAATTCCTTTCGCACGATCCGAATCGCTTTCATCAAGAAAGAAATTTCCTCTTCTGGTTCAATGACCCTCAGCTTCTCAACATCCTTCCTCTCCCGGAGGGGATGGTGAAAGACAGGGCCTTCCCCTTTTGCAAACTCAAACTCCACCCCCATTGGCTCCAGGGGAATGAGGATATCTGAAAAGATGATGGCCGCATCCAGTTTAAATCTTTCAATGGGCTGAAGCGTCACCTTTGCTGCCAGTTCAGGATTCTTGCACATTTCTAAGAAAGAATATTTCTTTCGGAGTGCTCGATACTCCTTCATATACCGACCCGCCTGGCGCATCAGCCATACGGGCGTATATTCTGTCGCCTCTCTGCGGCATGCTCTAAGAAAGGGGTATTGATCTTTATTAATTCTCATCCGTCTTTCGCCTCAATTTACATAATACCACACATTGAAATAAAACAATTAATCACCAATAACCAAGCACCAATAATCAGATAATACCCAATATCCAATTCTCAACATCTAAAACTTTGTTTGAATATTGGATATTGGAATTTGTTTGGAGCTTGGAATTTGGTTATTAGAATTTCATCTATTCCAATTTCTAAGCAACTGAACCAGCAATCTTACTCCAACACCTGTACCGCCTCGTGGGATATAGGGCCTCTCTTTTTCGATCGATGCCGGTCCAGCAATATCGAGATGAACCCATGGAACTTTTTCCACAAATTTGCTCAAGAAGATTCCTCCGATGATGGCGCCTGCGGCCCGAGTTCCCACATTCCTGAAATCAGCCACATCACTTTTCAGATAGTCAAAATACTCATCCCAGAGAGGCATTCTCCAGGCCTTTTCGCCTGTTTTTGAAGAGGCTTCTTCGATCCGTTTCAAAAGGGACTCATCATTTCCGAAAAGTCCAATCGCATAATCTCCCAAAGCAATCACACAGGCTCCGGTCAGGGTGGCCAGATCAATGATTGCCTTTGGTTGATACCGTAAACTATAAGTCAGGGCATCTGAAAGAATAAGTCTTCCTTCTGCATCGGTACTGATGACTTCTACGGTCTGCCCGGAAAGGGTTTTCAGGATATCACCAGGTTTATATGCCTTTCCACTTGGAAGATTTTCCGTCGCTGGCAGTATACCCACCAGATGAAAGGGAAACTGGAGTTTGGAGGCGGTTTGCATGGTGGCCAAGACAGCTGCAGCCCCTGACATATCGTCTTTCATCCGATCCATATTCTCTGAAGGTTTGATCGAGATCCCACCACTATCGAAAGTAATCCCTTTTCCTATTAAAGCGATCGTATCCAATCCTTTCCCTTTATTATATTCCAAGACGATAAACTTCCCAGGCTCCTGACTTCCCTTGGCCACAGCAACAAAGGCTCCCATGCCCATTGTCTCTGCCTGACTTACCTCCAATACCTGAATTTCCATGGAATGGTCTCTCGCAATCTTCTGAGCTTTTTCAGCTAAAACCGTGGGAGTGACCTGATTGCTGGGGCCATTGACCAGATCCCTTGCCATGCAAACCGCTTCTGAAATAATTTGTCCCACTCTCAGACCATCAGCGATCCATTGAATGTCTTCGTCTTTCTCTCCAAGGAGAACCAATTCTCCGATCTCCTTGATCTTATCCCGCTCAAGCGTCTTAAATTCATTGAACTGGTAAACACCGAGGAGGAGCCCGGTTACAAAGGATTCAGCCAGCTCCGCCTCTGAAAGGCCATCCAATTTCTTTATCGGAAATGCAAATTGTTTAATCCCTGAATTCCGGATGTACTGGCCGGCTTTTGAAGCAGCCCCCCGCCATTTCTCCAAATCGAACTCCTCCTTTTTGCCCAAACCGGTTAGCACAACCCTTTTCGCGGGAAGGGCACCCTGGGTGTAAAAGAGGCGAGTCTCGAATAACTCTCCTTTGAAATCTCCCTGTTTCATCAGAGTGGATATAAATCCTTTCCACTTCAGATCCACACTCTGAATCGGACCTTCCAGTGGCTCAGGAGATTCAAAAGAAAAGAGGAGAAGGAGTTCACAGGGATACTTTTCGGCTCTGCCCTTTTCAACTCGGATGTCCATAATCATCCTCTCCTATTCTCTTTCTTTCAGCTTTGTGATTGTAATGGATCGACTCTCCTCCACGGTTGAAAATTCCTTTACCTTATTCGCCAAAGAAGGAGGCCAACCTCCTCGACCGATGACCCTTGCCAGCATCCAGGGATTTAAATCAGAAACCTCCATCCACTTCCCGGCCTTCTTGATGATCTCATCCAGTGTTTTTCGATGGGGGTCACTCTTTAAAGGATATTTCTCCTTCATCTCAATCTTAATCTTGGCCACATGATCGCTTCCGAAGATCGCCTCAAGTTCCTCCCTCTGAGCATAGGCATAAAGGGCCTCTTCTATCTTGGCCAATTCAGCGTCGACCTCTTCATTCAAGAGCCTCTTCCTTTCTTTCATCTCCACATATTGGTTCACCAAAGCCACTCCTTCCTCGTTCAGATATTCATTGGGTGGAAGGTCTCCCACTGCAACGAGGTGTTTCCTTTTTGGGCAGAACCCCTGATAATCGCACCAATTACAAAGAGGTCCCTCTTTAGGGAGATATTGTTTGTCCGTCTCAATCCTCCTGATGAGTTCTAAAGTTGCCTGGCGAAGCTGATGGAGTTGCCCAGGTGTCCTGGAAGAATGGATTTCGGTATCGAAGGTAAGGTAGTGCCAGATCAGTCTGACCTCCTGGACCCCCTGCCATTTTTCTGCCACCCCCATTTGATAGAGAGCCAATTGCCGGTCTGACTTAACATCATCCTGAGACGGAAGCCTGTTGGAGGTTTTATAATCGTGGATTTCGAGAACAGAACTATCCATCAAGGTCAAACGGTCAATGAAACCTCGAATCCAATAACCCTTTTCTTCTTCCAGAGGGAAATAAATATATTCTTCAAGGCCTAAGGTTTTTCCCTGATCGAAGGGAGCATAACGTTTGTAATAATCCGTGATACATTTCTCTCCGAGACGGCGGTAGTCTTCGGCACTATAATCCTTTCGTACAATCTGAATCATATCATTCCAATTCTTCTCCCAACTCTGTTGGTAGAAGTTGAGGAGTTCTTCCAAGGTGCTAAGTTTGGTCACCTTCAGATCTCGGTAGAGTTTCTCCAAGGCATCGTGAACCCTTGAACCCATGAACGCCTCAATGCCTTCGGTCTCAACCTCAATCTTATCGATATAGACGAGCCTGTACTTATGGGGACAGTTTTCATAGGTAGAAAGTTGAGAGTGAGAATAGGTTGGCATTGTTTATCTCCTTCTCTGCCCTTAGCAGAGTCTAATTTTTCCTATCTTCAATAGGGCAATATTATTTACTTTTAACAAGAAAAAATACTTCTGTCAAAATCCATTTTCCCCTTGAAAAATGGGCGGGGTGTATGGTTATATAGATTTTAGGCTTCAAATTTCTTATCTCAGACTTGCTGAGTGAGGCATAGAAGATTAAATTGGAAGTGGAATTGAGAAATTTACAGAACCTTATCATCGAATGCCAGAAGTGTCCCAGACTCGTTGATTACCTGAAAGATATTTCCAGACATAAACCGAAAAGATTTCGGGATTGGGACTACTGGTCAAAACCCCTCCCCAGTTTTGGAGACCCAGATGCCCGGGTTCTGATTGTTGGACTGGCTCCTGCCGCCCAGGGTGGGAATCGAACAGGGCGGATGTTTACAGGGGATCGGAGTGGAGAATGGTTATTTAATGCCCTTTTCAAATTCGGTTTCGCCAATCAACCCAATTCCCTTCGAAGGGATGATGACTTTAAATTAAACGATGGCTATATTACCGCAACGATTCGATGCGCTCCGCCCCAGAATAAACCTCTGCCGGAAGAGATAGAGAACTGCCGACCTTATTTTTTAAAGGAACTCGATCTCCTAAAAAATGTTAAAGTCTTCATCCCATTAGGTCAGATCGCTTTTACTCAAATCCTGAAAACCCTAAGACAAATGGGCTTTGGGGTTCCTCCTTTGGCTTTTGGACATGGAAAAGTCTATCCCCTTCCAAACGGGCAGACGATCATTACGACTTATCATTCAAGCCAGCAAAACACTCAGACAGGGAAACTCACGAGACCGATGTTTTACCAGATTTTTAAATTGGTCAATAAGAAATTACGAGTTTAGAGTTATGAGTGTTGAGTTAAAAAAACTTTAACTTTGAGTTTTCAGCGTTGAGCCTGACTTTATGGCTTTTCGAATTCCCATTGAGGATTGGATTGACCTTCACACTTTCTCTCCTAAGGAGATCCCTTCTCTTTTAGAGGAGTATCTCTTGGAATGCCAGAAGAAAGGGTTCAGAGAGGTCCGAATTATCCATGGAAAAGGGAAAGGGATCCAGCGGAACATCGTCCATTCTTTTCTCAAAAAGAGTCCTCTCATTGAATCTTCCAAAATGGCTTCACCCGAGGAGGGTTCATGGGGCGTCACGATCGCATTTTTAAGACCGATCTCTTAATTTTAAGCTCTGATTTGGAGATGGAATGGGTCATGGCGAAAGGTCAGAGGATGATTCAGGGGGATGAGATACTCATAAAGGGGACCTTTGAAGATTAAGCTTAATGTTAATTTAATATAGTGGCAGGTGGACTTTGGAAGCATTTACAGTCCACCTGCCTATTTTTTTAAAAATTTTTTAAAAGGTCCCGTAAACGACCGACAACCTTGCCCAAAGCGGTTATGGGGCTATTACCCTTTTGAAGGTTTTTCTTTCTCTTTTTCGTAGGCCTCCTTACCAGCTTCAAAAGCCGTTGTGAGTAAAGATTTTTTTTCTTCAAAAATTTCTTTCCCTTTTCCCACAGTAGAGGTCACCTTGCCTTTTACCTGCTCAGCATACCCGGCTGCCTTTTCTTTAGCATCTTCTGCCAGTTCTTTAATCTTCCGTCTGGCTTCCTCCCCAGGCTGAGGAGCTAATAGCATTGCGACACCGGCGCCGACCAGACCTCCAATGAAAAAAGCAAGAATAATAGAACTTGCACTATGATTCCTTTCTTCATTTCCCATGACTTACCTCCTTTTCTTTTGCTCTATGGCGAAAAACAAATTCACATGATCGCTACCCTACTTGAAAAGATTCTTTAAAAGAATCCAGAGTCCAGCTTTAATCCCAGCTTTTAGACCGGAGGCTTCAACAGCCGCCGATGAAGTGATCTCATCTACCACGTTGACCACATGCTCGACGTCTCCCGTTACATGCTTCACGCTCTCTCCAACATTTTTCAAGGCCCCCGAAAGCACCTTCATATCTCCAGTCATCACTGTGACATTGTTCACCACTTCCCTCACGCTTTTAAGAGTTTCCTGGAGTTCAACAACCGTCGGTTTCAAAGAATTATCAGTTGTCTTCACCAGCTCCGTTAAGGCTCTTATTGCCTTTCTTAACTCCAACATTACCACTATAAAAATAATCACTGCGACAATAATTGCAAGGATGATTAGACCCCAAAAGAGATTACTCATCTTCCCTCTCCCTCCGCATCGTTCTTCTTATTGCCTTTTATTTGTCATTATACCAAATTTTTCCCTTTATCGATAGTTTTATTTTTCATCCCTGTACCAGGCATAGGAAGAATCTAATCGATTTGAAAAACTCCTTTACAATAACCAATTTAATGCCATAATGAATAAGACGAAGGGTCCCAGACGGAAATTCTGCTAACGCTATGTCCTCGAACCCTATATGATCTGCAGGACATCAAAGAATTAAAAAAAGATAGGAAGTAGATCGTTGAAGAAGGTATTGATTTCATATTTCAGCAGAACAGGGAAAACCAAGCAGATGGCAGAATATATTGCTGAAGGGATTCGAATCAGTGGACACAACGCAGAGCTCAAGAAAATATCTGACATAAAAAGTGAAAAAGAGTTAGCGGGATATGATGGGTACATTGGGGGTGCGCCGACCTATCACAGAGCTATGCCTGGACCTGTTGAAACTTTTCTGTTCTTAGCACAAAAAGTAGACCTCCAGGGAAAGGTGGGGGGAGCTTTGGGGTCTTATACTCACAGCGGCGATGCACCCAAGATGATTTTTGACACCATGGAGTTTTTATTCAAAATGAACATGGTGGACTTAGGTCCCTTTAATCTATTGGAGCACCTGGTGGACACAAGAGAGGGAATGAAAGCCTGTCATGATTATGGGAAAGCCATCGGTCAAAAAACTGGGGGTTTAATATAAAGAAAAATGGTTAAATTCTGGTTCATCTCAGCTGCTATTTCCGGCTTTTTAAGTGTGGCTCTCGGAGCTTTCGGAGCTCACTCATTAAAAAATATCGTAGATACCCACGGGCAAGCCCGTGGAACTCTGCCCTACGGGCCGATTAGAGGAATACGGAAAGTCGATCTACGAAAAAGCGATCCTTTACCAGATGTTTCACACCATGGCTTTATTTGCTGTGGGGGGGATGCAGCATTTTGATAAAGAGACATCCTTTTCTATCGCAGGTTGGGGATTTTTTGTCGGGATCATCCTCTTTTCAGGAAGTCTATATGTAATGGCAACCACAGGTATAAAATGGCTCGGAGCCATCACACCCATTGGGGGTGTAGCTTTTCTTCTAGGTTGGTCGTGGCTGGTATTTACCACCATCAAAGGCCGCCTTTAGCCCCTGTTCCAAAAATTTTAAGCTTCGAAAAAGTATAAAATGTTTTTCCCAAAAAAAATTTGAAAATAGAAATCTTTCAAATAATAATTCTAATGATGAGACTTGAGGAAACCTAAGAACTATAAAAAGGAGTTGATAATGAAAGAACGAACAGGATTGATTACGATGAAAGGAAATCCCCTGACCTTGGTCGGGAACGAGGTGAAGGTGGGAGAGGTAGCACCGGACTTTGTTGTTCTCGATAATGACCTCTCCCCAGTTAAATTTTTATCTTATCGAGGCAAAATGTGTATCCTCTCTTCTGTTCCATCTCTCGACACTCCGGTTTGCGATATAGAGACAAGGAAATTCAATGAAGAGGCTAGCCGCTTGGGCCCAGATATTGTGATATTGACCATCAGCATGGATTTGCCGTTCGCACAGAAACGCTGGTGTGCCGCCGCTGGCGTCAATAAGGTCCAAACACTTTCTGACCACCGTGACGCTTCCTTCGGCACCTCCTATGGGGTCCTGATCAAAGAATTAAGATTGTTGGCAAGGGCTGTGTTTCTTGTGGATCGGCAGGGTACCATTCAATATATCCAACTGGTCAAGGAGCTCACAAAGGAACCGGACTACGAAGCCCTATTAAGTGCTCTGAAAAAATTGCGATAAAAGGAGATTGAAAAATGAAAAAATATTTAATGTCCTCATCTGTCATTACAATCTTATGTTTCATACTCGTTTTCCCAACTTTGGCTGCCAATAAGCAACCGGAAAAGGGTGAGGTGTTGCCAGTCATGAACCTCCCCATCCCAAAAAATCCAGATGAAAGGAACTATCTGGGACTTTCTGGAAGTGGTTTATTTAAAATCCCACAGATCAAGGCAAAGGCGGTCATCGTCGAAATCTTTAGCATGTACTGCCCTTACTGCCAGAAGGATGCACCTGGAGTCAATGAGTTATATCGCCTCATTGAGAATAATGCAGACATTAAAAACAAAATTAAATTAATTGGGATTGGTGCAGGAAATTCCTCATACGAAGTTGAGGTATTCAAAAAAACATATAATGTCCTCTTTCCACTTTTTCCAGACAAGGATTTCACGATCCACAAGGCTTGTGGAGAAGTGAGAACACCCTACTTTATGGTTGTCAAAATCAATGAGGATGGGACTCACCAAATCGTCCATAATCAGTTAGGAAATTATCCGGGGGCCGAACCCTTTCTGGAGCTGGTACTCAAAGCTTCCGGATTAAAGTAGGAGGAAAAACCATGCAAAAGAAAAGATTAGCCAATTTGATCTTGATCGCTGGAATTCTATCAATATTTGTCTCAGTCCCGATGGCCTTTGCTATTTCAGATGCCTACAAGGGAAACATTTATCAGACGGGGACACTTAAGCCGATTGATAGCGTTCTGAAAGTGAAGGTGGGGGTTCAAGCCCCTAACTTCTCTCTCCCTTCGGTTTCTGGGGAAAAGGTTTCTTCAAGCCAGTTTCGGGGAAAAAAGAATGTTGTCCTCTCCTTTGTCCCAGCAGCCTGGACACCTGTTTGTTCCGATCAATGGCCTGGTTACAATATTGCAAAAGATATTTTCAACCAATATGACGCCATCCTCCTTGGGATTACGGTAGATAACATCCCGACTCTTTATGCATGGACCAACCAAATGGGTCAGTTATGGTTTCCAGTCCTCTCCGACTTCTGGCCCCATGGAGGCGTAGCCAAAAAATATGGTGTGTTGCGTTCCAGTGGAGTTTCTGAAAGGGCTCTGTTTGTCATTGATAAGAAGGGGATGATTCGTTATATCGATGTCCACGATATCAATAAGAGGCCCCCTCTCGAAGATCTCGCGGCCGCTTTGGAGAAACTTAGTAAATAGAACTATGGACTATGAACAATGAACTGTGAACTGTCAACTTTAAATAAAAAACGATGGACCGAAAGAAGTCATCATTCCGATTTAGGGAGTGGCCAGTTTATCGAGCAGGGAAATCTTTCAGAAAGAAGATTAGGGAACTTGCGAAGGAATTACCTGGAAGCGAAAGGTATCTTCTAAGAGACCAGATTTCCCGAGCCGCGGATTCTATTTGCCTGAATATTGCCGAAGGTTCCAATAAACTATCAGATATCGATTTTAGCAGATATTTGAATAACTCTGAAACCTCTTTGGAAGAGGTCGTTTGTTGCTTAGATTTAATTTTAGAGGATGGCCATATTTCAAAAGATGAGTTTGAAAGGTATCTCAAAGAAGCGGAGGAATTAGGTGCACAACTGATTGCATTTAGCAAGAAAGTACGCAAGGAGGGAACTCGCCTTTAATTGTTCATAGTTGTTCGTTCATCGTTTATCGTTTATTGTTCTTCGTTCATCGTTATTGTTAAATCTTGATGATTTCGCCTTCGATCTTTTCTCCGAGGTGCAAGATGCCTAAAGTGGCTTTATGAATAAATGAGCGGGTGGGAGAGCCAGGGTTGAAGAAGTAAATATTTTTTACCTGATGATTTGCCGGGGTGTGAGTGTGGCCATAAACAATCGCATCCACTTCGTCAAATTCTCCTCGGATGCGTGATTCGATCCCAAAGGGAGAACCTCCTCCATGGATCAGGCCGATCTTAAATCCCTGTAGTTCAATAATCCTCTTCTCTGGAAAGGCCTTTCGAATATCATAAGAATCCATATTGCCATAAACCGCGATCAATTCTTTCTGGCTTGAGAGATACTCTACAATGCTCCATTCAACAAAATCCCCTGCATGAAATATCTTTTCTACATCCTTAAAATGGAGTTCTATCACCTTCTTAAATTCAGAGTAAGGTTCCTTCAGGTGTGTATCCGAAATCACACCGATCTTCATGTCAAACTCCGTTTGAGGTTGAAGGTTTGAGGACCGCTTCGCTTGAGGAAAAATATTTATCTTTTGCCTCCAGCCTCAACCCTCCATCTTTAATCGTCTCCCTATTTCGCCATTTCCATAATGGAGTAAAAGACTCCTGTTGCGACATTCCCCATAAATTCAAAATCCAGTGTCTCCATGGTATCCGAAACAAGGTGATAATTCGGGTTTCTTAAAAAAGCAGTATCTGTGACCATCAGTGCTGGAAATCCCTGATCCCAGAAAGTACTATGGTCACTCAGTCTCACCTCTTCCATCCCCTCACCATTCCCAGGCACAATAAGAAATTCTAAAGGAAGCTGGGGAATATGAGTTTTGAAAGACTGGCAAACCTTTTCCAATAATTCCTTCGACCTCTCATTCCCAACGATAGCGATAAAATCCCCCACATTAGGATAATATTTGGGATTGAGGTAAGGAGGATAATCTTGCCTCGGACCGGTAAACCCCACCATCTCTAATGAAATCATCCCGAGGATTTTCTCTTCTCCTTTTTTCAGACTTTCAACGTAATGGGTACTGCCGATATAATCGCATTCTTCGAGGGAGAAGGCGATCAATCTTACCGTACACCCTAAAGGAACAGTTTGAATATTCCTTGCCACCTCGAGAAGCACTGCGATGGCACTCGCGTTGTCGTCCGCCCCCGGCGAACCTGGAACAGTGTCGTAATGAGCCCCCAGGATGAAAACCCTATTAGGAGAGATCGTCCCTTTCTTTTCTGCCACAATATTTTTATAAGATCTCCCCTCCCATTGAAAGCGGTCTTCTTTCACCTCCCATCCACTCTTCAGAAATTTTCTCTCAATATATTGTGCTGCCTGCTCCAACTCGCGATAGTGATCATAGGGATTCCGATCAAAATGGATATTTTGAACATGCCCTTTGAGATTTTCTACGGAAATCATGATTTTCTTATCAGAGGTTCTTCCATCCCCGATCATTAAGAAAAATAAAGAGAAGATTAAAGAAAATGGCAAAAGGACAATTCGAAATCCCATAATCAGTTGTTGGTTGGGTTTATGTTATTTAAAAATGGATATTCTGTCAATTTGAAGTTCAGCCTCTACGAATTTCCTTTTCCCATCCCATTTAGGGTATAATAGAAAAAATGCTAATTGGTAGGAAAAAAAGGCTATTGTCCATATCGCTAAGGAAGACCTCCACCTTGATGAGGAATCCTATCGCCAGATTCTTAAAGGAGTAGCAGGGGTGGAAAGTGCAACCCAGTTGACCAAAGAAGGCTTCGAGAAGGTGATGAAACGTTTTCAAGAGATGGGATTTAAAGGCCTTCTTCCCCATCCCTATCATCCTATCCCAAAAGGTCGGCTCATCCCTTTGGATAGCCCCCAAGGGCTGGAATCCATCACCTCAAGCCAACAGGATTTCATCACCTACCTTCTAGAGAAATTAAACTGGGAGGAAGGACATTACCATGCCTTTTGTCAACGGATCATTAAAAGACCCGAGGCTTTGACGAAACGAGATGGACAAAAAATCATCATCGGTTTGATGGCCATCATGAGAAAAAAGACAATCCAAAAGAGGAGAAATCCATGAAAAGATATTGGAAGATCGGCCTTGTGGTTGCCCTATTCATCTGTTTGGTGCTGGTCGCTATTAGTAAAGAGACCCCTCCCCCCTTTATTGAAATGGAGGTGAAAGGGGTGAGGCTGGATGCCATCGGGCACAACCCGGTCGTTTTCCTGGCTGATAAAGAGGGTAAAAAGGCACTTCCCATCTGGATCGGTCTCCTGGAGGCGAATGCGATCGATAAGGAATTAAAAAACATCACTTCTCCGAGACCCATGACCCATGATCTCCTCCATTCGATTCTGACTCAAGTCCAAGTCAAGGTAAAGGAAGTAAAAATTGTTGGCATTAAAGATCACACCTACTATGCGACTCTTTTTCTAAAATTGAACAAAGGGGTGATCGAGGTTGACGCTCGACCCAGCGATGCCATTATCCTCGCACTAAAATCTAAAATTCCGATCCTCGTCTCAACAAAGGTTCTTGATGAGCAGGGAATCGCCCTCACAAAGAAGAGTGTCTTGGGTGAACGATATGGAATTCAAATCCAAGCACTCACCCCTGCCTTAGCCTCCCATTTTAACTTCAAGGGTAAAAAGGGCGTCCTCGTGGCAGAGGTCCTCCCAGACAGTGTCTCAGAAGCCTCTGGAATCAAAGCCGGAGACATCATTACCAAGGTTAATTCAAAAGAAGTGGAAAGTGCCCAAGAGTTTGAAGAAATGCTTGATACGGTGAAGGCGGGTGATTCGCTTCGGATCTTGCTTTTTAGAGATGACAAATTTCAGGAAGTCAAATTATTTCTGAAACCTTAACCCTCAGTTCAGCAGGCGTTTGATGATTGGAACTTTGAAGAATTCAACCCCTTCCTCTTTGAGGATAATCTCTTCTTCCGTCGTGGCTGTTCCTTTAATATTCCTCTTTTCTACTTCTCCGTAATGAATCTTGAGAGCCTCTTTGTAAAATTCAGCCCCTACATCTTCAAAATGCTTGCTCAGATATTCGTGAACCAATTGAAGTGCCTGATGAGGATCAATCTCCTCTTTCACCCTTTCCCCACCTTTTTTGATTGCAAAAGGAGAGAAGGCTTTTTCTATTTGATGATCATCACAAATAGGACAAGTGATCATGCCAGTAGATTTCTGCTCCTCGAAGGAGGCACTGTCCTTGAACCAGCACTCAAATTTATGACCGTTTGAACAGAAAAGATCGAAGGCAATCATCTTATTTCCTTAATAATAATTTAACACTCTTCAATCTATTTTAGCAAGCACTTTCTCCTACAAGTGTTATTGGGTTATTAAATTATTAAGTCATTTAGAAAAAGGAGGAGAGTAGAATTCTCAACCTTTTTTGTTGATGACGGTCAGGAGTGTGCAGAGAAGAAAACCAGCCAAGGAAACAATAAAGGTCAATTGAAAAGAACCGGTTAAATCTTTTAAATACCCTCCAGAGATCGTCCCCAAAAACTGTCCAATGCCATGGATCAGGGTGACCAATCCATAAACAAAAGCCCTTTTTTCAACCACCTGGTCTCCAATCGATGCAGCAATAACAGTAACCGTTCCTAAAAAAGTCGCTCCAAAAAGAAAAGCAGAGAGACCGAGGAAGAAAGGATGATGGAGCAGGAGAGGAAGGAGAACGGAGAAGGAAATGATTCCGTTGTTCCAAAGCAGGGCCTCTCGTCTTCCCAAACGATCAGAAATAAAACCCCAAATGAATCCACTCCCCATACACATCCAACCGAAAATGGCCCAAATATCCCCCGCGGTTTTTTCTGCAAGTCGAATTTCTTCGACCATGTAAGCAACAAAATAGGTGGCATAGATGTTATAAGCAAATCCAAAGATGAAATAGATGATAAAGATTGCCTTAAGGTTCAATCCGTTCTCCTTCCCTGCAAAGGGAATGGATTCTTTATCTTCATCAGGCCTGGGAGGAAGGAGTGTTTTCTGGTTCGGTTT